>Ga0160425_1000991_pt1 | contig 30638 bp, 31 predicted proteins | sample BioMet8_FD_108193 | JGI IMG/M metagenome (GOLD analysis project Ga0160425, IMG submission 108193) | Microbial communities from bioreactor (seeded with sewage sludge) at Lawrence Berkeley National Lab, California, USA - Biofuel... | ecosystem: Engineered > Bioreactor > Anaerobic > Unclassified ...
CGTTATAAGAGTGCGGACGGATATGATGGTAGGTTACATATGCAAATTCCTCAATAGAGGCATTTAACTCCTCATCGTTATGATAATAGTGCAGATAAATCAGCTCACTTTTAAGTTTATTATAGCAGCGTTCCATTGGTGCGTTATCCTATGGATACCCGGCTTTGCTTATACTCCGGGTAACCCCTGAAGAGGCGCAGAATTCGATGAAATCTTTAGATGTATACTGACTTCCCTGATCAGAATGCAGGATCAGGTCAGGTGAAACATCTTTCTGCGATTCCAGGGCCTTCTTTAACGTGCGTATTGCGAGATCTGATGTGATGTTTTTATCTGTAATACTGGCAATCATACTGCGGTCATGAAGATCCGGAATGGAGCAGTTATAGCGTCTGCTTCCATTTGTCAGAAAAAGATAAGTGAAGTCAGTACACCACTTTTCATTGGCTGCATCAGCAGAAAATTTCTGTTCCAGGAGATTATCAAATACCTGATGCGCGGTGCCTTTTCTGTAATCCGGCTGCTTTTTACGCACGACAGAATAGAGTCCAAGTTCAACATTCATATATTTGTGGACGGTCAGGTTACTGAGGTTATAGCCTTTACGCTCTAGGTAAATCTTCATGCTTCGGTATCCATCTACGCCATTATGTTCATGATAAATTTCGGTGATTTTCTCTAACGCTTCCTGCTTTCGGGTAGAGTAATCAGACTTCCGGTTTTTCAGGAAATTGTAGTAAGCGTTTGGTGCGATTCCAAATTTACGCAGAAGCCACCGGACACCAAATAAGTTGTGATAAGTCTGGATGAATCGATAAGCCTCTAATCGATTTCCCTTGCGAAGAATGCCGCCGTTTTTTTTAGGAAGATTACTTCCTTTTTAGATTCTTCTAACTCTTTAAGCAGACGTTGATTCTCCTTCATTAATTCTAATTCATTTGGAGCGTCTTGTGTGGATTGGGCTTTAGACAGGCATTCTTCGCTAAATTCGCTGCACCATTTTGAGATGCTTGCTTTTGAAACATGGTATTCATCTGTGATGCTTTTGTAGGTTCGTCCCTGTCCTATATGGAGTCGAACAATTTTCTTTCTGAAAAAAATAGGAGCGGTTTTATCCGCCCCTCTACTTTTATTGTGTCGAAAAATATGGTAGTCTTATAGAAAATAAGGACAATTAAAATAACAGGCAGGACAAATAACGGAGACGGCCCATGGACGGTGAGATTGTTTTCTATACCCACGGTGATTCCCTCGAGCTGAACGGAACGCTGCTCTCCGTGGGAGAGCTGACGGCAGACATGCTCAACCTCACGCCGGATGAATATGCCGTCAATTTATTATCGGTAGCCGCTGCCGATATTCCGGACAGCCAGCTTTTATATCATTCGGATGACGCGACAAGAACCGTCCACTCACGCAACGGGATTTTGGAGCAGATCGGGCGGATGATAGAACAGGATCACTTCTCCGAAGCCGATTGAGTCTATGTGTCCACCCTGGCTGTCAATGCGGTGAAGGCCGGACACACAACGCGAGAAATAGAGCTTGCGATTCGTGAGATACGAATGGCGATCAGGAAATCCAGAGAAGCCCCTGATGACCGACGGTTCAAACTCGAAGCCGGAGATGCCGTGCGGGCTTTGGAGCAGATGGTCTAAAAGTGAATGCAAACATCCAAACTACAAATACCTATTCGATGCCGACCCGCGGAACGCCTTTGACATTGAGAAATTTCTGTTTGCAGATAAAGTATAATACGCTTATGCAAGCTTGGAAAAGAAGAAAAAAGGCTGGGCGCAAGGACGAGCTGACCTATGCGATGATTGATTCGTAACGTATAAAACAGGGGCAGCAAGTGAGGAGCGCGGAATCGGCGGGGGAGAAAAACGGAAGAAGGATAACTTAACTGCTCGGATTTATTGTTGACTTTGGAGGTCGCCATAACGAGAGTATCTCAGTGCCAAATTTTATTAAAAAGAGAGCGAGGTTTTCAGGTATGAAAAGGTTAGGATGTCTTCTCCTGGTGATGCTTCTGCTAACAGTATCTGCATTGCCTGTGTATGGAGAGGACAAGCCCATCGTCATCCATGCATTCATTTATGAGAATGCTGCCGTGCCATACAATTCGGATTGGCTGGCTGTAAAGGAAGCCTGCGCTAAAGCGAATGTTGATCTTCAGCTTGATTTTGCCAATTCGGCGAATCTGCCGTCGCTTAGCAAATTGGTTGCCGACGATTCGCCATATGACGTGCTTCTCTATCAGCTCTGTACGGCTGAAAACCTGCTATTTGCGTCACAGGGAAAATTGCTCAATATTAACGATTATCGCGATTATACGCCTAACTTCAACAAAGCGGTTACCGATATGAATCTTGAAAAGGAAGTGGAAAATGTCTATCTGCCGGACGGCGGGCTTTATTATATGCCCAGCCTTTTTGAGAATCCACTTCAGGATCGCGGTTTAATTGTGCGAAAGGATGTCGCGGAAAAGCTGGGGTATCCGAACATTTCCACTTACGAAGAGCTTTATCAGCTGCTTAAAGCATATAAGGCTGAAAATCCTCAGAGCACACCCCTGAAGATCAGCGCGTCGTTTACTATTTTTATGATTATGGCCGGCCCGTCGTTTGGCTTTACTTACCAAAACTATTACGCGCCCCTATATTATGATTATGACGCTCAAAAATACGTTTCCTGCATAGCGGATGACGGGTATCGTCAGTTCGTCGAGTACTTTTCGAAGCTTAGTAAGGAAGGTCTGTTGGCTAAAGATTTTCAGGGGCAGCTTGATCCGGACATGTGGGCGCAAAGCATGACCAGCGGTGATTCCATTGCCACATACGCCTTTTATGATCAGATAGCGGGGCTTGAGGAAGCCTCGGATATAGAAGGCTATGATTTGACCATGTACGTCCCGCCTGCCGGTCCTGATGGCTCCCATTGCAACAGCAACGATGTTATTGGACCCGGTATTATGATCCCGGCTTCCATACAAAAGAGGTCAGATTATAAGCAGGTAATCAGCAAACTGGATGAGCTGTTTTTCTCTGATGAAACGACTCAAATCTGGGCCATGGGCGAGGAAGGCAAAACCTACAGCGTGGTCGACGGAAAGATTGTCTATGATAAAAAGTACGTCGATACCACGGGCAGCGCTTATAAGCGTTTGCAGCTTGACGCTGGTTGCGGCGTAGCCGGTCTTCAGCTTGTTTGGAAAGCGGACAGAGAGCGTAGCAAGTACGGCGAGGAGTTTGCCCGGATTAATCAGCAGCTGCAAGCCATGCCCGACTGTATGCGTCGAATACCGCCAAATCCCAAATTTGAAGACGATCAGGCCGAGCGAGTGCAGATTCTTCGCAGTTTGCTGAAAAGCGAATTTTTAAACTGGACGAAGCAGTTCCTGCTGGGAGAAAAGGATGTCCAAGAGGATTGGGGCGCATTTGAAAACGCAATGCGTGACAGGGGTATCGAATGGCTCTGCAATGCGTATAATGACGCACTTGCCAACTGAAAGGTAGGGTGATATTAATGCGCCGAAGGCGAAGGATTTTATGCCTGCTGATGGGCATTGCTCTGATTGGTATTGTGCTCGTTAGCACATCCTGCGGACAGAAAACGCCTGTAGTGGGCAAGTTGTCCATGTCCGATATGGAAGCGAAAATGATTCACGAGCAATACACCCTGACCGGCGAACAGGACGAAGCGCAGGCGGGCGTCAAAAAAGAGGTCGGTTACGATTCTCTTGCGTCGCTTCAACTGGCGTTGGAATCCGGTCACACGGACTATGCATCCCTTGATTTGAACACAGCTCAGTATATGCAGAATATGAATCCCGACGTGACCGTTATCCCTGATCGCGATGGGGTAAAAATTGCATACGCGATGGCGCTCATGCCTGAAAACAGTGAGCTTGCCGATCGGCTGTCTACGATCATCACAACCCTTGAGATAACCGGGCAGCTGGATGAGCTGTGCCAAACATGGATTTACAATTCGGGCGCGCTGACAGCCACGCAAAACATCGAAATGCCTCATTTCGACGACGCGCCAACCATCAGGGTGGGTGTCACGGGCGATATTCCGCCCATGGACTATATGAATACAGCAGGCGAACCTGCGGGATTCAACGTAGCCTTTCTTCAGGCTGTGGCACAAACGGGACGGATTAATATTGAAATCGTGCCCGTCGCCACAGAGGCGCGGATCACGGCGCTGTTTTCCGGGCGAATAGACGCTATCTTCTGGATTAACAGTGCAAACTATTCCATTGGCGCGTCAACCGATGGCACGCTGATATTAACCCGAAGCTATTTTCAGACACAAAACGCCTTTGTTTCGCTTTCCTATCCGGAAGAGAACATACGCACGATTGAGCGGCTGGATGAGCCCAGCTTGATTTCCAAGGCATACCCCGGAAGTCAGGCTGTTTACGCGGACATTCTTTCCTATACGCGCCGCGAGGACGGCGTTCTGGGCATAACCATTCTGAGAGAAACCTTTGCCCGAGAGTTGGGGAATTTGGAAAGCGGGGACTTTTTGCTGGCAAACTACGGCGGAAAAAGTGTATGCCTGAGTATGTCTTCTTCCCCCCTGAGTCAGGCAGCGGAAAAGGGCGTATTGACTGGGCTGCGCAGTCGCATAGAAGCAAGCCGCGCGGACATGCTGGTGATTTGTCCGACATCATCGTCCGCCTACTCAGGTGCGAATCGGGTCAACCTGGAACTGGCGTTTTTAAACGATAGCAACGCTCAGTCTGCCCGGGATGCATTTTCTAAAAACGGCGTTGCGCTTCACGATGGCGCTTCCCTTTTCTCCCTTTGGATGGTAGGCGCTTCGGAAGACGGCGTCGCGCTGGCGAGCGCCGCGGACATTCCCGGAACCGAACTGCGTCTGCTCTTTGATCAAGCGATAGAATCCCCTGTAGATATCTATGCGCTGTCTGACTCGGGTGAGGTTAGTCAAGTGCAGACTGAAAAAATCATGAATGCGGACGGAAAGGTGGAAGCAATTGCCTGCCAGCCTCCGCAGCGCTCGACGCTGGCAATCAACTGGTGACTGCATTCCCCGCGCAACCGCCCTTCCTTCTGTATAAGCGGAGTGTCGTTGCGTACATAATGTCCACTGAATAAATGCGATTTGCGGAGACACGCCGCAAATCAAACGCGCAAAAACTTAATGGCAGCAAAGATAGTTTCTCACTCTTTCTACAGATAGGATCCTTAAATGAAACGGATTATTATTTTTCTGCTCTGCATTATCCTACCCTTGAGCTTGGTCAGCTGCGCTCCCTCCGCGCCGTCCGATCCTCAGCCCATTTCAGAGTATGTGACCACCGTTCCCAGCGCCACCCTGGAGATGCAATCTGCGAAGTATTGGATCTCCAAGGACCCGAACGCCAATGATCTCCTGATGACGCAGGCACAAATCCAGCAGTTTAATCAACTGAACAGCAAGCTGATCTCATACGATGGCGGCGAAGCCTTTGCCTTGTCCGACGTTTTGGAGACTATGGACGGAGCCATCGTCCGCGCCTTATTAAGCGCAGTTTTTCCTGAGGATCCCGCTGCGGTATACCTGAACGGTCAGCCTACCACAGCAGCCTATTGGGACGCATTAAAGAAAAATCAAGGACTGGAAAGCATCGGTGATTCCGTAACGGTGAAATTCGGGTATTCCGTCTGTTATTCCAATCTGCGTTCCTTCCCCACAGATGACTTCCTCTCAGAAACGCCGGATGATCGCAAGGTGGATCTGGCGACGCGTTCCGACTTTCTTCCCTACCGTCCTTTGGTGGTGCTCCATGAAAGCGTGGATGAACAGTGGTATTATGTACAGTTTTCCGGATATGCCGGCTGGGTGCGTAAAGAGTACGTCGCTCTGTGTGATTCCAGGGAGGATTGGCTGGCTCGTCAGGCAGAGGACGTATTTCTGCTGGTCACCGGGCTGCAGCTTCGTCTGCCGGATAACCCCTTTACGCCGTAGTTCTCCGGGCAGCTGCTGCCCATGGGCACCCGCCTCCCCCTTGTCCCAGCGTCAGAAGCGCCCCAGAGCATAGGAGACCGCATGACTTACGGGAACTATGTGGTGAAACTTCCCGTTCGGCAGGAGGATGGTTCCATTAAGGATGAATATACCATGGTTCCCCTCAGCGATACCGTCCACATTGGCTTTCTGCCGTACACCTCCGCCAACGTCCTCACCCTTGTCTTTCGGCGGTTGGGCGATCAGTATGGCTGGGGTGGGCTATATCACGCCAATGATTGCTCCGGCATGGTAAAGGATATCTACTCCTGCTTTGGCTTCGCCTTTGCCAGAAATTCCATCGGACAATCCCAGATGGCGGGAATGCGCCAGCTGGATTTCTCCGCTCTCTCAGAGGAAGAAAAGCTCTCCGCGCTGGATCAAATGCCCGTTGGCTCCCTTCTCTTCTTTCCCGGACATATTGCGCTCTATCTGGGTAAGGATCAAGGCGTTCCCTATGTCATCAGCGCCGTGGGCAGCTTTGCCACGTCGGACATGCCTGTCGGGAGCATCCTATCCGTCACAGGCGTTGTTGTCAATGACGTATACGTCCACCGAAAGGACGGCTCCACCTGGCTCAGTAACTTCAGCATGTGCTTCGTCCCTGTCGCATCATGAGGATCCCTCTACCACAGGGAACAGCTTTGAGAGCTTTGCAACGGTATCCTCATTTCCCTTTTACGCCGCCTCTGCCAGCTTTTTGTCTTGATTTTCATTCTATCACTTTTGGGTGTTTACCCTCTGCATTTTTATGATATCCCTCCAGCTGGTTCCAAGGTTGGTGAGACCATTGTAAAAGTTACGCAAAAAATCAGGGACAAAACGGTTGAAATAGCAAAAAATATTGGAGGCACTATTAAGACAGGTTTCAAGATTTTCTGCAGAGAAGCAGAAACAAAGATAAGTAGGGGGCTGAAGTGTTTTTAATTGGTAAATATGATACTGATGTGGCAAAGGCAGGACACTTTGCCACATCAGTATTTTCCCCATACACGACATTAAGCCCCATAGGTCACAAAATGTACCTATGGGGCTTAACCTTTGAGATTCCGGGGTTTTTTGATAAAATTATCGCTTGCTGAACTGTGGTGCGCGACGTGCGGCTTTGAGGCCGTACTTCTTTCTTTCTTTCATTCTCGGGTCTCTGGTAAGGAAACCGGCTTTCTTCAGGATGGGGCGATATTCTGCATCGACATCCAGAAGCGCTCTGGAAATACCGTGACGGATGGCTCCTGCCTGTCCGGTAAGTCCGCCTCCTGCCACATTTACCTTGATATCAAACTTATCGGAAGTCTCGGTTGCAACCAGCGGCTGACGGACTACAAACTTCAGCGTATCCAGGCCGAGATATTCATCGATATCCTTTTTGTTGATGGTGATTTTTCCGGTACCGGGTACCAGATATACTCTCGCAACAGAGGTTTTTCTTCTTCCTGTTCCGTAAAATTTATCGTTAGCCATTGCTTTCTCTCCTTATTATTTGTCGGCCTTTATTTCCCTGATTTTCATGACTTCGGGTTTCTGAGCTGCATGACCGTGATCCGGTCCCGCATACACATGAAGCTTTGTGTACATCTGATCTCCGAGAGATCCCATCGGGAGCATTCCCCTGATTGCAAGCTCTACTGCCTTCTCCGGTTTTTTTGCCAACATTTCACGAAGAGTGGTTTCTTTCATTCCTCCTACATAAAGGGAATGAGTCGTATAAATTTTTTCATCCATCTTCTTGCCTGTAACCTTGATCTTTTCCGCATTCGTTACAATTACATAATCACCGCAGTCCATGTGCGGTGTAAAAATCGGTTTATTTTTTCCTCTCAAAACACTTGCCACCTGAGATGCAAGGCGTCCGAGTGTACATCCGTCCGCATCAACCACATACCATTTCCGTTCAATGGTAGACGGAGTCGCCATAAAACTCTTCATGATTGTCCTCCTGAAAGACTGCCTGCCGTAACACCGGCAGAGCCATACCTTAAGTTTCATCCGACATTTTAGAAAAGTGCCTCTTCCGGGGCTGGTAGAAAGCATTTGTTTTCAAACGTCGCAGAGATTTATTATAGTCCATTGATCCGGGTGTGTCAATCGATAATCATCCTTCTTTCCTGTCAATTTCTTCAATTTCATCTTTCCCTTTCAGATATCCCGTTGTAAGCCAGGAGCTTATGTCAACCTCTCCCTCTTTTCTCTCTTCCTTCCTTCTTCCGATCAGTGTATAGAAGCCGAATATCTGTCCTTCCTGCAGTCTCTCCGGGTGTTCCGTATCCGCAACAAGGATCTCTTTTGCGCCGTTTCTCCATGCCTGATGAAGGCTGCGCGTAAGCAGGTCCCTGTATTCCGCATCCGTGCACCGGCGGATGATCAGATAGGCTTCCCCTGTTTTATCCATTTCATGCTGATCCAGCACGTAACTCCACTCCTCATTTTCCGCGGAGATCACCGGCCTGTTTTCCGTCTCAAATTCGATGCCCATAAGTGTCAGTCCCGCGGCAGCTGCACACGGTCCCGCCTTTTTCCTGTCTTTTGCCCTCAGGATCTTTTTCATCTCTTCCGGTGTCCGCATTCCCGTTCCGACCTGCATCAGCGTACCCGCGATGATGCGGACCATATTATAGAGAAATCCGTTTCCCTTTATCGTAATGACAATGCAGCTGTTCTGCTGTTCCGTTCTGACGTCGGTGACGGTACGCACCGTGCTGCCGGTATCTGTACGCGGTGTGCAGAAACTTTTAAAATCATGTTCTCCGATCAGATAACCGGACGCTTCGCGCATTTTTTCGATATCCAGATCATAATAGCAGAAATGGGAATATAACCGCATCAGGGGATCCGGCGTCTTTGCATTGAAAATCCGGTATTCATAGGTCTTGATGCAGTTCTGTTTTCTCGGATGCCAGTCCGGTGAAACCTCGTCCGAATTCCGGATCCGGATATCCTCGGGCAGGCGGTCGTTTAAAGCAAATGTGAATTTATCCGCCGCCATTTTCATTTCCGTATCAAAAACGGCGGCATTGCCTTCCGCATGTACGCCGGAATCCGTGCGGCTGGCCAGGATAACAGATGCCTTTTCTCCGGTCAAAGCCCGGATTGCCTTATTCAGTTCGTCCTCTATGGTCTTTCCGTTCGGCTGTGTCTGCGAGCCGCAGTACGCAGTTCCGTCATAGGCAACAGTAAGTCGGATTCTTCTCATGGTTTTTTCCCTCAGCGGACAGGCGCCGAAAGCGGGAGAAACTTCGGCGGAAATATACGCAGACAGATCACAATTCCCAGATAAAGGAACAGAACCGGATACCCGATATGGTCCGCCGTTTTATATTGCAGCGGTTTCATTTTTGTTCTTCCGGATCCGCCGTGATAACAGCGGGCTTCCATGGCCATGGCCAGATCCGTTGCGCGCCGGAATGCGGAAATAAAAAGCGGCACCAGGAGAGGGACCATGGCTTTTGCTTTCCGGATCAGATTTCCGCTTTCAAAATCTGCCCCCCTTGCCATCTGTGCCTTCATGATCTTATCCGTTTCCTCGATCAGAATAGGGATAAAACGGAGAGCAATCGACATCATCATCGCGATCTCATGCACCGGTATACCGACACGGTTCAGAAATCCGAGACTCCTTTCCAGTCCGTCTGTCAGTGAATTCGGCGTTGTGGTCAGCGTCATGATCGTAGAACCAAGTACCAGGAATACAAGACGGATGGCCATAAAGACCGCAATGCGGATTCCCTCCCGTGTGACCTTCAGAAATCCTATTTTGAAAATCACCTCTCCGTCCGTAAGAAACAGGTTAAAAGCAACACTGATGAGAAGAAGGATCATAATGGCTTTCAGCCCGCGCACCATAAAATGAAAAGGGACTTTGGAAAGCCGGATCACCAGAATAAGAAAAACGGCTGCCGCCACATACCCCGTCCATGAACTGCACAAAAAAAGCGAAACAATGAAAACCAGAGTCCCAAACAGTTTGGTCCGCGGATCCAGTCTGTGCAATATGGAATTAACGGGATAATACTGCCCCAGTGTGATATCTCTCAGCATTGAACCTGCTCTTCCCCCCATAGTGCAAGAATTTTGTTTTCCGCTTCCTGTACCGTTGTAATATCATCATCGACCGGAATCCCTTTTTCCTTCAGCCCGTGTACGATGTAGGTGACCTGCGGAGCGGAGAGTCCCATTTTTTCCAGTTCCCTGAAATGGCTGAATACTTTTTTTGGCGGATCATCATATGCTACTTCTCCGTTGTTCAGAACAATGATCCTGCCCACATATTTTGCGATGTCTTCCATGCTGTGGGAAACCAGGATTACGGTCAGACCCTTTCTGTCCTGAAGACGGCTGACCTTATCCAGGATCTCATCCCTTCCCTTCGGATCCAGTCCCGCCGTGGGTTCATCCAGGATCAGGACATCCGGATTCATTGCCAGTACCCCGGCAATTGCCACGCGTCTCTGCTGCCCGCCGGAAAGTTCAAACGGTGACTGCCTGTAATAACTCTCATCCAGGCCTACGCCTGCCAGCGCCTCTTTGGCACGCTGTTCCGTTTCTTCTCTTGAAAGCCCCTCATTCCGCGGTCCGAAACATACATCCGAGAAAACATCCGCCTCAAAAAGCTGGTGCTCGGGGTACTGAAAGACAAGGCCGACTTTCATACGAAGTTTTTTCATATCAAAACCCGATGCGTAAATATCCTGTCCATTATAGTAAATTTTTCCGCTCGTAGCCCGGATCAGTCCGTCCAAATGCTGGATGAGAGTGGATTTGCCCGACCCTGTATGTCCGATCAGTCCTACGAACTGCCCGCGTGGGATTTCAAAGCTGATGTCTTTCAGCGCAGACTGTTCGAATGCGGTTCCCTGCGAATAAATATAATTCAGATGCTCAACCTTTAAAACCGGAACGGTATCGCTACCGGCTGTATTTTCCTCCGGTGTTTTTTCCCCTGCGGTTTCTTTCGCTGCAGTTTCTTCCCCTGCGTTTTCTTTCGCTGCAGTTTCTTCCCCTGCTGTTTCTTTCGCTGCAGTTTCTTTCGCTGCGGTTTCTTCCCCTGCTGTTTTCTGCTTTGCCGGGATGCCTGCGATCCTTTCCTTTAAAACAGGTACCAGGGCATCCATCAGTTCCTCAATTGTAAGCATTCCTTCCGGAAGCGGAAGCCCGGCATTTTTCAATTCATAGGCCAGCTCCGTTACCTGCGGAACATCCAGACGATAGGATTTCAACTCCGCCACGCGGGAAAAAATAGCCCGCGGCGTCCCGTCCATAACAACTTTTCCGTCATCCATTACGATCACGCGATTTGCCTGAATCACCTCTTCCATATAATGGGTGATGAGGATCACCGTGATCTTTTCCTGCCGGTTTAACTCCGTGATGGTGCGGATCACTTCGCTTCGCCCGTTCGGATCCAGCATGGCCGTAGGTTCATCAAGAACAATGCACTTCGGCCTCATCGCCATGACCCCTGCAATTGCGACCCGCTGTTTCTGTCCGCCGGAAAGTTTATTCGGAGACTTCAGCCGGTAAGCCGTCATGCCGACCGCTTCCAGGGAAGCATCCACTCTTTTCCAGATCTCATCTGTGGGAATCCCCAGATTTTCCGGTCCGAAGCCCACATCTTCCTCCACAACATTTCCGATAATTTGATTATCCGGATTCTGAAATACCATTCCGACCGTGCGTCGGATATCCCAGAGACTCTGGTCATCGCTCGTTTTCATGCCGGAAATCCAGACGGTTCCTTCCGTCGGAACCAGAATCCCGTTCATGGTTTTTGCAAATGTTGATTTTCCGGATCCGTTGTGACCGAGTATTCCGATAAAATCTCCCGCTTTGATGTCCAGATTCACATCACTGATGGCACGGTTGATATCTTCTACTTTTTCCTCTTCATCTCTTGTAACATAATCGAAGGTAAGCTTCGATGTTTTTATAATGCCCATAGTATCACCCCGTTCCGGAAGACAAATAGTTTCTGATCCCGAAATCGGTAATGGATTCCTGATCGCTTCCCCGAGCCGAAAAATCAGCAATCACGGAAGTCTCCAATGTCATGACGGCTTTTCTGTATTCCGGATAAGCTGCGTTTGTTTTTTCAAATCCCGTAAATTTCTGCGGGATATCTTCTATCTTCATGGAAGTTACGTCTATTCCGTCCGCCGTGATCTTAGCCGCCGAAAAGCCTTCCCTCTGTGTATTGAAAACCAGCTGATCCACCACGCAGGAACCGATATCCTGTTTTTCCGCCGTCCGGTTCGTATAGGTAATATCGGCAATACAGGAATCTTTTTTATAGATCTGTACTTGGTACCGGTTATAGGCATCTGCGATCTTATCCGCAGAGCTGATGTCATGGATCTTTCCGTCCTTTGAAAATTTCAGCGTAAATCCCGCGTTCAAAAGGGTACTGACTTTTGTTTCTCCTATCCTGATCTCTGCATCGTCCAGGGCAAAAACCGGCATGGAAATATCCGACGCTTTGGAAGTTTCCGTATTCACGGTATTTTCCCCAAAAGCAATTTCCTGCTCAGGAATAAAATAGAGCCGGTAAGCTTCCACGGAAAGTGCTATGACCATCAGAAAAAGGATGATGTTGACCGCTCTTCTCATCTTGATCTCTTCCCCTGCTCCTCTGAAAAATTCCGAAAATGTCGATAACGATACCTAAAACAATACCCTCAAGACCGTTCGGTTTTGAGGGTATGACGTGCGTAACAGGATTCGAACCCGCGACACCCTGGTCCGTAGCCAGGTGCTCTATCCAGCTGAGCTACACGCACACTCGCTGCAAAAGCTAATATTAGCTTAAAGACCCATATTTGTCAAGTTTCAGCCAATTCCGGCATGTTTTACCCCGACATGTATTTTTCTGATGCCTTGACAGCTCCCGGCATGTATTTTCTAATGACCGCTATAAGTTCTTCCATAGTAAAAAATATATTGCTGGATGATGCCGGCAAACCCCCGGTAGAGATCCATGGGGAAACTCCCGTTATAATGTCTGTCAATCATCCGGTTCATCCAGACATCCACCGGAAATGCGTTAATCCTGTGATATCCGAAAAGCATGACGCAGTTTGCAACCTTTTCTCCTACTCCCCGGAGGGAAAGAAGTTTTTCCTTCAGCTCCGCATCATCCGAGTTCTTCAGGTATTCCGGATCCAATTCTCCGGAAAGTACAAGCGATGCCGCTTCATAAAGATACGGCGCACGATAGCCGGCCGAACAGGAAAGAATTCCGTCCACACCGGCATGGTACAACTGCTCCGGCGTCGGAAAAGCATATACGGTTTTTCCGTCATCGTTTATCTCATTTCCAAAAGAGGAAGCAAGTTTCTCCACACAGGTCCTGATTGCCGGTATGCTCTTTCTCTGTGAAAGAAGAAAGGTGATCAGCATCTCCCACGGATCCTGATTTAAAATACGGATGCCTTCGGAATATTCGGCGGCGGCAGAGAGAAACCGGTCCGACTTCGGGATCTGATCCGCATAGGCTCCGTAATCGCTTTCCAGATCAAAATAATTTTTCCAGATCGAATTGAATTCTCTTTTGGTACAGGAAAAAATATATTCACCATTTTTGATTTTTCGGATATGCAGGGCTTTTCCGAATGCGGTCAGGGTCCAGTCATCCTGTCCCGATCGCACCAGGCGAAAGCACTGACCGCTCTCTGCTATTTTCTGAATATCAAAACAGGGAAAATCCACACGTACCATCAGATTCTCCTTAAAAGTTCCCAGCATGCCGTGATCAGCTCATTGGGAATAAATTTTGTAAAGAAACGCATGAGGAAGGATGCCAGTCCCGGCGTACAGACCGGCACATTGAGTTTGCTCCAGAAAAGCGAATGTCCTGCCACTTCTCCGGACTTCTGTGCCAGCGGAAAATGCCGGACCGCTTTTTTGTTCCCGGTATTTTCCCGGGTAACGGGTATAAATTCCGTATCGCTGATCCAGTACGGACAGACCGCCGTGACATGGATGCCTGTCCCGAAGAGTTCCCAGCGGAGCGCCTTGCTGTAGCTTTGAGCAAAAGCCTTGGTAGCCGCATAGACATTCAGCGACGGAAGCGGCTGGAATGCCGCTACGGAGCAGATCTCGATGATGCGGGATCCCCGTGACATCCACGGAATCATCAGGACGGACAAATTCATGAGTGCGCGGCAGTTCAATTCAATCATATTGTTCTGATCCTGCCGGGATATCTCTTTATAGTTTCCCATTTTGCCGAAGCCGGCTGCATTGACCAGGATCCGGACATCCGGTTTTTCCTTCTGCAGTCTTTCCTCCAGCACATCAAAACTTTTCTGATCGGTCAAATCCAGCGGAAAAATCTTAACCGGGACTGATAAATTTTCCGAGAGACTTTTCAGCCTGTCTTCCCTTCGCGCAATGACCCAGATTTCCTCGATTTTTTCTTTTCGGGCAATCTCTTTTACAAACTCTTTTCCGAGTCCGCTGGATGCACCGGTGACAACTGCAATCTTCATGCGATTTTTCGGGTAAGATGCCCGCTCCTTTTTCTTGATGATGCACTGATTTTTTCCCGGTTCTTCATAGCCTGTTTTATCCGTTGCTGCATTCAAAATCATTTGGCAGGATTGCGGAGCAATCCGTGATAGTACTTTTGCCGGCCACCCCGGTGTCAAAAGTCCGTTTCCCGCGAAAGCTCTCCTGCGGGTGGGAATAAGAACCTGGGACACGCCCAAACATGAGTTGCAAGACATCCGGCGGATGTCTGTTCTGCAGCGACCGCAGCAAAGCGCAGACAGAAGCGGGGCAGGGGCCCCTATTCGTTTATTTCCGATCATCCATCATTGAATGATTCTGAACCGGTCCAAAACCAGGTCTGGCTGCTTTAGCCTGAGGTGTCGGATAAAGTTCTGCACCACCAAATGACTGCTTCTCATTCCGAATAATCCAGCGGAAGCCACCGCATTGTCCGGGCAATGGCTTCATCCCAGAAAATCCAGTCATGCTCCCCTTTCCAGCTTTCCCAGGTCACCTGATACCCCAGGCTCTTCAGCAGTTCCTGATAGGCCGCATTGGCAGAAAAAAGTTCATCCTGTTCCCCGCATGCCATGTAAATTTTCGGTTTCTCTCTGCTGCTCTGTGACAGACGTCTTGCCAGCTCGTCATAATCATTTTCAGAACCTTCAAAATCCTTCAGGTCATCAAGGCCAAAAATTGTCCTGTATGTCTGTGCAGACTGATAGTCATATTCCGCATTGCCGACAGGTTTCATGATCCTGTCTTTGACAAGCGCGGATGAAAACGCCGCGATATACCCGAATGTATCGGGATACCGAAGCCCGTTTGTGAGAGCGCCGTACCCTCCCATGGATAGTCCTCCCAGAAAGGTATCCTCCCGCCGGGCAGAAAGAGGAAAGGTCCTGCGTGTAAATTCTACAAGCTCCTTTCCCACAAAGGAGGCATATTTTTCTCCCAGCCTTTCGGAGTCACAATAAAATTTATTGTCTCCGTCAGGCGTCACAACGCACAGATTGTAGGCATTCGCCAACATCTGTACCCTTGTTCCGGCAAACCAGTCCGTATAATTGCCGAACAGTCCGTGCAGCAGGTAAAGAGTCTGATACGGTTCCGTTTTATACAGCGGCGTCATGAGCGGATGTCTGACCTTATCCGTGGGAATTGTAATATTACATGTTACAGTTCTTCTCAGAAACTTTGAAAAAAAATTTACCGTTGCCTGTGCCATTTTCTTTTTCCCTTCCCCTTTCCCGACCGCGTGTCTGCCTTTATTTTACACCTGTTCTTATTTCATTTTTGATTTTATTCTTTCTCTGTTTTATTCTGTCTCTGTTTTATTCTGTCTCTGTTTTATTCTTTCTCTGTTTTATTCTTTCTCTGTTTTATTCTGTCTCTGTTTTTATTTTATATTTATTTCGGCACGGCTTTCATGCCTTCATAATAACTTTTCTTCTATTTCATTCAAAAAGCCCCGGTCCTCATCAGATAAGGGACCGGGGCTTTTCTTTTCGTGCCGGCGACCCGAATTGAACGGGCACGGGTGTCACCACCCACGGGATTTTAAGTCCCGGGCGTCTGCCGATTCCGCCACGCCGGCAAAAAATTTGTTTCAAACAGACACATCGAAAACAATCATACCATAGTAACTTACGGTTTTCAAGAAAAGTCACCTGACTCACGGCTAAAACCGCGCGTATGCGGTGACGATTATCCCTTCACAGAGAAAGAACTTCGGAAGTTATCCTGACGGCATCTTCAATGCATCCGGCACACGGACGCAGTACCTTTCCGGTATCGATTCCTTTCAGTTCCCTGCAGGTCAGTGCAGAATTCTTCTCCCGGAATTTTTTTGCGATTTCTCCCGCCAGACGATAGGTATTGCCCTTGCTGATTTCCTTTAAGCTTCCTTTGCTGCTAATCAGTCCTGTGACCGCGACGGCTCCGGAAACAGCGCCGCACGTTCCCTCCATGCAGCCCATCCCAAGCCCGAACCCTTCCATGACCTTAAACAAATCTTTTTCATCCATGTCAATAAGATCTGAAAATGCCAGGGCAACAGCCTGCGCGCAGTTTCCGCCGGCATTATGTATCTCATTTGCTTTGGCAATTCTTTCTTCCATCGTCATATCCTTCTCCTCCTTCTTTTGTCCGTATACGGAATAAAAAAACTCCACAGCACGATGCCGCAGAGTTTTTTTGTATAGCGACCCGGATCGGATTCGGACCGACGACTTCCGCCGTGACAGGGCGGCGCTCTAACCAGCTGAGCCACCGGGCCTTTGTCACCGTTTCCTCAGCCCCGGCTTATTCCGCAGGAATGCGAAATCCGTAATGCTTCGTAACGGTTCCTCTTCAGATTAAATCAGAAAAACGACTTAACCTGTAAAAGATCAATACTGTCCTGCTGCAAAAACAGCAGCTCCCTCAGTTGGACTCGAACCAACGACACCGCGGTTAACAGCCGCGTGCTCTACCGACTGAGCTATGAAGGAAAGCGAATGGAGCTTCGGGGACTCGAACCCGGGACCGATCGGTTATGAGCCGACTGCTCTAACCAGCTGAGCTAAAGCTCCAAGTCCTCTTTGTACAAGTCTATTCTGTTGAAATGACCCCAACCAGATTCGGACTGGTGTTACCGCCGTGAAAGGGCGATGTCTTAACCGCTTGACCATGGGGCCTTATGTTGTGTGTTACATGGAGATGGAGAGATTCGAACTCTTGACCCCCTGCTTGCAAGGCAGGTGCTCTCCCAGCTGAGCTACACCCCCAAATCCATTCTGATTCCACGCAGAAGGAGGGATTTGAACCCTCGCGCCGTTATTAGCGGCCTACTCCCTTTCCAGGGGAGCCCCTTCAACCACTTGGGTACTTCTGCAAAAGTACCGTGCCTGAATAACAACGCTGTATGATTTATAATTCCGCATCACGAAACGGCAGGTTTCCTTCTCCCAAGCTGCCTTTAGGGCAGACCGGAGAGGATGGGATTCGAACCCATGCGCCCTTGCGGACAAACGGTTTTCAAGACCGCCTCGTTATGACCACTTCGATACCTCTCCAAACGTGCTTTTCTATTCTATCGGTATGCCCTTCATTTGTCAAGTAATTTCGGGTATCGATCCGTGATATTCCCTTTGACAGCCACATCATTTGATCATTTAAACTGAATTTCCTTTTATATTCACGACAGAGTCCGGATATTTTCCGAACAGAGATGTTTGCATTTCCTGATTCTCCGCAAGATATGCCGCTGCGATTACAAGATCCTCCGGCGTTGTGACTTTAATATTCCGGTAGTCTCCCATGTTGAGCTTAACTTTCCGATCGGTAAAACGCTCCACGGCCATGGCATCATCCGTGATTCCTTCCCTGTCCGCCCCTTCTTCCATCATTCTGTCATACGCGGTTTTGCACAGATCAAACCGGAATGCCTGCGGCGTCTGCATGCTCCAGAGTACATCCCGCGGAAGTGTTCTTACCGCAAACCCGTTTTTGTCCGCAATCTTGATCGTATTTTTTTCAGGTACCGCAATTGCGCAGGCGCCCGTATTCTGTGCCGCATTTAAAGCTTCCGTTATGACCTCCACACTGACCAGGGGACGTGCGCCGTCATGAATGGCCACCAGTTCATAGCCCTTCTGTACGCACACCTCCAGCGCATTGTAAACGGAATCGTAGCGGTGTTCCCCGCCCTCAATGACCGCACGAACTTTTTTTATCCCGTATTTTTCGATGATTTCTTCCCGGCAGTATGCAATATCCCCCTGCGGAACAACCAGAACTACGGCTTCCACGGGACTGTTGTCAAAGGCATTCAAAGAATACCAGACCATCGGCTTCCCGTTGATCGGCAGATACTGCTTTGCTACTTTTCCGTGCATTCTTTTTCCTTTGCCGCCTGCCAGTACAATGCCCACGCTTTTTCCGATCATGCCTTTTCCCCCAGTTTTAATCCGGGGACCGCATTCAGGTCCCAGCCGCTTGTTCTTCCGTTTATGAATTCGTAATAACCCGCCGCGCCTATCATGGCCGCATTGTCCGTGCAGTATACCGGAGAAGGATAAAGCAGTTCTATCCCCGCACGGTCGCAGGAATTTTTCATGGCCTGACGAAGGGCAGAATTCGATGCAACCCCGCCTGCCATGGCAACTTTTCGAAAACCGTATTCTTTCGCCGCGGAAAGCGTGTGTTCCACCAGAACATCCACAACCGCTTTCTGGAACGATGCGGCGAGATCCGCCGTGTTCACGATTTCTCCCGTCATGGCCGCATGGTTCCGGTAATTCAGCACCGCGCTCTTTACTCCGCTGAAGCTGAAATCAAACGGTGCATCCGCAACTTTTGCCCTCGGAAAAACAATGGCATCCGGATTTCCTTCTTTGGCCCTGGCATCGATCTTCGGTCCTCCCGGGTATCCCAGTCCTATGCTTCGCGCCACTTTGTCAAATGCCTCTCCGGCTGCATCATCCCGCGTCTTCCCGAGAATCTTAAATTTCCCGTAATCTTCCACGACCACGAGATGCGTGTGTCCGCCGGAAACGATAAGACACAGAAACGGCGGTTCCAGATCCTTATGTTCCAGAAAATTTGCCGAAACATGCCCCTCTATATGGTGCACGCCGATCAGCGGCTTTTTTGCCGCAAACGCAATCGCCTTTGCTTCCGACACCCCGACCAGCAGGGCTCCCACAAGGCCCGGCCCGTATGTCACGGCAACGGCATCCATCTCATCCAGCGTAAGTCCTGCCTCTTTTAAAGCCGCCCGAATGACAGGATTTATTTTTTCGATGTGCTTTCTGGATGCGATCTCGGGGACCACGCCGCCGTAGATCGTGTGCAGATCGATCTGCGAATAAATGATATTTGAAAGAACATCCCTGCCGTTTTTTACAACCGCGGCGGATGTTTCGTCACAGGAACTTTCAATTGCCAGAATCAAAACATCCTTCATGATTTATTTTTCCTCTTCGGAATCCGCAAAGTCAAGTTCCTTTGTCCATCCGTCTTTTGCCGCCTTTGCAGCCGGAAAAATTTTCCGGACCTTTTCCATATATTCCTCCGGATAGTTTAACGACGGACTGTAATGCGTAAGCCACAGTTCCTTCGGACAGGCGGATTTTGCAAGAGCAGCAGCTTCATACATGGTCATGTGCCTATTGCCCCGTGCCTTCTCTTCCGTCCCGTCTTCCCCGTATTCTCCTTCGCAGATCATGAGATCCGCGTTTTTTGCATATTCCGCGATAACCGGAACAGGTCTGGTATCCGTGCTGTAGGTTACCTTTAATCCCGTTCTTTCTTTTCCGAGAACCATATCCGGCGTATAGGTTCTCCCGTCCTCTGTTATGCTTTTCCCTTTTTGAAGCGGGTTCCAGTATTTTAACGGAATGTCCTGTGCCTTTGCACGTTCTGCATCAAAACGGCCCGTGCGCGGAATGGTGACGGCATAACCGTAGCAGCATACATTATGATTTACCTTATAGGCATCCAGGAGAAACGGCCCGAATTGATGCTGTTCCCTTGCCTCCGACAGTTCCAGAAAACGGATGGGAAAGGGGAGATCCGGCGCAATGACACGCAGAGAATTTACCACCCTTTCAAGTCCCTTCGGTCCTATCATCAGGACCGGTTCCGTACGTTCCGAATTCCCCATGCTGAGAAGCAGTCCCGGCAGCCCGCTGATATGATCCGCATGATAATGCGTGAAGCAGATGATATCGATCGGTTTGGAGCTCCACCCTTTTTCCCGGAGAGCGATCTGCGTTCCCTCGCCGCAATCGATGAGAAGACTGCTTCCTTCGCACCGGACCATCAGTGAGGTGAGCCATCTGTACGGAAGCGGCATCATACCGCCTGTTCCCAATAAACAGATATCCAGCATAAAAATTTATTCTCCCGGTTTCTTTTTTTTATCCTTCGTATTTCTTCTGAACCAGTAAACGGCAGCATCGTCCTCGGGGTCATGGTAGTATCCCTTCCGCAGCCCTTCGCAGAGAAAACCGAACGACTCATACAGCTTCACAGCCGGTATGTTTTTTGTCCGTACTTCCAGTGTGACCTCTTTGATGCCGAAACTTTTAAAATAATCCATGGCGCGTTCCATCAGAAGCTTTGACAGCCCTTTTCCGCGCGATGCGGGAATGAGGCAGATCCGCATCAGCTCTCCCTCGTCCATACCGATCCTCGGATTTGCATAGCCGATCACTTCTCCGCCGTCTTCCAGGATAAATGCGCCGTCAGCTTTATTTTCCAGCATTGCAGCCAGAAGATTTTCCGACCAGGGATCCGAAAAGCACAGCTGTTCCAGTTTCTCCACTTCGGGGATATCCGCTCTCTGCATTTCTCTGATCCACATGTTAATGGTTTCCCCGTTCGGATTTTTCGCGTTCTGCCTGGCTTTGTCTCAGGTATTCCGGTGCAAAGGAATCTGCATCCGTAATTTTTCCTTCTCTGAAATAAACCGCTCCGAGCGCGCAGACTGCGGATGCTCTCTGCCGGTTCAGATGGGCCGGTGCAAAAGAGTATGCTGCCGTCATCCCCTTTTCGATTGCCTCCCGGAATACCGGAACTCCGTCTCCCAGAAAAATCACTCTCTCGTTCCGCCGGTTTATTTCTTCCATCAGTTCCCCTATGCTTACAGCGCGTGATGAGACCACGACTTCCAGATTTTTTTCCGCATGATACAGCCCGTTATAAACCTCACTTCTTCTTGCGTCCATGATCGGGCAGACCAGGGCAGATGTTCCGAAGAGGTTAAATGCCGTCGCATCCAGCGTCGGGACGGCAATAAGCGGTTTGTTGAGCGCCAGGCCAAGTCCCTTGGCCGTTGCCGCACCTATCCGGAGTCCGGTAAAGGAACCCGGGCCGGCGGAAACAGCAATCGCATCAATTTCCTTTAAATCCGTTTCCGTCATCCGGACAATTTCCTCCAGCATGGGAAGAAGTGTCTGTGAATGTGTTTTTTTGTAGTCGAGCGTATACTCCGCCGTCAGAATGTCATCGTTCTGAAGGGCCACCGAAGCAACCAGCGATGAACTCTCTATTCCCAGTATTTTCATGATTCCCGGCACCCGGTTTCATCTTTTTTCGGTCCTGTCAGCGTGATCCTTCGAAAATCATCCCCCCGGTCCGCGTCTTTCTCGATCCGGATCCAAATCGCATTTTCCGGAATGATTTCCTCCACCTGAGCGGCCCATTCAATGAGGCTTACACCGTTTCCGTAGAAACAGTCCTCATAGCCGATCTCATCCATTTCACTGACATCCGTTATTCTGTAAACATCAAAATGCCAGAACGGCATTCTTCCGCCCTCATAGCCATGCAGAATGGTAAAGGTCGGGCTTACGACCGGTTCCGTTATGCCCAGGCCTTCCGCAAATCCCTTTGCGAATACCGTTTTCCCTGTCCCGAGTTCTCCGTCAAGACAGATCACCGTTCCCGGTACCGCATTTTTTGCAAGAGAAGCGGCAAACTTTTTTGTTTCCTCTTCCGAACTGGTTTCCAGGATCATCCCATGTGTGCCCGTATCATCTTGATCACATTCGGAAGACCGATGGATACCGCCAGATAATCTTTCTCTCTCATGTAGCCGGTCAGAATGGCAAATTCATTCTCTCCGTCCAGGAAAAATGCCTTTGACTGCCCGAAAACTTTCTCGGCACGTTCTATCCGGTCTGCCTCTTTCCCGGAAAAGCGGACAAAATAACGGTGTGATGTATTATCCATGATCTCGGGTTTGATCTTCCCTTCATGCCATCCGAACGGAACATTTTTATTGATATGTCTTACGACATCGATCATGTCCGCCAGAATGGCGCTTGCGGTCGGGAGCTTCCCCGCGCCGCTTCCGTACAGCATGGTGAGACCGAGCATGTTCCCGCGGATCAGAATCCCGTTATAAACATCTCTCACACAATACAGGGGATTGGGCTTTCCGATCATGACCGGACACACATAAGAATAGAGCTTTCCGTCCTCCCTGTATGCCGTTCCGAATAATTTGATGGAAGTTCCCATTTTCTGTGCATAGCCGAAATCCATTTTATCAATTCCGGTTATCCCTTCCGTATAAATATCCTCATAGTCCACTTCACCGTCCGTCATCAGGGATGCCAGGATAGCGGTTTTTCGGCAGGTATCCATTCCCTCAATATCCGCTTCCGGATTTTTTTCCGCATAACCGAGCTTCTGTGCCTCCAGAAGGGCTTCCTCAAAGGATTCCCCCTCTTCGTCCATCTTGGTCAGGATGTAGTTCGTAGTTCCGTTCAGGACACCGGTGATCTCATCGATTTTCTGCCCGGCATATCCGTCGGATATCGTGCGGATCAGGGGAATGCCCCCTCCCACACTTGCCTCAAAGAAAAAATTAACTCCCTTTTCCCGTGCGATTTCAAGGAGTTCCGTTCCGTGTGCTGCCACCAGCACCTTATTGCTGGTAATAACATGCTTTCCCTTTTCCAGACAGGTCTTCACAAACTGATAGGCAGGGTTCACCCCTCCCATGGTCTCGACCACAATACGGATTTCCTCATCTTCGGATATATCCTTAAAGTCATGAACCAGAAGCTTCGCCGCAGGGCTGTCCGGGAAAGATCTCAGGTCCAGAATTTTCTTGATTTCGATTTCTTCGCCGGTTTTTTCCCTGATGATTTTCTGATTTTCCGTTATCACTTCCAGAACACCGGATCCTATGGTCCCGTATCCCATGATAGCTGTTTTTATCATAATACTCCTTATTTTCTATTCTCTTGCAAGAATTTTAACATCGGTTACGCCTTTTAATGCCTCCATCTCCTCGACCATCTGGGACAGATTTCCCGTTTCCTTTAAAACTTCCACGGAAATGGAAACAGAAGCAACCCCGTTCACGGGAACCGATTGATGAATGGTCAGGATGTTGGTGCGGTATACCGCTGCCACTTTCAGAAGATCCGACAGAAGCCCCGGCTCATCCAGTATTTCTATGGAAAGCGTTATGGTCTTTCCTTTCTCCCCTTCGCTGAACGGAAAAATATCATCCTGATATTTATAATAGGAGCTTCTGCTGATCCCTACGGAATCCACTGCTTCCTTCACCGTCATGTGCTTTTGTGAATTCAGAAGTTTCTTTGCCTCCACCACTTTTAAGAGCACATCGGGGATTGCTTTTTCCCGGACCACAAAGTATTTATTTTCATCATCCATGATCAATCCGAAGTATCCTCCTTACCCTTTCTGTTCGGACATCCCAGACTCTGCCAGGTAAGATACGCGGTAATGAAATTATCCAGATCCCCATCCAGAACCGCATCTACATTTCCGGTCTGGTATCCGCTTCGGTTATCTTTCACCATGGTATAGGGCTGCAGGACATAGGAACGGATCTGGGATCCCCATGCAATATCACGGACTTCACCCCGGATTCCCTCCTTCTTTTCCGCTTCCTCTTCCTTCTTCAGAAAATAAAGCTTCTCCTTCAGCATCTGCATGGCCTTATCCTTGTTCTGGAACTGGCTCCGTTCATTCTGACAGGTGACAACAATTCCGGTCGGCAGATGGGTGATGCGGATGGCGGAGGAAGTTTTGTTGATATGCTGACCTCCCGCACCGCTGGAGCGGTAGGTATCTACGCGGATGTCATCCGGATTGATCTCGATGTCCAGATCTTCCTCGATATTCGGCATGATGTCACAGGAAACAAAGGAGGTCTCCCGTTTGCCGGCTGAATTGAACGGAGATATCCGCACCAGACGGTGCACGCCGTGTTCACTTCTTAAATAGCCGTATGCCTTCTCCCCGTTGATCTGGATGGTCACATTTTTGATTCCTGCTTCATCTCCGTCCAGCAGATCCAGTACTTCTACCTGATAGCCGTGGCGTTCCGCCCACCGGGTATACATCCGGTAGAGCATGGAGCACCAGTCGCAGGACTCCGTTCCGCCGGCTCCCGCGTTCAATTTTAAAATAGCGCCTTCTTCATCAAACTCTCCCGTAAGAAGCGTATCGGATTTCATAAGTTCCAGATGCTCGATAAATTCAGACAGCATCCCCTGAACCTCCGAAACCACAGAAAGATCTTCCTCTTCATTTCCCATTTCGATCATCAGACCGATTTCTTCAAACTGGGTGGAAAGTTTCTGATATTCCGCGACCGTATCCTTCAGATTCTTGTTTTCCTTGACATATTTGGTGGCATTTTCCGGATTGTTCCAAAAATCCGGTTCTTCCATCATTTTATCAAGCTCGGCAATCCGTCTTTCCTTATTGTCGAGGTCAAAGTGAATCCCTCACTTCCAGTAATGGTTTTTGGTACGTGCCTAAAGTCTGTTTCATGTTATCTAATTCGACCACAACTGTCACCACCTTTATCATAGATAGATTTTTATTTCCTGATGCCGTTTTCCGTTTTTGTTTCCTGTTTTTGTTTCCTGTTTTTGTTTCCGGATGCCGCTATTCCGGATCCTGGAAAAGCTTCCGTCCGCAGCACTGCTTGTACTTTTTCCCGCTTCCGCACGGACAGGGATCATTCGGATAGATCTTCCGGACCGTTTTGCGGACAGGGGCTTTCACGCCGGAATCGTCACGGTTTGTACCTGTCACCTTGGCCGCCGGCTCCCGTTCCACTTTCTGTTCCACCTTGATGTGGTACAGAATACGAACCGTATCTTCCGTGATGCCGCGCGTCATTTCCTCAAACATGTCATAGGCATCCATTTTGTACTCTACCAGCGGATCTCTCTGACCATAGGCCTGCAGGCCTATTCCCTGGCGCAGCTGTTCCATATCGTCGATATGATTCATCCACTTCTGATCGATCACCTTAAGCAGGATGACCCGTTCCACTTCACGGACCTGATCCCCGGAGGGGAAATCCGCTTCTTTTGTTTCATACAGCTTGGTCGCTGCTTCCTTCAGCTTATGGGTCAGTGCGTTCTTCTGCATATCCGGCACGATATCCGTGGTTCTGACATGTTCGATCGGAATGATGGGGATCAGAACATTGTTCAGTTCCTCCAGATTCCATTCGCTGCTCTTCATGTCATCCGAAATGGTATGGTCCACGGACCTCTCCACAACATCATTGATCATCTTCATGATGGTCTCTCTCATGTTGGCGCCGTTTAATACGCTGTTCCTTTCGGAATAGATCACTTCACGCTGTTCGTTGTTGACCTCATCGTACTTCAGAAGGTTTTCACGAATGCCGAAGTTATTGGTTTCAATCTTTACCTGGGCTTTTTCAATAGCCTTGGAAAGCATGGAATGCTCAATCTGCTCTCCTTCGGGAACCCCGAGCGCCTCAAACATCTTCATAAGCCGGTCGGAACCGAACAGCCGCATCAGATCATCTTCCAGAGAAATGTAAAAACGGGATTCCCCGGGGTCTCCCTGACGGCCGGAACGGCCTCTCAGCTGATTATCAATACGCCTTGCTTCATGACGTTCCGTGCCGATGATTTTCAATCCGCCGAGTTGTCTTGCTTCTTCATCCAGCTTGATATCCGTACCACGGCCTGCCATATTCGTGGCAATGGTCACCGCCCCGTGAATGCCTGCTCCCGCAACGATCTCCGCTTCCTTTTCATGGAACTTCGCATTCAGCACGGTATGGGGAATTCCTTCGTGACGCAGCATGGAGGAAAGCATTTCCGAAGTTTCTATCGTGATGGTGCCGATCAGGATCGGCTGTCCTTTTTCATGTGTTTCCTTGATATCCTTCACGACCGCATTGAATTTTTCCCGTTTGGTTTTATAGACAGCATCCTCACGGTCGTTGCGGATCATGGGCATGTTGGTCGGAATTTCAATGACATCCATATAGTAGGTATTGCGGAACTCCTTTTCTTCCGTCAGGGCGGTTCCGGTCATACCTGCTTTTTTCTTATATTTGTTGAAGAAGTTCTGGAATGTGATCGTGGCAAGCGTTTTGCTTTCCCGTTTCACATGCACGTGCTCCTTGGCTTCGATCGCCTGATGAAGACCGTCCGAAAAACGTCTGCCCGGCAGAACACGTCCGGTAAATTCATCCACGATCAGGACCTGATCATCTTTGACAATATAGTCCTTGTCCTTCAGCATCAGTTCCTTTGCACGGAGTGCCAGAATAATACAGTGCTGGATTTCCAGATTTTCCGGATCCGCAAGATTCTTCAGCTGGAAGAACTGCTCTACCTTCTTTACGCCGTCCGCGGTAAGATGGACTGCCTTGTCCTTTTCTTCGACAATGTAGTCTCCCGTTTCTTCAATATCTTCCCCCATGATGGCGTTCATTTTTGAGAACTCGCCGCTTGCCTCCCCCTTCTGCAGCTGATGGGCAAGAACATCGCTTACTTCATAGAGTTTGGTTGATTTTCCGGACTGGCCGGAAATGATCAGAGGCGTTCTGGCTTCATCAATCAAAACAGAGTCAACTTCATCGATAATACAGAAGTCAAGCTCCCGAAGGACCTGCTGTTCCTTGTAGATTGCCATGTTGTCTCTTAAGTAATCAAAGCCAAGCTCATTGTTGGTGACATAGGTGATGTCACACCGGTAGGCCGCCTTTCTTTCTTCCGTATTCATGGAATTTAAGACCACGCCCACGGTCAGCCCCAAAAACTCATGGACAGCCCCCATCCATTCCGAATCTCGTTTTGCAAGATAATCGTTTACCGTAACAATTTCAACACCCTTTCCGGCAAGCGCATTCAAATAAGCCGGAAGTGTGGAAACCAGTGTTTTTCCTTCCCCGGTCTTCATCTCGGCAATCCGTCCCTGGTGCAGCACAATGCCGCCCAAAAGCTGTACCGGATAGTGTTCCATGTTCAGGACTCTTCTTGCCGCCTCCCGCACGGTCGCGTAGGTTTCCGGAAGAAGATCATCCAGGGTTTCCCCGTTTGCAAATCTCTCTCTGAATTTCGGTGTCTGTGCCTTCAGTTCCTCATCACTCATGGCAGTCATCTGCGGTCTTAAATCTTCTATTTTCCGCAGAGTGGACTCCAGCATCTTGATTTCACGTTCGCTGTGTGTACCGAACATTTTTGTTATTAAACTCATTTTTTCATTTTCTCCTGTATAGGGATCTCTGAAATTTGTCCGTTTTTCCGACAGAATGCATCAATATCGTAACCGATATATTGTATCACCCGTACCTTTGAACTTCAACTTGAGCCTGTTATGTTTACAGATTATTCACAAATCGGATGCGATTTTCCGGCATTTTTCCCGATAATTCCCCGGATTCATCCGAAATAGCCGCACTCCTTTCCTTTGACATAAACTATTCACAAATAATACCGAATTATGATGCGGTTTTATGTTATAATTTAATTATCCTAAAAGAAAGGAAACGCCTTTTTCTGGCGGAGGGACAACCTTATGAAATTTACAGTTACGGGAAGAAACATAAAAGTAACCGAAGGATTAAAAGACAGGGTAGAAAAGAAACTGTCCAGACTTGAGAAATATTTTACACCGGACACGGAAGCCAAGGTAGCTCTGAGTGTAATCAAGGACGAACAGAAAATTGAGGTTACCATACCCACGAAGCTCGGTCTGATCCGTGCCGAAGAGATCAGTGATGACATGTACAATTCCATTGACATGGCAGAGGAAGATATTGAAAAGCAGATCAACAAATATAAAAAGAAACTGATCGATAAAAAGCAGTCCGCTCAGTCTTTCTCCCAGATGTTCCTGGAAGAAGAGGAAGAAGAAGAGGACCCGGATGACATCAAAATTGTCCGCACCAAGAAATTTGCCGTTAAACCCATGGATCCCATGGAAGCCTGCCTTCAGATGGAACTCCTCGGACATACCTTCTATGTTTTCCTGAATGCAGACACGGATCAGGTAAACGTAGTCTACCGGAGAAAAGACGGATATTACGGTCTGATTGAACCGGAGCTGTAAAATTCAGCTGAATACGGAATAACCCGGTATAACAGGGGGACGGTTCTTTTGTCTTTGGTTTCGGACAAAAGAACCGTTCCCTTTTTTACTGATTTCCCGAAAGGATCCTTGCCAGTTCGGAATCCTTATCAAGGATGATCGTCTTGTTGTTCCCGGTCAGAGACACTTTCAATGCATCCAGCGAACGGACATAATTGTAAAAATCGGCCTTGTCCACATCGTTATAGGCCTCGCTCAGAAGACTCATGTACTGGGCCTCTCCTGCCGCCTTGATCTTTTCCGCATCCGCAGCCGCTTTGGACTTGGTCTCGGATACGGTCTTGTCCGTATCGTTGCGGATCAGGGAGGACTGATAGTCCCCGTTTGCCGTATACTGCGCGGCAATATTATTTCTTTCGGAGATCATACGCTGATAAACCGCCTCCTTATTGGAATCCGGCAGATCCAGTTTTTTGGTTTCGACCGCATAGACATGGATGCCGTAGGAATCCATCTGTGTGCCTATCCTGTCGGTGATCTCCTGGACCAGCGCTCCCTCTCTTCCGGAAATGATGTCCATCTGATCGGTCGCAGACATTACGGTTTTAATGGAATTATAAACCACGTTCCCCAGCCGGACTTCCGCCTTGTCCTTGCTGCCGCTTAAAGACGAAAGATATTTGACCGGATCATTGATGTCCCATATCACGAAAGAATCCACGTTCATGACCTTTTTGTCTTTTGTCGTGACATCGCTCGGTACCAGATCAGAGACCATCCGATACTTCGGAATTTTAACCACATTCTGAATAAACGGTATTTTGAAGGACGGACCGGCCGTACTTTTTACATTCTTAATGCTTCCGAACTCCGTAATGACGGAATACTCATTTGCCGATGTGATCACCAGAGAACCTGCCAGGACAATGACGGCGAGAAGCAGGAATCCTACAATACCCATTGTTTTCTTTTTCATTGCTTCGTCCCTCCTTCCGTTCCGGCAGGTGTCTGTGCTGCCGCAGACGTCTGTGCTGCCGCAGGTGTCTGTGCTGCCGCAGGTGCCTGTGCTGCCGCAGGTGTCTGTGCTGCCGCAGGTGCCTGCGTTTCGGCAAACGGTTCCAGCGGAAGCAGCGTCTGTATTCCGCTTCCCTCGTTGAGGATAACCTTGAGGGAAGGAAGCACATCTTCCATGGTTTCGTAGAACATTCTTTTCTTGGTGATCAGCGGATACTTGATGTATTCCGCATACATATCATTGAAACGGGATGCCTGTCCCTCCGCTTCATTGATCCTCTGCTGCTTATAGGCTTCCGCATCCTTTACCGCTTTATCCGCAGCTGCATTCGCCGCCGGGATCTGTTCCGACTGATACTGCTTTGCCTGGTTGATCTTGGTATCCATTCCCTGCTTGGCATCTTCCACCGACTTGAAAGCAGCCCGGACATCTTCCGTGGGCGGTTCCGCATCCTGAATGGTTACATTCACGATTCCGAGTCCTATATCTTCGGCCTCCAGACGGGAGGTGAGTTTTTCCTTTACCTTTGCCTGGATTTCAGAACGGCCGGTCGTAATGACATCATCCACATTGTAGACCCCGACCGTATCCCGGATATAGGATTTGGCAAGCAGGTTCAGAATGCTTACCGCCGATTCGCGGTTGATGTACATGCGGATGGGATCCGTTATCTGGTATTCAATATAGAAATCCACATTGACAAAATTAAAATCCTCCGTGATCATTTCGGAATCCGCGCGGACACTGTCCGGATTTCCCTGCCCTTTGGCGCTGGTGTCATATCCGATCTCCATCCCCTGGATTTCTTTCGACATCTTATGGATCTGCTGCACGAACGGAAATTTCAGATGAATGCCCGGAGTCGTAATACTTTCCGGACTTCCGAGTGTTGTCAGCACACCCACCTCATTCACGCTCAGTGTATAATAGCTGTTCTCCGCCGCTATAAAAAGCAGCAGAATAAGTACAAAAATCAGAAAAACCCTCCCGATTTTTTTTGCCGTCCCCTTATCGGGCCTTGGCATGTTTACTGTCTGATTATCCTGATTCGGATAGCGGTTCGGATCCGCATCCCGCATCATATCCCAGAAACTTTTTTTATTCAATACGCTACCTCCCCGGTAATTTGCTGCATTTTACGATGTGGCCGCCAAAAGTAATATCACGGATTGCTCCCGCAATCCTGCCAACCATTCGGAATTCATGGGGCCCCTGCCCCACTTCTTCCTCATGTTTGGGCGTGTCCCAAGTCCTTTTTCCCACCTGCAGGCAAGCCTGC
>Ga0160425_1000995_pt1 | contig 30567 bp, 18 predicted proteins | sample BioMet8_FD_108193 | JGI IMG/M metagenome (GOLD analysis project Ga0160425, IMG submission 108193) | Microbial communities from bioreactor (seeded with sewage sludge) at Lawrence Berkeley National Lab, California, USA - Biofuel... | ecosystem: Engineered > Bioreactor > Anaerobic > Unclassified ...
ACCTGACACATTGATGTGCCTTTTCCTTGTCCGTTCAATACCGTAGGCTTTTGTCCACAGCACCGCAAGGCGGTTTGCTGGCTGCCCCTGCAGACCCCCAGCGAAGGATCATTTCTTCTTAGAGATCCCTTCATCTTTTGTACAGCATGTTAAAGAACTTGATTAACTCGTCCTCAACTTCAGGACACACCGCACGGGAGCACAAATGAAGCCATCATCTTATCAAAGTACTGCCAACCACATACCTTAGCCGTACTTCCTGAGATGTTTGTGCGATGTTGCTGCGATAAATATCGCAGCAACTATGTTACAACAATGTTGTAATATGCTTTTAGGTACGGCCTTGGTAAGAATATACTACGGGCAAGGCAAAGCGAAAAATTCACTCAAACAGTTTAAAATCAGGAAGAATTTTATTCCGGACTCAGGTTAGTACAGATAACACGCCAAAAGTATCTTCGTGGTACAGAGTGTACATAAGGTGCTTAGCGGTGGATGGTTAAGCTTGATGAAATTTCTGTACAGAAGATTTTGATTAATATTTTTGTCTTTAATCCAAAATTTATTTTTAAAAATATTTTATTATACCTTTATATCAATATTATTTTAATAAAATATTATATCGGGTTCCGGTAAATCTAACGATACTAACACGTTATTTCTATGAAAAATATCAAAAAGACGGTATCTGGTCAACTAATCCCAAAGCTCCTGTTATTAGTCCTGGCAATATCAGTTCCTGGTTTTTCATCTGCCCAAAAGGTGGAGAAAGATCTTTTAATCGAAAATAAACTTATTAAACCCTATGAACAATACTTTCAACAGGGTCGTGAATGGGTTTATACTCATTTGAATAAATCTGCCTACCTTCAGGGAGATGATGTATGGTTTACTTCTTATGTTCTAAACACAGCCAATAAGCAACTGAGTGTATCTACCTCCAAACTTTACATTGAATTGTGGTCTCCCGAAAAGAAACTGGTCAGCCGAAAGATACTCTTTGTTAAAGATGGCACCTCCAGTCACTATATACATCTTCCCGATTCCCTGGCCCCTGGCTCCTATTGTTTCAGAGCCTACACGAACTGGATGAGGAACTTTTATCCTGAAAAAGACCTGAGCGCTTTTATTACAGTTCTTGGTCCCAATAAAACAGTTGAAATCCCCGGAAAACAAAATGCCAAATCTGCCGATCAGAAATCAGGTCAGACAAACAGTAAGATTTCAGACTGGGATATTCAAATTTTGCCTGAAAGCGGGACTTTTCTGGTGGGAGCCGATAATGTAATGGCTGTAAAAGCAACTGACTCCTTTGGAAGAGGTGCGAAAATCAACGGGAAGGTTCTCACCGGCGACAACAACGAAATTGCAGTTTTTTCAACCAACGAAAATGGAATGGGTTCTTTTATGATCCGTGAAGCCACCAATCAAAAATATATTTTGAAAGCAGATTTACCCGATAGCTCTGTACGAGAACTTCAGTTACCCAATGCGGAGCCGAAAGGAATCGTTATTCAGGTAAATCCTTTCCGGACAGATGTTATCAGTTTCAAACTGCAAACCAACAATATTACAAATCAGAACAACAACACATACTTTGTGACAATTCATGCCAACGGTGTTATCTTCAGGAATTACCGCTTCAAATTTTCGAAAAGCAACTCCATACAATTTAGAATCAATAAAGAAGAGCTTGGAAGCGGCATAATTTATGCGACTGTTTTTGACCAGAACCTGACGCCCGTAGCCGAACGTATTTTCTACAACCAGGATCCTAATATCAGGGGCAGGCTGACCTTAAAAGCTGAGGCACTTTCAAATGATACGGTAAAAATGAATGTCAATGTCCTGGATTCTCTAAATAATACAGAATTCAGCAAATTAAGCATTTCGGTTCTTCCCGGAGAGACTGCCTTAAGTCAATTTAATAACAGCTTGCTTGCCGAATCCATTCTTCGCCCGGCGCTTCAGGGAGAGGTTGAAAATCCCAACAGCTATTTTGAGAAAAACGATTTCGAACATCTGGCAGCCATTGATCTTTTACTTCTGACTCAAGGCTGGCGAAAATATGACTGGCCGGAAATATTGCAGAACAACACCCCTAAATTCAAGTTCCCCTATGAAGAGGCATTTTCGGTGGAAGGAATGGTGAAGAACTGGATGAAAAATAAAGCAGATACCAAAAGCAGAGTTTCCCTTTTCTCTCCTTTAAATAAATTAGTTTTGATGACTCAGGTTGACAGTGCAGGAAAATATAAATTTGAAAGGGTTTATCTCGCCGATTCGACATGGGTGATTTTATCTGCTACCAGTGATAAAGGCAGAGGTTGGAACCGTGCTCTTCAAATGTCTATTCCTGAATATTCCATGGGAGTTCCCGATATTCATCAAGTCCAGACGCCTCCTAAGGCCACAAAAGAAATTCCGGAAGTGATCCCCCATCTTACCAAAGGCGTCATTCAACTGCCAGAGGTGGTTGTTACGGAAAAAAGGATCCACCCCATCTTTTTTGACAACCCGTATGTATGGCCAACAGACAAAATCGTGGAAGTGACAAAAGATAATTACAGGCAATTCGATAATATGGAAATGCTCCTGCGGATTAAATTTAATGTCACTACAAACTACAGCCAGGATTCTTCAGGAAGTTCAAGCGGATTTTATTTCTACATGAACAGGGGTCATTTATCCATCATTGCTGATGACAGAGCGCTGCAACCAATGATGACGATTGATGGAATGCGGGTTTATGATGCCCAGCAAATACTTGATCTGCCCATAGAATACGTAGAAGCGGTTTCAGTCAATAAAGATGGATTCGGTCTCGGGTTTGGGGCTTCGGGAGGTGCAGTTTCCGTTATGACACGTAAGACTCCGTTCTTTGTTAATGACGCAGAGGCAACCAATATGAAACGGATGATGGTCCATGGTTATGCAGCGCCCAAAAAATATTTTACGCCAAAATATACCATTGTCCCCGGGACTAACGAATATGAAAGATATGCTACCATTTACTGGGAGCCTGAACTGACTACAGACACCAGGAACAATGGTTCGTTCAAATTCTATGTTCCGAAAGAAATAAAATCTCTCAATATCAGGGCGGAAGGAATATCAGTTGACGGTAAAGTATTTTTACACGAGCAGAAAATTGTCCTCCCGGGAAAAGAATTAGTCGATAAGTAGATTTATTTATCTCAATGTTAATCTTATTGTTACCAAGATTGTATTAACTCTCGACAATTTCGTACTGGTTTCAGTTGAACAGTCTTCTTATTTTTGAAGTCAATGGGTAAATGGATGGATAATTGAGATTTACCACATAGAAATTAATTCGATAAGGGTTTGCAAATCCCAAACAAATTGCAAAACCCTAAATTTAAGTTCTTCAATTAAAAACATTGATAATTTAATAAACCCTGACAAATGAAAAATCAATTGAACCGAAGAAATTTCATCAATTCTGCTGCTATCGCCGGAGCCGGAATTACAATAGGTTTGCCCACCATTTCACATGCATCATTAGATAAAAACTCCAAACCCGCAGTATTAGGCGGGTCTAAAGCATTCACCGGCCAGTGGCTGGGATGGCCCGTTATTGACCAAACCGATGAGAAAGAGCTTCTTCAGGTTCTGAAAAGCAAAAAATGGTGCCGTCTGGGAAGTCTAACTGCCCCGAGATTTGAACAGGAATTTCAGAAACTCACCGGGGCTAAACACGCTCTTGGCGTCTCAAGCGGAACCAACGCTCTTTATACCATGCTCGGAGTTCTGAACATCGGTCCCGGAGATGAGGTTATTATCCCTCCATATACGTTTATCGCCACTTATAACGTAGTGGTTTTGAATTATGCATTACCAATCTTTGTTGATTCAGATATCGAGAGTTTCCAGATTGATGCCAATAAAATAGAATCTGCAATTACCGACCGCACCAAAGTTATCATGCCGGTACATATCGGAGGCTCTCCGGTGGATCTGGATACAGTCCTGGCTGTGGCAGGAAAGCATAAAATTCCTGTTATTGAGGACGCTTGTCAGGCACATCTGGCTGAATGGAAAGGAAAATGTGTTGGGAACTGGGGATTGGCCGGAGGCTTCAGCTTCCAGGCCAGTAAGAATCTGAATTCAGGTGAGGGGGGAGCCGTCATAACCAATGATGAAAACTTCGCTCAAAACTGCTACAGATTTCACACCCAGGGTCAGGGCGGCAATTCGGCAGGGCTGGCAACAGGCTCCGGTACCCGTGGTACCAACATGCGTATCACAGAGTTTCAGGCCGGTATTCTTCTTGCCCAAATGACCCGGGTTGTAGAACAATCGAAGAGAAGATCAGAAAATGCCGGTTATCTGACTAAACTGCTGAATGAAATACCCGGTATTATGCCCGCAAAACTTTATAAAGGGGTGACAAAAAGTGCGTATCATCTTTATATGTTCCGTTATGACAAGGAGAAGTTTGCCGGAATGGACCGTGACAAATTTCTTAAAGCCCTCTCAGCAGAAGGTGTTCCCGGCTCCGGCGGTTACGGTATGATGAACAAGGACGCTTACGTGACTGATCTTGCCAAAAACAAACACTACCTGAGTGTATACGGTGAAAAAACAATGAAAAACTGGCTTGAGCGCATAAATTGTCCGCAGAATGATAAGCTTACCGCCCAAGCTGTATGGTTTACTCAAAACATGCTGCTTGGCACAAAAAAGGACATGGAACAGATTGCGGAAGCCATAATGAAGATTCAGAAGAATGCCGCAGATATCAATTCGCGGCTGGCTTGAATTTGAAATAGCATTTTTTCTTAATTTTAGCAACAAAGGTTTATTTCAGCCAATTGCACTATAATGGTGCAATTGGCTTTTTATGGAGTTCGCATCAATTAAGATATAAAATGTCATAACGTGTCATAATGAGTCATAAGGTTTCATTATTTGAATTGTCACAACCCTTCTCCTTACCTTTGCATCGATCGGGGAAACGCCTTACCTGGTCCGTACCAACCTCGTATCAGGTTCGGTACAAGGTTGGGTTGTTTTCCACGTCATGGAAGCGAACAAATTCCACTAATGCCACGCATTAGTGCCTTTCTCATCAGGTGCGAATGACTGAAACCAACTGTTCCCTTTTTCGGGTACTGAAATTTTTGATAAATAAAAGTCTCCGCATCGATTGAAAGCGTCAATAAAACCTTCAAAAAAGAGTGATTCTTTACAGGATTTTATAGTCAAAAATTCTCTGAATTAACGGCTTTACCTATTGAAAACAAGCAAGATTGTATTAACACCTGACAATTTTGTATTGAACTAATATTAAGAACCTTTTTAATTTTGACATTGGTTTAATTTAGAGCATAGAAGCAAAAGATAATTAAGCTTTTAACCTAATTTCTTTGTCTTCGTAGAAAAGACTATCAACTTCCATTTAAAAACCGTGGTTATGAAGAAAATAAATTTATTGCTGACTTTACTGATTCTCATTCCTTATCTTTCATTTTCACAATCTTCTTATCAGGTAGGAACATCTCAGGCCAGCATTGAGCCGGATCAGTCACTGATCTCCTTGCACCTGGGAGGTTATGGCGCACCGAGAGAGGGTCGTTTTTCCTTACAGTGGATCAATAAAGGAACGGCGCCGGATGTCACTGCGATGGGAGGCGTGACTGATAAATTATTCATCATTAGCAATAATGAGTTGCTTTGGATGAATCCGTTCGCCAACAATACAAAATGGCAAAAAGCAGGGAAAGCCGAAAACATCCGGTGCATAGCCGGATTAAAGGATAAACTTTATGCCGTTAACAACAATGGCGATTTGCTGGAAACGAATGTTAAAGGCAACCTTAAATGGCAAAAGATTGGATCCGCCAATAATGCTGTAGCTTTGGCTGTTTCTGACAATAAATTATTTGCCTCCGATGGGAAAGGCTCTCTTTGGTCAGCCGACCGTTCCCAAAAAAATATTGAATGGAAAAAGCTTGATATAACTGGAAATATCATTAGTCTTACCTTCAACAAAGGTAAACTTTATGCCTTGACAGACGAAGATAAAATCTACCAGTACGAACCGTGGAAAAGATTTAATAAATGGTTAAAGATTGCTTACAAGAATGGACAAACCATCAATGAAGATATAAAATTTATCACGATCATAAATGACAGGATCTTCGGCGTAAGCAAGGAAAATACTCTTTACCTCGGCGAACACCGCACTGATGGAAATATTACTGCAAGGGCCATGGCCATAAAAAATGGTGATAAAACAGTTGTTATTGTTAATGTAGATGTATGCGGCCTTAATGACACATTTACCGGATTGGTAAAAAAATTAGTTTACCAAAAGAATCAAATCCCGGCTGCTGCAATTTTTATTAATTCTTCGCACACCCATTTTGCTCCTGTATCACAAAATTGGCTGCCATGGCAGGAATCGAATCAAAGGCCTGACAGTATGTATCTTTACAATACTGTCAAAAATGGAATACTTAATGCAATTGATGGAGCCGTTAAGGCAATGTCTCCTGCAGATTTGTATTTCGGTAGAGGAAAAACTGATATTGGTTATAACAGGACCTTGAAAGATCATCCGGAAATTTACGATAACACTCTCGATGTTCTTAAAGTTAGTTATAAAGAAAAGAATCAAGAAAATTATCTGTTTTTAACGGCATGTCATGCAGTGTTTAGCGCTGTCGGGAGACTGCATTATACGATAAGTGCCAACTTCCCCGGAGTGGCCCGTAAATTGCTTGAAGAGAGAACCGGCACTTCCAATTCCTTATTTATACAAGGAACTGCAGGGGATATAAATCCAAAGGATAATGGTGAATATATCACAGGAGAAAAGCTTTCCAATGATGTGATCTCAATACTCAATCGTCCAATGGAAAAAATTAGCGGTCCTGTTTCATGTTACCTGGACACGATCAATATTCCGATTACTCCCTGGACTAAAGAAAAAATTAATGCTTTCAGAGCAGAGAATGCTGTCAAACCAGGTGATATTGTAGCTGAAAAGAACGTAAAATGGTGCGATCTGATGCTGAGATATTATGACGAAGGTATCATGCCAACATCGCTGCCTGTTTATATCAACACCCTGAACATAGGAAACTGGAAACTGGTCGGATTTTCCAGAGAAACTACAACACCTTACGGATTAGGTGTTAAAAATCTTTGGCCTGACAAGTTGATTTCTGTGGCAGGATATACCAATGATGTTTCCAGTTATCTGCCGACTCACCTGCATATTGAAAGAGGTGTTTACGAAGGGCGTGATTCATTCTTCTGGTATGGGATGCCAAACGTATTTCCAATGGACGTGGAGGAGACAATTATAAATAAAATTAAAACTCTTGATCGTTAAAGGCTATAGGCTTTAGACTTTAGATGATCGCTTTCAGTAATGCGTTCCTTCTTCCTAAAGCCTACAGTCTATAGTCTACAGCCTGCATGGATCAAACTAATGACTAATTACCTTAATTAAAAAATGAACAGATTTAAAAATTTTCTGAATAATATTTCCAGCCCCATAGTAATTATCGGGACTTTATTCTTCGTTTTTGGTTTTATTACCTGGCTGAGCGCAGTTTTGGTACCCTATCTGAAGATTGCATGTGAATTAAATAATTTCCAGTCCTACCTGGTAGCATTTTCATTCTACATTGCCTACTTTTTCATGTCGGTGCCATCTGGTTGGTTGCTTGAGTACACGGGTTACAAAAAAGGGATGACAACAGGACTGGTTATAATGGCAGTCGGTTCGCTTGTCTTTGTACCGGCAGCTCTGACCAGAACTTATTGGTTATTTCTTACCGGGTTATTCATTCAGGGCGCAGGTATGGCGCTGCTTCAGACTGCCTCTAACCCTTATGTAACCATTATTGGTCCGATTGAGAGTGCAGCCAAACGCATCAGTATTATGGGAATTTGCAACGGGGTGGCAGGTGTTCTGGCTCCCGCCATTCTTGGATTTGTAACTTTAAAAGGAGCAGATGAAATAGTTGAAAAAGTAGCAACGATGAGTTTACAGGAAAAAAACCTTCAGCTTGATGCTCTTGCTTCCAGGGTCATTATACCGTACATCCTGATTATGGTTTCGTTGTTGATACTGGCTGTTTTCCTTTATTATTCCAATCTTCCTGACATTGATGCTGATAAAGAAAACGCAATTGTAGATGAAGAAGAATCTAACAAGAAAACCAGCATATTCCAGTTTCCTCATCTTTTATTAGGGGTCTTCACTATTTTTCTGTACACAGGGGTTGAAGTGATTGCAGGAAATACAATTATCAGTTATGGCGTTTATCTTAAGATACCGATAGCTACTGCTAAGTTTTTCTCCTCATTCACAATATTTGCCATGCTGGTGGGGTATCTTATAGGAATCGGTACCATCCCAAAATATTTGAAGCAGAAAAATGCTTTGGTCGTATCATCCATATTGGGATTAATCTTTGCCTCTATGGCTTTACTGACTCATGGATTCACCTCTGTCATGTTTATAGCATTGTTGGGATTGGCAAACTCATTGATGTGGCCTTCTATATGGCCTTTGGCCATCACAGAATTAGGCCGTTTTACAAAGATTGGTTCATCAATGATGGTAATGGCAATATCCGGCGCAGCTGTTCTTCCCCTTTTATATGGCCGCATTGCAGATATTAGCACACCAAAAACAGCTTACTGGATCGTAATTCCTATTTATCTTTGGGTGTTTTATTATGCAACACACGGGCACAAGATTAGAGTGAAAGTGGTAAATAATAAATAAAATTAAATCATTAACTGCAGGTCACGAGCAGATGAGTATATCCGGGTACATCGCTACACATACCGTGATGGATTAAACTTGACTCTTATGCCTTAATTTATTGGAAAATACAATTTTGTAACCTTATCAAACCTTTATTTTACTAATGAAAACTAAAAATATTGTCGGTTCATTAATATTTCTGATTTTATTTTTTCACGCAACTTTATCTGCATTCTCATCCAACAGAAAAGAAAATATTGGGACTGACAGTTTAGCTCTGATAATTACTCCGCCAGCTAAACCTCAACCCCGGATAAATGGTCCATTAGTTTATGGTTGCCGTCCTGGGCATCCTTTCCTTTACAGGATTCCTTGTCAGGGAGAACGGCCTATTACTTTTAAAGTAAAAAATTTACCTCCTGAATTAAAGCTCGATCCTCAAACAGGCATAATAACAGGCAAAGCTCCTTTCAGAGGAGAGTATGAAACGTTGATTCTGGCTCACAATTCAAAAGGAACTGACAAACGTAAATTCAAGATTATTTCAGGTGATAAACTGGCTCTTACTCCTTCGATAGGTTGGAACCACTGGTATGCTCATTATGACCGGATCACCGATAAAATGATGCGAGAGGCAGCTGACATCATGGTCAGCAGTGGGATGGCTGATGTAGGATATCAATATGTGAACATCGACGATTGCTGGATGAACGCTCCAAAAAATAATGATTCAATGCGAGTCGGGCCATTAAGGGATGAAAAAGGAAATATTATCCCAAACAAACATTTCCCTGATATGAAAGGACTGACTGATTATATTCATGCTAAAGGCCTGAAAGCAGGAATATATACTTCACCCGGAACCTTAACTTGCGGAGGTTTCACTGGTACCTATCAACACGAAGAACAAGATGCCCGTCAATTTTCTGACTGGGGATTCGATTTTTTGAAGTATGACTGGTGTTCATATGGCAAGATAGCAGGTAAAGACAAGAGTCTCGAAGCTTATCAGAAACCATACCGGCAAATGGGCAAAATCCTTAAATCTCTTGACCGTGACATAGTATATAATCTTTGTCAATATGGTATGGGTGAGGTTTGGAAGTGGGGTGGCGATGTTGACGCTCAGTCATGGCGAACTTCAGGAGATTTGGGCTTTGAACTTGATCGCATTTTTGATGTAGCTCTTCGTAACAGTGGATACCGGCAATATTCAAAACCCGGAGAATGGAACGACCCTGATTATATTCAAATTGGCTGGATTGGAAGCGCCCGTGGAATGGGTATTTCGAAGCTTACAACAATGCCAGCCAATATGCAATATGCCTACATGTCTTTATGGAGCCTTATGGCTTCGCCTTTGATTTACAGCGGTGATATGACTAAGCTGGATAAATTCACCCTGAATATTCTCTGCAATCCCGAAGTAATTGATGTTAACCAGGATCCGTTGGGGGAATGCGGATTGGTAATTAAAAGAGATGCCGATCGCTTCGTAATGATTAAAAATCTGTCTGACGGTTCGAAAGCAGTCGGGTTATTCAACAGGGGGAAAAATGCCGCAGACGTTGATATAAACTGGTCCGAATTAAAAATTTTCGGTAAAAAAACAGTTCGTAATCTTTGGTATCAGAAAGATTTAGGTATTTATAAAGATAAATTTAAGGCACAGGTTCCTGCACAGGGAGTGGTTATGGTTAAAATATCCAAACTCAGATAGGAGTTATGAGATATGAGTTATAAGTTATCTCTCATATCTAATATCTAATATCTCATATCTTTATTTTTGGTATGCTTCCAGAGCTTTTTTCACAGAACCGTGAATAAGCAACAATCTTCGGGCTTCTTCGACGGGGATATTCAGTTCATCAACAATCATCAATGTTCCGCGATGAATCAGCTTTTTATTGGTAAGCTGCATATTCACCATTTTGTTTCCCTTGACTCTTCCCAATTTGATCATGATTGAGGTTGTGACCATATTGAGAATCATTTTTTGAGCTGTCCCGGCCTTCAATCGTGTACTGCCTGTTACAAATTCAGGGCCGACCACGGCCTCAATTGGATATTCGGAAACTTTTGCTATTTCACTTAAAGGATTGCATGTAATACAACCAGTAAGAATTCCATTTTCACGTGCATGTTTGATTACTCCAATGGCATAAGGAGTTGTTCCCGAGGCCGCAATTCCGATCACTGTATCATTTTTATTGATGTCATAGCTTTGAAGTGTAGCCCAGGCCTTATCCGGATCATCTTCCGCTGATTCGACTGATTTTCTCAGCGCAACATCACCTCCCGCGATCAAGCCAATAACCATGGTTTCAGGAACGCCAAAAGTCGGAGGAACTTCGGATGCGTCCAAAACTCCAAGTCTTCCGCTGGTTCCGGCGCCAAGGTAAAAAACACGACCTCCTTTTTTCATCCTGACTTCAATTTGCTCCACTAAATTTTTTATTTGTGGGATTGCTTGCCTGACTGCCAGGTGAACTTTAGAATCTTCTTCATTAATGTTAATCAACAATTCTTCAATTGACATTTTATCAAGATTGTCAAAATTAGAAGGTGATTCCGTGATGGTGGTTTTTCTTTTCATTCGAACCGTTATACTGATATATTTATGAATTTACTTTGTTGTTATGATAGTTAATGAGCCCTTTCATCGGGGTGCGTACAATATTTCCCAATTTAAGATGTTTTTCTTCGAGGACTCTACGAAGTTGCGCCTCAAAATAGAGCGCGATGCTGCCTGTGAAATGGATTGCAGCCTGATTGATTTCAGGATAAAGCAGTAAATTACGGGTAACGAACTCGCGAAAAGATGTAAGAACAATGTTTTCTATTTCAGGATGCTTCAAATATTTTGAAATAAACTGAGCATAAGTCGCCAAATACCGGCTTGGGAATGGTTTTTTATAAACGTTCTCAAGAATTTCAGGTGCAGTTGTATGATAAGTTTCAAAAAACTTATTGATTAGCTCGGGAGGCAATTGTTTTTTCAGTACGTCCCCTATAAGCTTTTTCCCCAATACAGCGCCGCTGCCTTCATCCCCAAGGATAAATCCCAGAGGAGAAACATTGGCTACAATTTCGCTGCCATTGTAATAACATGAATTAGAACCGGTTCCTAAAATGCAGGCAAATCCGGGTTTATTCTGGCATAAAGAATGAGCAGCTGCCAAAAGATCGCTTCCGATAAAAATGTAATCTGTTTTAAACAGTTGCAAAAGACCTGTTTGGACAATATCCTGCTTTTCTTTATTGATGCATCCGGTACCATAGAAATAAATGGCATCAAATGTTTTAGCAGCTGTAAACTCCTTCTTTAAAATAGTTGCCATATTGTCTGAGTCCTGATAAAAGGGGTTTATGCCTGATGTAATTACGGTTTCGGAATTACCCTCACCATCCAGAATACTCCATTCAGTTTTGGTTGAGCCACTGTCTGCAACTAAGATCATTATCGATATTTTTTTTCGAAGTTAAATGTTTATATCTTTATCTCTTCTACTCTGAAACAATGTTTTATAATTGGTCAGAATATTTGTTTAAACAAACTTTATAGAAAATAATTTCAAGGTGTTAAGGATGAAATTGTATCGTGGTAATTAGTAAAATGAGGAAAGCATGTCTATATATTCTCTCTTTCTTATGTTAATCCATAGAATACATAGCGTACCGAGCATGGTACGACGAAGGTACGAGGAAGGTACGGAGAAGATCAGGCCGAATGACGACATTATTATGATTATTAAAACAGGCGAGAAAAACATGGAAAATTTATTCTTTAAAACATGTATGACAAAAGTACATATTTTTTTAAAAATAAATTTTATTTTTGATGAGATTTCCTTCTTGAAATTTAATACAACAAAGAAGGTGGATCTTAAAAGTTTCAAGGTTCCAAGGTCTCAAGGTTTCAACATTCGCAACTTTGAACTCTGGAATCCTGGCACATTGATAAAATAAATTGTTTCAAGGTTTCAACATTCGCGACCTTTGGAACTCTGAAACCTGAAACAATTAAATGGATCGATGATTGTATCTTTATCAGATTTATCAGACTAAACTAAATGGTCACTAATGAGAGAATTATTGAAGCTAAAACTAAACGTTGTTATCCTGGTCATTTTTCTGCCGCTACTTTGCTTTTCACAGAGCGGGAAAAAGAGCAAACTGGCTGTTAAAGCGGAAGAACGCCTTAAAAAGGTTGAGAGTTTTATGCCCGTCTGGAGCCATGTTGGACGCATCCGGTATGATTCCCTTTCGATTGATAAGAAAAAGAATCTGATTCAGATTTTTATTACAAGTCCCCTATCCTATATACCTGTCAGGGAAAATGAAGTTGCTGAGGTTGAAAACAGGATCAGAGAAGCGCTGGGGAAGAAATTTAAAAACTACCGAATAGATGTTTATACCGATCATCATCCACTGAAGGATTTGATTCCTAATATTTTCAGAACAGGCATAGCGGCCGATCAAAGCAGGATTCAGGGCATTAAAACTGAACGGATACCCGTTGTACAACAGCTGGGTAAGGACAAACCATCGCGTGGTTTATACAACAACAGCATTGCTTTGTGGGACAGCCATGGATGGTATTATGAATCAAAGCTCGACCGCTGGGAATGGCAACGTGCAAGACTGTTTGGCACTGTGGAAGATAAGCTGACAATGAGTTTTGTATTACCCTATCTGATTCCCATGCTGGAGAACAGCGGGGCTACCGTTTTTATCCCAAGAGAGCGGGACTGGCAAACAAATGAAGTGATTGTTGACAATGACCTATCTTCACCGGGATCAGAGTTTAAAAAAGATGGAATCATATGTGAACAAATATCTCCAGGTTATTTATTGAAAGATTCTTTGCTTCAAGGGGATAATCCTTTTCGATCAGGCACTTCGCTGAGGGTGAGGAGCACAAAAAATGAAAATAAATTCTTCAGCTATATTCCTGATTTTAAATCAAAAGGAAGATATTCCGTTTCTGTTTCGTATCATAATGGAAGCGGATCATCATCTGAGGTAAAATACAGTGTTTTTCATGCAGGAGGTAAGACCGATTTCTTAGTAAACCAGAAAATAGGAGGAGGAACCTGGATCTATCTTGGAACATTCGACTTTACAGAAGGAAAGAATCCACAAACAGGAATGGTTACGATCAGTTGTAACAGTGAACAGACAGGAACAATCTCAGCAGATGCTGTAAAATTCGGCGGAGGAATGGGAAATGTTGCAAGGCGGCCTTCTGAAGCATTGCTGGAAAATAAAAAATCTGCCACTGATGGACAAAATACTGAAGATCAGATCCAGAAAATCAATCCGGACTTATTTAGTTACAAGTTAAGCGGGAAGCCCAAATATCTTGAAGGTGCAAGGTATTATCTTCAAGGCGCTGGTTTCCCTGATTCCATCGTCTATAACTTAAACAAAAACAGGAACGATTATAATGATGATTACCAATCAAGGGGAGAATGGGTAAATTATCTGATGGGAAGCTCCGATGGTTCAGGCAGCATCAAAAATGGATTAAACATTCCAATTGATCTTTCTTTTGCGTTGCATACAGATGCGGGAGTTACTCCAAATGATTCAATTATCGGGACTCTTGGTATTTACAGCACGATGACCAATAAGGGCTTCTTCCCGAATGGGAAATCGAGGATGGCCAGCCGTGATCTGGCAGATATTATTCAAAGTCAAATTGTTGATGATGTAAGGCAATTATTTAATTCTCAATGGACACGCAGAGGATTGTGGGATAAGCAATACTCCGAAGCATGGCGCCCTAATGTTCCCTCGGTGTTACTTGAACTATTATCGCATCAGAATATAGCGGATATGAAATTTGCATTAGATCCGCGTTTCCGTTTTGCCGTCGGAAGGTCCATTTATAAAGGGATTCTAAAATTCCAGGCTTATCAGAATAACCGTGCTTATGTGGTACAACCTTTACCTGTTGATCATTTCTCGATTAAAAAGGAAAATGAGAATTCAGTAAAATTAAGCTGGAGCGCTGTTAATGATCCGCTTGAAGAAACCGCCAGGCCAGAGAAGTATAAAGTTTATCAACGTATTGATGACAAAGGTTTTGATAACGGGTTTGAAGTAAAAGATACAACGGTGGTTATCCCGCTCGGTCAGAATGACCGAATATACAGTTATAAGATTACCGCCATTAACGAGGGTGGTGAAAGTTTTCCGAGTGAAACACTTTCAGCCGGACTGAAAAGCAATAGTAAAGGGATAATCTTAGCAGTAAATGGTTTTGACCGTGTATGTGCTCCTGCAACTATTAACAACAAAGTTCAAGCCGGGATTGAATGGTGGAAAGATCAGGGTGTTACTGATCATCAGGATCTTAGTTTCACGGGAAATCAATATGATTTTGACCGTAAGTCGAATTGGCTTGATGATGACAGTCCGGGCTGTGGCGCCAGTTATGGCGATATGGAAGGGAAAGTGTATCCCGGCAACAATTTCGATTATACTTCTATTCATGGCAAAGCCATTATGGAGGCTGGTTACTCCTTTGTCTCCGTGAGTGATGAAGCTTTTTGCCAGAATAAATTTGATCTTTCGCCCTACTTTGCTACTGATATTATTATGGGCGAAGAAAGATCGACTCCTGATTTTAAAGATCCTTCAAAGACTGATTTTAAGATTTACACTTCCGGTTTTATGACAAAGATTTCAGAGTTGACAAAAAAAGGAGGCAATCTTTTTATTTCAGGGGCTTACATTGCATCTGAGTTTGGAGAGAGTAAGGATACCATAGCAAGCCATTTTGCCAAAGAAATCATGCATTTCATCTGGCGAACAGGACACGCTTCACAGGGAGGGAGATTTTATGCAACTGACTATTCCAGAAAATGGCTAAATGGAAACTGGAATTTTAATGTTGGATATCACCCCGAGATTTATAAGGTGGAGGCGCCGGATGGCCTTGAACCCAGTGGAAAAAATGCAATTACCGCTTTCAGGTATGGTGAAAATAATGTAAGTGCGGGAATTCTTTACAATGGGAGCTACAAGATTGTCGCGATGGGATTCCCATTTGAGACAATCATCGCGGACCAGGCAACTCTTATGAAGCAGATTATCAATTTTTTTGAATCAAAATAGGCTGAAGACTTTAGACTTTAGGCTTTAGACTTTAGACTTTAGGTGGCGACCTTAAGCTTTTTTTAATTTTATAATTCTTTAGTAAATGAATAAACTTATTACTTGTTTTATCCCTGTTCAAAGAGGCAGTGAGTTTGAACCGACTCTTAAAACTTTAAGGGCATCCGGGTTGGTAGAGAAAATTGTTCTTGTCGGCGAGAATGAAAGATCGGTTGAAGGATCTGATATTGAAAGAATTTCTTTCAACAACTTTGCATCCACCATAGCAATAAGAGAGTATGTTAATCATGTGACCACTCCCTATATCCTGTTCTATACAAAATTATTACCTCTCGACCTTGGACAAAATGCTTTACACCGGTTTATTCAAACATGTGACAACAGCGGAGCTGGAATGGTCTATTCTGACTTCTTTGAACAGAAAGAGGGGATGCTAAAACCTCACCCGGTTATCGAATACCAGGATGGGAGTTTACGCGATGACTTTGATTTTGGCTCTTTACTGCTTTACAGAACAAAAGCGGTCGTGGAGGCTGTTCAAACAATGGATCAGGGATTTGAGCTGGCAGGATTATATGATTTGAGGTTGAAAGTATCACAAAAATACAAACTTGTACATCTTCCTGAGTTGCTCTACACGGAACTGGAACTGGATACACGCAAATCAGGAGAAAAGATGTTTGATTACGTTGACCCTCGAAACCGTTTCAAGCAAATCGAGATGGAGAAAGCATGTACCGCTCATTTAAAAGCAGTCTCCGCATGGCTTGCACCAAAATTCAGAGAAATTGAGTTCTCAGATGGTAATTTCGACTACGAAGCTTCAGTGGTTATCCCTGTTTGGAACCGGGCTAAGACCATCAGTGATGCCATCAAATCTGTACTTAGTCAGGAAGCTGATTTTAAGTTCAATTTAATTATCGTTGATAATTATTCAACAGACGGAACAACCGAAATCATTAAATCCTTTGCTGATTCGGATGGAAGGATTGTTCATGTGATTCCAAAGCGAAAAGATCTTGGGATTGGCGGTTGCTGGAATGAGGCCGTCAATCATCCATTATGTGGAAAGTTTGCAATCCAGTTGGACAGTGATGATTTGTATATTGATAATTCAGTGATCAGGCAGATTGTAGCCTCATTTTACGAACAAAACTGTGCAATGGTAGTGGGATCGTACCGGATGGTGAATTTTAAACTGGAAGAAATACCCCCTGGATTGATCGATCATAAAGAGTGGACACCCGATAACGGAAGAAATAATGCTTTAAGGATCAATGGACTGGGCGCTCCACGCGCATTTTACACCCCTGTTATCCGGGAAATTCAAGTTCCGAATGTCAGTTATGGAGAGGATTATGCATTAGGTTTGGCGATCAGCCGTAATTATCAAATCGGGAGAATTTATAACCCACTGTACCTTTGCCGCCGCTGGGATGAAAATTCTGATTCTTCGCTTGATATCGTGAAAATGAATGCCCATAACTTCTATAAAGATAAAATCAGGACATTGGAATTTTGGGCACGAAAGCAAATGATCAGAAAAGCGGAAACCGGAGAAAGGTAGACGGAGACCAGAGAAGGGAAAACGAGGATAAATTTTCTCCGGACTCCCATTTCCCGTCAGTAAATGGATTGACAGGAACGAAATGAAATAGTTCACATTATAAGTTTAAATGTTATCAGAAAATAGGGATGAACGATACTATTGGATTTTCTACACAAGCGAAGCAATTGATCCGGGAACAGCGGGTTGAATGGGACCTTGCGGGTAAAAACTATGAAGGTTTAAAAAAGACGAAAGTAAAGCGTTTTACTTTTAACAATTTTTCCATTGATATCCAGTTCAATCCGGAACGAATTATCTCTTCTTCAGCCAAAGTTGACCGTCAATCTCTTGAAAAGCGGCCTTGTTTTCTATGTCAGAAAAATCTCCCTCCTCAACAACGGGGGATATGTTTCGATAATGAATACAATGTATTGGTCAATCCATTTCCTATTTTTCCTGAGCATCTTACTATTCCAAATTTTGCTCATACCAATCAGCGGATCACGGGTAATTTTGGAAGCATGCTTGACCTTACTGCAGGTTTGAATGATTTCACCATTTTTTATAATGGTCCAAAATGCGGAGCCTCGGCCCCCGATCATCTTCATTTTCAGGCAGGCATTAAAGGATTTTTACCTATTGAGAAGGAATTTAAAGAGGGGAAATGCTGCCAAAAAGTTAAGCAAATCGGTGAAGTTAGCATCTCAACCTGGCTGGACTACTTAAGAGGAATCATCACCCTTCAGAGCAAAAGCAAGAACAGTTTAATTGAATGCTTCAATAGAATTTACAGCAAATTGGATGTGATAAATGTTGGAGAAGAAGAGCCAATGCTCAACATTCTTTCAACTTACGAAAACGGGGAATGGATTATTCATATTTTCCCCAGAATCCTGCACCGGCCTAAACAGTACTTTGAAAATGGAGAAAAGCAAATTCTGTTAAGCCCGGCATCGGTTGACATGGGAGGGGTATTAATTACCCCGCGTGAGGAAGATTTTATCAAGATAACCCAAGAGGATGTCAGAGATATTTTCAGACAAGTCTGTATGGATTCACTTATTATTATGGAGATTATTGAGGAAATGTAAAGTTTCAAAGTTTCAGTGTTTCAAGTTTGGTTTAAATCTTTATTGAATAAAAATGAAGGCACCTCTGATTAAAGTTGGTATAATGGCAGAAAAGGTGATATCCTTTTTGCTTGAAGGAAATTATCTGATAGAGGGTTCAACAATCGCTATCAACGGAAAGTGCAGTGTCAGAAAAGATCAATCCGGCATTTGTCTTGAATCTGGTGACAAAAGCTGGGTTTATCAAAACGATCTTAATTTGATTCCAATAGATCCTGCAAATGGAAAATTCACGCTTCATAATGTAACGATAGGCATAAATTTCCATTGGGAGCGAAAAGAAGACCAGGTGTTTAAAGGTGCGCTGTATTTTATTGCTGATGGCGATTTGATCCAGGCAATCAATGCCTTAAGTGTTGAGGACTATTTAATAAGTGTTATTTCTTCCGAGATGAGCGCCACCTCTTCAATAGAACTTCTCAAAGCACATGCGGTAATTTCAAGGAGTTGGTTATTGGCCCAAATAAAGAAGAATGAAAACCTTCAATCGAAAAACCAGCAATATCAGGCCTCTTTTCGCACAGACAATGAATTGATAAAATGGTATGATCGCGAGGACCATACGCATTTTGACGTTTGTGCCGATGATCATTGTCAAAGATACCAGGGGATTACGCGTTCGACAACTCAGATGGTCGAGCAGGCAGTAAGAGAAACGAATGGCGAAGTTATTTCAGTTGATGGAGTGATATGTGATGCGCGGTTTTCCAAATGTTGCGGAGGGATAACCGAAGTTTTTGAAAATGTCTGGGAGCCTGTTAAACATACCTACTTACAAAAGCTTTCCGATACCGATTCTGATATAAAGGGTTACGACCTTGATCTTAAAAAGGAAGAAGCTGTAACAAAATGGATCAACGGAGACCCTGATGTTTTCTGTAATACATCGGATAAAAAGGTGCTAAAACAAATCTTAAATGATTACGATCAGGAAACCAATGATTTTTTTCGATGGAAAGTGAATTATTCCCAGGATGAATTGAGCGAACTGGTGAAAACGCGTTCGGGAATAGAATTTGGTAAAATAATTGATCTGATCCCTGTTGAAAGGGGCGAATCCGGCAGACTAATCAGACTAAAAATTGTCGGCACAATAAAGACAATGACCATCGGCAAAGAATTGGAGATCAGAAAATATTTGTCTAAGTCCCATCTTTACAGTTCCGCATTTATTGTTGAAAAGCAGGACGTTGATGGCAAAATTTCATTTGTTTTAAAAGGAGCTGGATGGGGACATGGCGTAGGTTTGTGTCAGATTGGAGCTGCCGTTATGGGAGCTAAAGGTTACTCTTACGATCAAATCCTGTTGCATTATTTTCGTGGGGCTGGTTTAGAGCATAAGTATTGACATAATGAAAGAATTAAGGAATGAAAAAATTAAAGAATGGTGAGCAGTTTTGAACTTTGTAGTTGCAAGTATATTTGGATAAATATAAAATAAGAAAGATGAAGAATCGAACAGCTTTTCTGCTATTTATGATCCTGGCTTCCATTGAAAGCTTTGGATCATCATGGATACGGATTAATCAGATGGGATATTTGCCCCAATCCATTAAAGTAGCTGTTTATATTTCGGATGAAACGACAGAAACATCTAAATTCCAAGTTATTGATGCAGTATCAAATAAAGTAGTATATGAGAATCTTCCAATAAAATATGATGGCTCCAAGTGGGGAATGAAGTCAGCTGCCCGCCTTAACTTCTCAAATTTTAATAAGGTGGGTCGTTATTATATTCAAGCAGGAAATTCACGTTCTTCGGAATTTAATATATCATACGATGTTTATCAGGGAGCAGCCGATTACCCGTTAAACTATATGCGGCAACAGCGCTGTGGATACAATCCTTACCTGAAAGATTCATGTCATACTCACGACGGTTTTATCGTAGATCACCCAACAAAATCGGGACAAATTATTGATGTTAAAGGGGGCTGGCATGATGCTTCGGACTACCTGCAATACACAACGACCTCTGCAAATGCGATTTATCAAATGTTGTTCGCCTATTCAAAAAACAAGGAAGTATTCGGGGATCAGTATGATGCCAATGGTTTAAAGGGCGCTGATGGTATACCGGATATTCTAAATGAAATCCGATGGGGATTGGAGTGGTTGATAAAGATGAATCCCAACAGTGCGGAAATGTACAATCAGATTGCTGATGACCGCGATCACGCCGGGTTCCGTTTGCCAAATAAAGATATAACCTCGTACGGTAAAGGTTTATATCGACCGGTTTATTTTGTAACAGGCAAGGTTCAGGGATTAAGCAAATATAAGAACCGTTCGACCGGTGTTTCTTCAACTGCCGGGAAGTTTAGTTCTTCCTTCGCCTTGGGGGCTCAGATTTTCCAAAACTCCGACCCAAAGTTCAGTAAACTACTTTCGCAGAAAGCAAAGCAAGCCTTTGCATTTGGATTGACAGATCTTGGCGTTGCACAGACCACAAGTGTGGTTTCACCTTATTTTTATGAGGAGGACAATTATGTTGATGATCTTGAACTTGCCGCGTATGAACTTTATCGTTTAACCAATGATGGTTATTATCTGGAGCAGGCGAATTACTGGGGGCAACTTGAGCCGGTAACTCCATGGATGAGCAATGGTGGTGCAAGACATTATCAATACTATCCTTTTGTAAATATGGGACATGCCAATCAGGCAAATATGACTATCCCGTCCGCAAAGACCTATTCCAATTTTATGAAAGATGGATTAAAAGCCATTTACGAAAGAGGCAAAACTGATCCGTTTCTAAATGGGATCCCCTATATCTGGTGTTCCAATAATTTAGATGTTGCGGCTATCACTCAGGCGAAACTCTATTTTGAAGCTACCTCCGATACAGCCTATTGCGAAATGGAAGCCGCCCTGCGTGACTGGCTATTCGGCTGCAATCCCTGGGGAACCAGTATGATATGTGGATTGCCTGAAAAAGGTGACTTTCCGCAATTTCCCCACTCTGCCATAACACTGATCAGAAATGAAACTACCTACGGCGGCTTGGTTGATGGTCCGGTTTATCGTGAAATCTTTAACGGGCATATTGGGGTACGATTGATTAAAGAAGATGTTTACAAGCCTTTTCAAAACGGGGTAGCTGTCTATCATGATGATATGGGTGATTATACTTCAAATGAGCCGACCATGGATGGAACTGCCAGTCTTTGCTTCTATCTCTCATCTTTGGAAAAAGAGGGAAGAAATCAATTTAGAATGAAGAATTGCACCATTGATAAATCGGGGGCAATGATCCGGAAAAATTCTGACCAAAAAACGATTTATCTTATCTTTTCAGCTGATGAATATGGTGAAGGCGTGGACAGGATTTTGAATACATTATCAAAAAAGAAGATAAAAGGATCATTTTTCCTTACTGGAAATTTCCTGAGAAATCCCAGGTTTAATCCAGAGGTAAAACGCATGATTGCAGATCATCATTATATTGGACCTCATTCTGACCGTCACCTGTTATATGCTCCCTGGGAGAAACGTGATTCATTACTGATTACCCAACAACAGTTTAATGAGGATATCACCAATAATATCAAAGAATTGAATAAGTTTGGGATAAAGACGCAAAGTATAAAATACTTCCTGCCACCCTACGAATGGTGTAATAGGAGAATAAGCCAATGGAGCGCTGACCGTGGTTTGCAGTTAATTAATTTTACCCCCGGAACCGGAACAAATGCAGATTATACAACTCCAGAGATGGCGAATTATAAATCTTCCAAGCAATTAACTGAAGCATTAATGAAATTTGAGAGTACAAATTCAGAAAAACTAAATGGGTCGATTATCCTAATACATCCTGGAACACATCCCGATCGAAAGGACAAGTTTTATAATTCATTAGATCAAACAATTGTAAATCTATCTAAAAAAGGATACTCATTTAAAGAATTTGAATAAGAAGTGATATTAAAAATGTAAATAAACCAAATTAATTTATGACCGAAGACAGCCAAAACATCCAATCAGGACGATCACGAAACCCTTGGTCCTGGGTTCCAAGTCTATATTTTTACCAGGGGATTCCTTATAGTATTGTGATGATCACTTCCGGGTTGATTTACAAGACCATGGGGATATCAATTGCCACTTTTGCGTTTTGGACAAGTTTGCTTTATTTGCCCTGGACGATAAAACCATTATGGAGTCCTTACATTGACATTGTTTCAACCAAAAGAAACTGGATTCTCTGGACCCAGCTATTGTTAGGATTTAGTTTTATTGCTGTGGGCCTTGCAATGCAGCTTCCATTCTACTTTCCGGTGACTATTGCCATTTTTGCAGTGATAGCAATCTCCTCGGCCAGCCATGACATTGCAGCAGATGGATTTTATATGCTTTCGCTTGATCAGCACAAGCAGTCATTTTTTGTTGGCATACGCAGCACCTTTTACCGTTTTGCGATGCTTACCGCATTGGGACTACTCCCTTTAATTGCCGGGTTAATACAGGAAAATACAGGATTGGCGCCAGTTTCATTCGAAGTAACTGCCGTTCCCGCTGACCAGTTCAAGGCTACGGATGTTGGAGACTTTCAGATTACTAAAAAAGAAGGAACTCCTCAAATATTGGTCTATCCCCAAAAAGTTCAGGTCCCTATCTATGTAAAAGGATCTTCTGCTCCTGATTCAACAATGATTTATTTAGCATTATCTGCACCGCCTGCTCAAAATGAAACGATCGTTGTAAATCTGAGTCGTAAATCCGGAAGTAAGGATATTGACTTACTCAAAAACCAAACAGGGCGGTTCGAATTTACCTCAGCAAATTGGGATAAACCCGTTGGTGCAGTGATCCGGGCTGACCATAATCTTGCAAATCAAACCTCTTCACAATTCAGGGCAACCGCAGGGAACATAGCCTTCAGCTGGACAGTTTCACTGGGATGCCTGGGAATAGTTTTACTGCTTTTAGCAATCTATCACCGGATGGCATTGCCAAGACCCGGGGAATTAAAAGAAAAACCTAAAAAAGTGGATCTTAAAATTTATGGCCAGGTTTTTGCCTCTTTCTTCAGGAAACCGGGGATTGTGCCTGCATTAATTTTCTTTTTAATGTATCGGCTGGGTGAAGCACAACTTGTAAAAGTAGCCACTCCCTTCCTGGTTGACTCCCGCAACAGCGGCGGCATAGGATTAACATCAGCCCAGTATGGGATTGCTTATGGAACACTTGGGATGATCTGTTTGACACTGGGGGGAATTCTTGGTGGAATCGTAGCATCAAAATACGGCTTAAAAAAGATGATCTGGGTGATGGCTTTAGCCATGAATATTCCGATCAGTGTTTATATTTATTTATCGACATTTCAACCTGCTCCAGGTGATATTACCATTTATCTTGCCATTGCTACCGAGCAATTTGGCTATGGATTTGGATTTACAGCTTATATGCTTTATATGCTTTCATTTGTGGGAGACAGTAAATTTAAAACAGCAGAATTCGCCATTGGAACTTCTTTAATGGCTTTGGGGATGATGATTCCGGGAATGATTTCCGGTTATATGAAAGAATTATTGGGATACCAGACTTTCTTTATCTATGTGATGATCTGCGCCATTCCTGGTTTGATTGCAATAAAGTTCCTGAAAATCGATCCAACCTTTGGGCTTAAAAAGACAAATGGTTAATGAATAAAGGTTTCAGAGTTTCAAGTTTCAATGTTTCAAACAGTCGTAACTCTGAAACCTTGAAACTTTGAAACTTGAAACTTTGAAACTCTAATTTTTTAATATGAAAAAACTGATTGTTTTGAGCCTGGTATTGTTTGCGGTAATGCAGGTAAGCGCTAAAAAGTATCCTAAGACTGAGATGAGGGCGGTATGGATTGCAACGGTGGCGAATATCGATTGGCCCTCCAAAATGGACCTAACGGCGGAGCAGCAGAAAAAAGAATTCATTGAATTACTTGAATTGTGCAAGGATTACAATATGAACACGGTTGTCTTCCAGGTCAGGCCAGTGGCAGATGCCTTTTATGCTTCAAAGTATGAACCCTGGTCGCAGTGGCTGACAGGCCAACAGGGGAAAGAGCCGGATTACGACCCACTCCAGTTTGCCAGCGCTGAATGCCGCAAACGGGGCATCGACCTTCATGTATGGCTTAATCCCTACCGGGCTGTATCGGATGTGAATCATAATAAAACTAGTGCTGATCATATTACCAATAAACATCCGGAATGGTTCCTTACTTATGGAAAGACAAAGTACTTTAATCCTTCCCTACCTGAAACCAGGAACTTTGTTGCCCAGGTGGTGAGCGATATCGTCAGGAGATACGATATTGACGGAGTGCATATGGATGATTATTTTTATCCTTATCGCATCGCCGGAGTTGAATTCCCCGATAACGAATCATTTAAGAATAACTCAAGGGGTTATACTGCAGAGCAGAAGGAAGATTGGCGAAGAAATAATGTAGATCTGATCATCAAACAAATTCATGATAGCATTAAAGCAATTAAACCATGGGTTGAGTTTGGAATAGCTCCGTTTGGTGTCTGGCGTAACGTTGCACAAGATCCGGCAGGCTCCAAAACAAAGGCGGGTGTAACCAATTATGATGACCTTTATGCAGATATCCTTAAATGGCAGAAGGAAAAATGGATTGATTATGTCACACCTCAGATTTATTGGGAAATTGGCAAAAAGGTAGCCGACTATAAAATTCTTGCCGACTGGTGGAGCCATAATAGCTTCGGAGCACAATTGTATATCGGGCAGGCTCCCTATAGAATCAATGCGACAGCAAAAGAAAAATCATGGCAAAGCGCTGATGAAATTATCCGTCAGATAAAACTCAACCGTAAGTATCCCGGGATTTCCGGAAGTATGTTTTTCAGTGCAAAGTTTATGCGTAGCAATCCTCTGGAAATTCATGAGAAACTTGTAAAAAAATATTACCGTTATCCCGCGCTTGCTCCCGCGAACCCGAGGATTAATCCTGTGGTAGCGAACTCACCCATTAATGCAAGATTAACAACAGACAATGGGAAATTACATTTTTCATGGGAAAAGGGAGAGAATACCAAGTCATTTGTAATCTATCAGTTTAAAAAGTGGAAAAGGAAAAACATTAAAAACCCTGCAAATATCCTTCTGACAACAGCTGATAATTCAATCACTTTTGCACTGGATAAAAGAACTGATCCTAAAAGGTATAAATATGTGGTCACCGCGGTGAGCAAAACGAATGCTGAAAGCACTCCGGTTGCCTTCACTGTTAATGAATAAAGGTTTCAGAGTTTCAAGTTTCAATGTTTCAATCGTTCGCGAGTTCTGGAACTCTGAAAATTTAACCAAGAAAGGTTTTAATGTTTCAAATGCAGTGATTTTTGGAACCCTGAAACCTTGAAACCTGAAACTTTGAAACTAGAACCATTAACCATCAATTTATAATGAAACCTACACAACGTTACCTGGCTCTGGATGTCTTAAGGGGCATTACCATTGCAGCAATGATTACGGTGAATACTCCGGGGTCATGGGCTCACATTTTCAGCCCCCTTGAACATTCAAAGTGGCATGGATGTACTCCCACCGATCTTGTTTTTCCATTCTTTCTTTTCGTGGTCGGGGTGTCGATGTTCTTTTCTTTTTCCAAATACAATAATTCACTGAACAAAGAATCACTGTTAAAGATTGGGAAACGAACATTGTTAATTTTTGCCATTGGGTTGTTTCTGAACTCTTTTCCCCAATGGATGACTGACTATTCCAAGCTAAGGATAGTTGGAGTCCTTCAGCGCATTGCACTTGCTTACGGCATTGGTTCCCTGATCGTTTTAGCGACTCAAAGAAAATACCTTCCCTTTGTCGGGGCTTCAATATTGTTACTTTACTGGGGAATACTTTATTTTATGGGAGGAACCGATCCTTATTCTTTAACCGGCAATGCAGCAATCCCATTTGACAGGGCTATTCTTGGCGAAAATCATCTATACAAAGGATTTGGAATTCCCTTCGATCCGGAAGGTCTGTTAAGCACCATTCCTGCTATCGTAACAGTAATTTTAGGTTATCTGGCAGGGGGGATCATTAAACAAACAGAGAAGGTTCGCGTGCCCCGCATTTTGTCAATTTACGGCATCATAGGAGTTGCAGCCGGATTTCTGTGGGGAATGTTGTTCCCGATCAATAAACCATTGTGGACAAGCTCTTATGTTCTGTATGCTGCGGGCTGGGCTTTGCTTGTTTTAGCGCTGCTGATATGGATAATCGACCTGAAGGGCTATACGAAATGGACCTCTTTCTTTGTCGTGTTTGGCATGAATCCCCTTATAATCTTTGCACTGTCTGGTTTGTATGCAAGATCTATTTCACGTTTTATCCATGTTACCGAGAACGATGGTTCTGTCGTTAATGGATATACCTGGTTATATCAACATGTCTTTATGCCTCTTAGCTCTGATTTGAGAGTTTCATCATTGCTCTTTGCACTCTCTCATATTGTGTTGTTTTGGTTGATCGGATTAATTCTTTATAAACGGAAAATTTTTATTAAAGTATAGTATTTATTCGTAATTCGTAATTCGTAATTCATAATTCTCTCAAAATGAGTCCTTCATTCTTTCATTCCTTCATTCTTTCATTCTTTTTGTTGGTCTTTATCCATCCTGCAAAATCACAAACGCAGATCATTCCTGATAAATTCTCAGACCATCCCTGTGTTGATTCTGTTTTTAATTCATTAACACCGGATGAACGGATTCAGGCACAAATTGCCCAGCGGCAGCTTGTCGAATCCACGCTAACCCTTCTTGAAAATAAAAACCATTTGATTCCCTTCATGGGATTAGATACGCTTCGGATTGCCGCACTTTCACTAGGGTCTTCAACAGTAACCCCATTCCAAAAGATGCTCGGCAATTACACCAAAGTGGATTATTTCAATCTTCCTGAAAGTTTTACCCAGGATGACCTTAACGGAACAGTGAAAAAACTGAAAGGATACAATCTTGTGATAACAGGTATTCATTCCCTTTTTGACAGCAACATCCAAGATCTGTTAAGCCGTGTGTCATTGCTGAAGAATTCAGTGTTTGTTTTCTTCTGTAATCCTGATGCCCTAAATAAAATAAAGGATATCGGAGAGCCTGCTGGATTATTGATTGCCTATAAAAATAGCACTATTGCTCAGGAATTGTCCGCACAAATGCTGTTTGGGGGGATTGGGGCAAAGGGAAAATTACCAGTTACTGTAGGGAATCAATATAAAGAAGGTGACGGACTTACCATTAGTCAGCCGGTTCGTTTGAAATACACCCTACCCGAGGAAGCAGGATTAAATTCTTTAAGATTAAACAAGGGAATCGACTCAATTGTTAATAAGGCCTTAGATCAGAAGGCATTCCCAGGCTGCAATGTTTTGATTGCCAAAGATGGTAAAGTGATCTTTCAGAAAGCATATGGATATCATACTTATGAAAACAGAACCCCTGCCTCTCTGGATGATATCTACGATCTTGCCTCTGTTACAAAAGTGACAGGCGCCCTTCCGGCCATCATGAAACTAAACGAGGATGGGAAATATCTTTTGGATGAACCGTTTTCAACCTATTGGCCGGACTGGCGAAAGAGATTTTTGCATCCTTCCAATAAAAGTGATATTACACTTCGGGAACTGCTTGCTCACCAATCCGGCTTGGTTCCATTTATTCCATTTTACAGACAAACCATGAAAGATAAGAACTTGTCAAACAAGTTATACAGAGCAGCGCCGGGAAATGGATATAACCTGGAAGTCTTACAGGGTCTTTACCTCAAAGATCAGTTTATAAACAGGATCTATAAAGCCATCCGGAAATCTCCTTTAAAAACAAGAGGAAAATATGTTTACAGTGACTTGTCGGTTATATTAACGCCTCAAGTAGTTACAAGATTATCGGGAATGAAATTTACAGAATTTCTGGACCAGAATTTTTACCGTCCACTGGGAGCTACAACCATTACCTATCTGCCCTCAAAGAAGTTTTCAGATGAGCAGATTGTGCCGACTGAATATGATGGAATCTACCGGAAGAGGCTCGTCCATGGCAGTGTGCACGATGAATCAGCTGCTACATTCGGGGGGATTGCCGGAAATGCGGGTTTATTCGCCTCAGCCAACGACCTGGCAAAACTCGTTCAGATGTATATACAATTGGGAACTTATGGAGGCAGACAATACCTTAAAAGTTCTACCCTCAAGGAATTTAATAAAGTTCAATATCCTCAGAACAATAACCGGAGAGGATTGGGATTTGATAAACCTTTACTTGATAATGATAAGGCAGATAAGGACAAAGCTTATCCATGTCAGGGGGCATCACCTCAAAGTTTCGGACACTTCGGTTTTACAGGTACCTTTTTCTGGGCCGATCCCGCTAATGGATTAGTTTATATTTTCCTCTCCAACAGGGTTTATCCTACAAGGAACAATAATAAAATAAGCGATCTGGGTACCAGAACTGAGATATTGCAATTTATATATAGTCTTTAGGCTGTAGTCTTTAGGTTGGGGTTCTGTCTCTCCTTCAGCCTAAAGTCTAAAGCCTAAAACCCATTCCTAAATTAGAATCATCAAATGATGAAGCGGAAGTACGAACCGGATTTTAATCAGCTGCTTAAGGTTCTGCATCGTGAAAAACCCGATCGCCCGGTGTTGTTCGAGTATTTTACGAACAGAGCGTTAAACGAATTTTTGGCAGGCCGAAAAAGCGCTGACTCTACAGACCTGACAGGTTTTAGAAACCTGTCAGGTCTGTCAGATGAAACAATCGCAATTACCATTGAAGCCTTTACCAATGCAGGTTATGATTACGTAACTTTACCTGCGCGGTTTTATACCCCGCTTAAATTCTCTACTGCAATTCCAACCCATAAGTCTACTGTTTCTCAGAATGAAGGGTCGGGGATAATAGACCGCGCCTCCTTTGAATCGTATCCATGGCCTGATCCGGAAATAGGGGATTATGATACTTTCAACCGGTTTGTCCCCCTTTTAAGCAAGGGAATGAAATTCATAACACCCGGTCCGGGAGGAGTACTCGAGAATGTGATTGATCTGGTAGGTTTCGAGCGATTATGCTACATGCTGTTTGAAGATGAACAGCTTGTCAAGGATATTTTTGATGCAGTGGGCTCAAGGATGTTGCGATTCTATGAAATTGTTTCAGGAATTGAATCCATTGGAGCGCTTATTGTTAACGATGACTGGGGCTTTAAAACCCAAACGATGCTTGATCCTGGTTCAATGCATCAATATCTGTTCCCATATAAAAAGATTGTAGAGGCCATTCATCGATGCGGGAAACCTGCTATTCTGCACTCCTGCGGAAATCTCGAGACCATAATGGATTTTCTGATTGATGATCTTAAATACGATGCAAAACATTCCTGGGAAGATAGCATTTGCCCTGTTGAGGAGGGCTGGAAAAAATGGGGCGACAGGATCGCTATTCTCGGTGGAATTGATATGGATTATTTAGTCCGGTCAACTCCTGATGAAATCCACCGACGGGCTGTTGAAATACTGAGGCTAACAAGATCTAAGGGATATGCCTTAGGATCAGGCAACAGTATCCCTGCTTATGTGCCGGTAGAAAATTACCTGGCTATGATTACTGCAATCTAAAGAGGTATCCCAAAAGTATCGAAGAGTACAAAATCAAGGTTAATTTCCGATCCCATTTTGGTTCTCATCAATTGCCGCCAGCTTTAGCTGACGGGTTACAAAGCTGAATGAAAAGGCTTTAGTTACATTTTTATTATAATAAAATGAGGCTAAAGCCCTCCTTTCCTGAACTTTTTTCCGTCAGTTGAAACTGACGGCAATGGATGAGGACAGCATTTGGAAGAACCTTGTAACCTGAGTTCGATATAAAAAACGGTAAAAATATTTGGTAAAAATAAGGATTGTGTGTATATTAAAAGTCTGACAAACAATTATATACATTAATCACAATCCTTATGGACATAAGACCAAAATTAGTGGAAATATTCTTTTTTACAGA
>Ga0160425_1001002_pt1 | contig 30393 bp, 32 predicted proteins | sample BioMet8_FD_108193 | JGI IMG/M metagenome (GOLD analysis project Ga0160425, IMG submission 108193) | Microbial communities from bioreactor (seeded with sewage sludge) at Lawrence Berkeley National Lab, California, USA - Biofuel... | ecosystem: Engineered > Bioreactor > Anaerobic > Unclassified ...
AACATGACTGGTAACAGCTACCGTTTAGCTCACCACCAGTCCATTACCGGCTAAAAAACTGGCGCTGAAAAAGTGTGCATTTGCTGGCGAAAAAGTGTGCACTTTACTTGACTGCTTACAGTAATTCTTCAGTAATGTTTTTTGCGCTTATTGCAAGCTGAATATAGGCGTTTTTACCATTTCGATTAATAATCTCATAGAAATACCGATTATCTGTATTCCAGCCGCCAAGTGATCCAGGAGTATTGGGAAGTATGCAAGACATCTTGTCTGTTGTAAAACGCGTATATGTACGGTTGCTTTTTATTATATCTAGTTTAATATCAGTCCGTTCTAGCGCCCACTCACGGAATATCCCTGCCAAACGAGCAAGTCGCAAACTTTCGCTGTCAAAAAGATATGGAAGCACAACATCACAGATTTTGCTACTCCAGTCTGCATGAAATTGTGCCATCCGCTGCCAGTCAGACTCTTTACTAAGACCTATGTTTTGTGTCTCGTAGCAAATTAAAGAAGCCTTGTTTGTGTCCGCCCTGTCCCACTCAAGAGCAACTCCTAACGCTGCTTCAATCTCATCCTTGTGCCTGAAGAGTGCATCAAAAGCTGATTTATTGGTGCTTGTATCTGAACTTCCAAAATAGGATTCGATCCTGGCATTATCAAAATTCGCAATACAGTTAATGCTAAATCCACTGATTCCAAAAAAGCCGGATTCAGTATTAGACGTATTAGGATTACAGCCGCTGAAAACTCCCCAACGAATGTTTCGACTCTGTATTATTGGAAGTGCATATTCCCAATAGCGTTTTCTAACATCATACCTTTTGGCTGAGGTTAGTTTTGCTTCGGAATCTTTCAGATAGAAGACCAAATCCATGGGGTATGCCCCATATGAAGCGAAAAGCTTACGGAGTATTGTAATTTTCCTTGATGTACTTGTGTTCTTTTCAATATAAATATTTTCATCTATCTTTAGGGGGCTGCGCAGACTTGTTTCATCATTACTGACACAAATATCGCTGTCTGTACCTTTCTTTGAAGAGTAAGCAAGGGCAGTTAAGACAGACTTATCCTTCTGATGCAAGAATTTTACTATGTGTTCAAACATATCAGCCCAACTTGTGACCGGTTGCTCTGTAGCCAGATAACTATATTTTGCAAGGTCACGTCCAGTTAAATCATAATCTTCATCATCGAGAGTACATGAATCAAACTCTTCCTCTGATGGAGTAAAGTCAGTTTTAGGGTATTCCCAAATATTCAAAGCTTGCTTAAGCATTTCCGTGTTTCGTTCTTCCAGTTCAGGTTCGCCCCAAGACGACTTATAAGATATATTTTGATTCATCCGTAAACCGCTTGATTTATATCCCCCCTTAGGAGCATTGCGTTTTTCTGCGAAGGTACTATTACTTAGGTCTGGATTATATGCTGTCAATGTCAAATTCGCTAGGCGATGTAACCATGCATTGTGAATTTCAGTTGCATTTGCCCCAAGGGCTTCTGTCCAAGCAGGAGTTAGATGTTGAGGCATAATATGCTCAATTGAATAGTCTCTGTTGTCAAGATGCGTATAGACATCCTTTGTCTCTACTGTACCATAATTTTCAAAACGCTCGAAAAGATAAGCTTTATACTTGCCACGCATCTGATAAATTTGTTTTGCAGAAAGTGCTGCACGGAATTCATCATCGTCAGGAAAACGACCACTTTCCTTTTTCGCAAGTAAAGCATAAGTAAATTTGGCTACATAATTATCTGCCGTGTTGTCATAGCGAAGAATTTCCTTGTTCAATGTGAGAAAGATTTTATTCAGTGCGTTTGTAGGCACCTCACAAATATTTCTGCGGAACAGATAATTCTCAGTTATTAGAAAAACTTTCAGAACGTCATCATCTGTCAACTTACCCACCTGATTTAGGCGCAACACTTCCATAAAGAATGGGCGCGTGACGACAATTTCGAGGCGCTTAAAACGGTAAAGGCAGTCATCAAGTTGCTGTTCTTTCAGTCCGCTTTTACAAGTTAGCATTTTTTCATATAGTCTGGCATAGCACAGAATATCTGCAAGTAAACCATCAGTAGGAAGTGAAGCCAACTCAACATAGTTCTTAAACGAACGATATACTTCGGTCATAGTAGGAGTAACTAGCTGTTTGACACTCAGATAGTCACGTATAAATCCACTTACATCATTTGATGTACATTTTTCAATCTTTACCCAATAGGTGTCATAGTATTCGCTTTGGCTCTGAGCAGGGAGACCCATAAGAATATAATTACGTATTTTGTCGCCTTCTGTAAGTGCAAGGCCCGTGGAATTAAGGCTTTCAAAAATCAACTGTGCATTATCCCCATAGTCAAGTGTAATGCTGATGATTTCTAACTTTCCTATAGCCTCGTAAAGATCTGCAACTGGAACGTCTTCTTTAAGCAGTGCGTCGCAGAAGAACTGATAGTTTATTGTGAGGTTTGAGCTATTGTCAAAATCAGCCTCTGGCCCAAACAATTTCTTTAGAGCTTCTCTGTCGCTCTTTACGGGACGAAGTTTAATATTATCGTTTTTATCTACCCATTGAGCAATCAAAAATCTCTGCTCAATTTGTTTATCTAATTCAGCGACGGAGGACTTGATCTTCCCCGTGATTATCAGATTGCGGATAGCCAACATCAGTAATGAGATGGTAGTCAAACGTTGCTGCCCATCAATTATATGATATTCAATTTTGCTACCATTCGGCACAACAGCAGATACAATGCTACCAAAGAAATGACTGTCTCGTTTATCCAAGACTATTCTTTTTAAATCATTATATAGTTGCCGGCAGTTGTCATACTTCCAGTCATATTTTCTCTGATACACAGGAATCACGAAACGTTTGTCATTGCCTTCCATGAAACCTATCATTTTTGCCTCTGAGCCCTTCACTTTTTTTCCCCTCCCATTTCTGAGCAACTGACAAGTAATTAAATTAAAGTGCTAATAAATCAAGATGTGAGCGTTTTAACTGTTGCAACATCATACAGACTTGCCAATTCAATAAATACTATATATAACGATTATTAGTTTATCTCTTTGTCTATACTAGGGTATATAGAAAAATACCATCATTCAGCGCCACAACTAATCGAGCGATTTACTCAATTTTCAAGAACCCCTGCTTTATTGCTCCGGGGAACTGGAATTTATGTATCTCTCCGGCAAAATCAACATAGACGTTCGGGAACTGCTTGCTTGCGTCGTCAACCTGTGTCACGACGCCATGCCCAAAAGCTTTATGGAACAGCTTCGTTCCAACCTTTATGCTCGAAGTGTCTATGACCGGCGCTGTGGGCTTTTCAGGCGGTGCTGCCGCAGGTTTGACCGGGGCAGCATTTGGCTTCGGCGCAGCTGTGGTCTTATGAATTGAAAGCGGGTCCTCAGTTTTGCGCCGCATGATCACAACAGGCTCTTCTGGCTCGTCTTCATCATCGCCTTCATCGTCAGCGGAAACGGCCGCGCTGAGATCAGGAATTTCGCTGTTGTCGTACTCTATTCCGGACAAAGACTCCTGCTGGGAAGTATAGAGGGTCTTGTAATAGTCCTCTGCGCTGAGGATCGTATCGAACAGGCCAACGTTTTCGCCCTCATGCTTGCTTGGCAGGCCGGTATAGACTAGGCTGGCGTTTTCATAGCGGCGGAAACGCAGGATTGCATCGTCCATCAGCGGCGCGTTGAAGAGATTCAGTTCGCACAGAAGGTTGAAGTCCTTAACATCCAAGCCTGTGACCTTCTTGAAGAGGCTCGGCTCGAACTGAGTAATTACATCCTTCAGGTTTTGCTCCCGGTAGTCTGTCAGATACATGAAAATCGGGATGCGGGTGGCAAACTTGATGAGCTTTTCCTGAATTTCTTTCCGCTTGGACTTATAGTCTTTTTCCTCTTGAGTAAGCTCCTGCTTTTCCTTCGGCGTGAGCTTGCCCTTCTCCATTTTTGCCTTTTTCACGGCGTTGGACTTGTTGATAATCGTCTCAATATCCGCGTTCAGGCTGCGGAATCCCTCAATGCTCATAAGGGCGCGCATGGCTTCTTCATTTGCAAGCAGCTTGGTAAGCGTGTCGTTGTCCACGTTGACAAGCAGTGCACTCTCCCAGCGGCGTGCCAGCAGCGTCGCGGACGTGCCGGACATGGCGATGTCAAGGATTTCACCAGCGTCGATCTGCCGCATCACGCTGCCGTCGTAGGCGATGACTGGCAGGAAGTTTATGAAGTCGCCGATCTTCCGCTCGGGACTGATCGGCTGAACATTGAGCTGCCGGGAGTAATCGGAGATTTCCTTCAGCGCGCGGTCGAGAGCAAAATCGAAAATATAGCACTCTTGCTTCATAATTTGCTTTTTCCCGTCGTCGGTCGTTATCTCCCACGGACTCTGGACGCGGAAAGCTGTCTGGAAATATGACTCCGGGCTTTTCAGATTGCGCAGCATGAATACGCCGGTCCACGGCTTAACCGTTACACCGGTAGTCAGCTTGCCGCAAGTGAGCGTAATGCTCTTGGTTTTCAGCGGATCGCCCATGGCCTCCCAAACTTTATTTAGCGCAACCGCACCGATACCGGCGTCTGCGCCGGCGCACACGACCACATGATAATCGTTATAAAAAGCGTTCTGCTTCTGATGTATAAGGTTTGCCATCGCTTGACAGGACGCAATGTTCGGCAAATACCACAGCGTATGCGAAAGTACGCTCAAGAGGCGAGTATCAGAAAATGGCATGGCCGGTCTGCCGCGGCCGAGCTTCAGCTCATCGGCCGTGGTTTCCAGATACGACCCGCGGATCAGGTCCAGCCATTTCTGCACATAGTCCTGATATATAAACTTGGCGTTTTTCCCTTTGCCTTCAGCCTTGAAAAACACGTTCAGATCGAATTCGTTGAACTCGCCCTGCATGGCGATGCGGCGTATGCTGTCCGGAATTTTATACGTAAGCATGATCATTTTCGGAAGCGCCGCATATGGGTTGTCGTCGCCCTCATAGGTTTCTTTGGCATGCTGTTCGTCCGAATAGGTCCAGCTGAACACCTGACATTCGTCGAATTCTCCATACAGCAGCGCGCGGAACGGCGTGCCGGAGAGATACAGATAGTTGTCAGTCGTGATCGGCAGCCATGTCACATCCGGCGCATTGCCGCGGTCATAGCTGTCCGGGTCTATGGCCTCAGCTTCGTCGTCCTCTTCCTCAAACAGCCTTTTCGCGTTGTCCTTCCACGCGCCGAAATGGTACTCATCGAAAATGACAAGGTCCCAGTTGTCGGTGTGGATAAATTCGTTCTGCGCCTTGATGCCGCCATTCTCGTTTACGCCGAGAAGGTCCTGAAACGAGCCAAAGCAGACGATGGGCCGTGATTTGTCGCAGGCGGCGTACTGCTCGTCCAGCTTGGGTTCCGACGGGTTCTGCGGGCGGGAAATGAACTGCCAGCCCTCGAAATCCACATGGCTCATGAGATCGTCGCGCCAGGCGGTCTGGACGGCTGGCTTGAAGGTAAGTATAAGAATTCTCTTATATCCCATGCGCTTTGCAAGCTGGTATGCGGTAAAGGTTTTGCCAAAGCGCATTTTTGCGTTCCAAAGGAATTTCGGAATACGGCCCTCCGCGTGTTCCGAAGCGTAGAATGCCGCGGTTTTGTTGACCGCCGCCTCCTGCTCCGGCCGCATTTTGAAGTTCTGCGTACGGTTTTCCTCATTCAGCGTATGGGACCTGACGGCGACCCACGCGGCGCGCACATCGTCCGGCGTGCAGCGGAACCATTCGCCGCCCACGCCTGTGACCTGTTTCTGCTTGAGCATTTTATGTATGTCGTGATCGGTAAATGAGCCGCCGTCTTCATACATGGCGCTTTCAGCGAACACGATTTTATACGGAGCCATGGCATCCGGCTGCTTGACTGGGAACTGCTGCGCCACACGCTCTTCCACATCTTTTGCCGTAAATCCGACTTTCAGCAAGCCCTTGTATTCCGGGTTATTGACGGAATAGGCGTAGATAATCGGGTGATCCTGCGGCCGGGCAGATACAAATTGGTCCAGTTGGTCAGGCATTTTATGGCCTCCAGTTCAGAGTTTAGCCTGCAACGATACAGGAAAGGTCTTTGGACTGCTCCGCGATTTCACTGGGAGAATAGGTGTTTTCAACGCTTGCTAGCAAGTCGTCGTAAGCCTTTTTATCAAATGGCTGTGCTTTAATCGCGTACACGAGTTTGAATATCGTATCGGCGAAAGCATCGTCAAGTGCGATCTCTTTCACTTGCCCGACAGTGCCGGTGGAAGTATCAATTACAACGACGGTGATTTTTCTGCAAAGTTCTGCGAAACGAACAGGGCTGTCAATTATGTGCAGGTTCTTGCTTAAATGTGGCGTATACGGTGCGTCTATCCATCCGAGGCCGCCTATTCGGAACGTAAACCACATGGCGTTTTCTACATAGGCAAGACGAATTTCCTTAATATCTTTTCCGTATGCGTCCAGTTCAGTTTTGGTAGGCTTGTCCAGCATTACACGCAGGAAAGCTCCAAAGTCGTCGATGTCGAATTGGACACCTTCGTGATAGCCGATGAAATCCGGAAGCTGCATTCCGACAAACGGCTTTGTCTGGTAGCGGTATTCCTTAACGCCGTCTGCGTTGGTGTATTCGACCGTCATTGTTTCAATGTCAGACATGAGTGTCACCTGCCGAGTAAATTTTTTCAGCATAGCTGCTGTATTAAAGATAACAACGCAGTAATTGCACTGGCGATTGCAGCCACCATAGCAATTTTTGAAACTTTCAATGACTTGGCCAGTACCTCTTGGTTCTGAAGGTATTGCTGGTATTCTTCGAAAGCAGCTTCCCCTTTTTCGTTCAGCGAGATATTCCCATTTCTGAGCATTGCCGGAGCATTAATATACTCGCACGTTCGATAGTTAGCTTCACACAATATATTCCATAGGTCATTATCATCTAGCTTACTTTCCGCAAGAATATCTGAATATGCTTTTTCATCTGGAAACTTTGGAATGAGAGACAGAACGTCATACATTTTTTTGCTAAGCATTTTTTCTCACCTGACTTTGTATGAATCAGTTTACTTTATTACGCATCGTCGTCGCTCCCGTCCATCGGGCGAATCATTGATTCTATGAAAGCGATTTCCTCTTTGGTCAGCTTGTACTTTTTATAGAGCTCTTTGTCAGTCCAGGGCTTGGAAAAATCTTGAACAGGAACGAAGGCATAAGTAGATTTTGACATATTCATTGAAGCCAACATCTGCATAAGTAGGAAGCGAACGAATTTAGTTGAAAGATAAGTAACAAGGTTATCAGCTTCGTTCTCCGAATCATACGTTCCTGCTACCAGATAAGTTTCTGTACATACAGATTTTGGCGGCAGTTTTTGAATCACTGAGAGAACCCTCATCATACCATCTTTATCTGGAACTCCCGCATGTTCAAACGAAACCTTAGATACTACTACCTTCCACTTATCTATAAGATCGAATCCGCCTTTAACCTCACTAATTGAAATATGTCCCAAGCCACTGCTACTACGAAGGATTAAATTACCAGACTTGTTAAATTGCGTATTAGATTCAAGCCCAAAAGGCTTCCTGCTTGAGACTTGCCGGCTAAGTGTTATCTCTTCCTTTGCCAGTGCCTTTTTTACGATGCTTAGAGCCTCATTGCTTCTAATAAATGTTGGAAACTCATTAAGCACGCGATCTGCGCAAATACGAGTGCCATCTTTCTGCACATTAACAACATGGCAGGGACCAGAATGCTTACTGTCCCAAAGAAAATAACATATTCCTCCTGGGATATCTACCCCACCCGGGAAACACTCTTTTGAATCAACATAGTCAGTAATATAGGAAAGTCGGTCATCATTAAGCATAGAAACGCGAAACTGATCGAGTCCTTTACCGCCAGAAAACCAACGAGATGGAATTATCATAGAAAGATAATGTGGGCGTAGTTTCTTTGCTTGCTCTACAAATCCATCATATAAAGGTGCCGCGCTTTTACCAGCTCCTCCACCACCATCGCCAAGTTGGTATGGTGGATTGCCTATTATCACATCAAATTTCATATCAAAAATCCTTTCCGGATGGACTGTATGGATAAACTCGTAAGCATAAGTTTCGCGGCTTTCATCGCGCTTGTATGTCTTCTCCGACGCGCCGCAGAACGCGCAGCGGCCGTCCTTCCAGGTATGCTGGATCGTCTTGAACCGGATATTGCCCACCGTATCGTCAAAATGGCAGACCGAGAAACGGCTGTTAGGGTACTTTGAGCAATACACGCTCCGGCGGGCCAGCAGCGAAGTCATCTCCGTGATGGCAACGCCGTAGAGCTGCTGGTGAAAGATGTGGTCCACCCTCTCCTGCAGGTCCGGTATCTCATCCGCGAGGCCCACTATCAGGCGCTTTGCGATCTCCCGCAGAAACACGCCTGTCTTGCACGCTGGATCAAGGAACGTGGCGTTCGGGTCGGAAAACAGCTCCTGCGGCAGCATGTCAAGCATGTCGTTTACGATGTTGGGCGGAGTGAAAACTTCGTCGTTGGAAAGGTTTGCAAGGCAGGAAAGTACGTCGGGGTTGTAGTCGGATAAACTGGCCAGGCTCTCTTCTGCCATATCACTTTGCCTCCTGTTGTTCTTTCAGCTTCAGGTAATGTATCGGGCGAAACTGCGCCACCTTGCTGCCCTCGGCTTTATCGTCGTTTGCCTCTGCCGCGTCGAACAGGGACAGCTGCCCCGGCTCCTGCTTCGGCTTAGGTTGTTTCTCTTTCAGATATTCTTCAAGCGATTCCTGCGGCTTAGGTTCCAGCAGTTCCGCCAGCGTGTAATCCGTGCGCTTTACCGTGCCCTCCAGGCCAACGCCCCACTCCGAAAACACGATCGGATTACCGCCGCTGTCTTTCAGCGACAGGGCGTCGCCGCACAGGATGTTGCGCTCCAGGATGAAGCGGGCCACGTCGCGGCAGGCGTCTGAGGCTTCCTTTTTGCAGTCTTCCGTGTAGGCAGTATTCCAAATATTGAACAGGCGCTCGCGGCAGGCGGCGGTGTTGTCCGGCAGCAGCTCCACGCCGTAGATGCTCATAAGCGCGATAATGGACCAAAGCTCAAAGGACGCGCGTTTGCGCGGACCGCCGTATTTTTTTGTGACCACGGCCAGCTTGCGTCTGAGTATTTCGGCAAGAAAATTTCCGTCGCCGCAGGCGGGCTCCAGAAATCGGCTGTCAATGCGTTCCGTCTCGTTTTTCACCAAATCCAGCATGGCGTTGACTTCGCGCTCGGCGGTAAATACCTCGCCGTGGTCTGCCACGCGCTGTTTAGATTTTATTTGATCCATTTTTGGTCCTCGTAAAAATTTAAGAAGAATAATAATTAAAAAGCAGTCCCACTTATGACAAGCGGAGCTGCTAAATAGCGCAACTGGCTGCCATCCTTAGCGGTTCAGGCCCTATAGCTTTGCGCCCCTGCCTTTTGACAGGTTTGCTAAAAAATATGTAATTATTATATTGCCTTTATGCTGGCAAATCAAGGGAAAATAAATATCTGCACGTTAAGCTGTCCGCCTTTCAACAAACCAGCGCCCTATATTGTTACCGCTGGCTTTTGCGCTGCGCTCAAAGAACAGATAGCTTTGCTGCCCACCGACCCAAATGGTGTAGCGGTCGCCCTGGCCGCCGGCACGCATTGCGGAAGCCTGACAAATATCAGAAACGCGGTCAATTGAATATTTGTGCCCGTCCTCCCAGGTGATTTCCGTTGGTAAAAGGCGGCCGTCTGAGTCAAAGAAAGCCCTGACGGGTACATATACCTTTACGCTTCCCATATTTGTGCTCCTTTTATGCCTTTCTATGAGAGGCCTTGCCGGCCTTCCGGTGAACATCCATTATTTGCTCAAGATCTCCGTTTATGATCATCTGCTTGTAGCATTCCGCGACCTGGTCGTACTCATCTTCGGAAGCTACGCCCAGTATCATGTGGGAATGGTCAGCAGTCCAGCAGCAAAGAAAATACGCCCCAGTCGCATCCAACTCTGAAGTAATATAAAAATCACCGTTTTGCTCATTGCTGGTGCATAAATAGACTGCGCGGCAAAGAGGCGCAGTGGCTGGCTGCGGCAAGCCGACACGTATAACAAGAAAACTGTGGTCGTCGGCAATATACTCCCGGTGCATAACGTCAAAGTCAGTCTCGGTATATGGGCATGAATAGCCCTGGTGGAACATTTCTGCCTTCTTGTAATACTGCGCAACTGCTTTATTGCCTTTGAGCAGCAGAGCCGAGATGATCTGCGGCCCCGCAGTATATAACGTTCTGGGCATAGCCTCGTGCTCCAGGTAATATCTCACTTCATCATTGCTAGTCATATCAAGCACCCCTTTCCTGAAAAAAATCAGACATAGAAATTTTTAGCCCCGTGCAGATACGCTCAATGGTATCCACGGACAGTTGGCATTGCCTCGTTTCCGAGTTCTTCAAAGTTGAATATGGAATGCCGCACAGGAGAGATAGTTGGTAAAGCGTGAGTTCACGTTCATCCAATAATTCTCTCATTCTTTTTACCGTATTCACAAAACACACGCCCCTTTCCAATCCTTCTATGCTCTAAGTCTACGCGCATTGGTGTACCATTTATCGGACAACGCGCCCCGCGATCTGGAAACTTGCATTTGGAGATATCGGCCTGGGTTCATACGCCTTGTTGTATGAGATCATGACCGGTTGCATATGCACGTTGCCGGCGCTGTCGGTGAATGCCTCCCGGTCGTCATCACCGGGCATCTGCTCGCCATAGACCTTTATATATCCACAGCCGTCATAAATGAAGATGCCGACTTCGCCAAGAACGAGAGATTTGCATTTCTGAACCCAGACGATCTGACCGTCATGGTATACGGGCTCCATACTGTCGCCGCTTACCAGAAGACCGAACTCCGCGTTGGTGGGGACTTCTGATTCCGGGAAGCTGACCATCTCAAATGAATCCTCATCCAGGAACGCGCCTGTGCCGGCGGAAGCTGGCAGCCGGCTTACCGGCTTGTCAATATACCTGATCACGCTCTCGGGAGGTACCTGAGGCTTATACTTGCCGGAAGCAATAAGATCGGCTTTGTATTCGGACAGCTTCCGGAGGCCGGCGTCATTGAGTTCCGGCCGATGGCCATTGCTGGAAAAGTAGTCAAGGCCGTCCTCTATATGCAGTGCGCTGCATATAGTCAAAAGCTGGTACGCACTGGGGACTGAACCGCCGAACTCCCATTTGTTGATGCCTGCCGCCGTAATGTCAATGCCGTAGGTTTTTAGAAGCCTGCTGAAACCGGCAAGGCTGAGACCGTTCCGCTTCCTTGCTTCCACGATGCGTCTGCCGATGAAGTTCTGCTTACGCTCTTCTATGTAGTTATAATCGCGGTCGCCTTTTGTGGCGCTTATGGGCACAATATTGGATCTGTCGTTGTTTGTCATAGCAGCGACCTCCTTCTATGCCAAAATTATATATACGGAAATATCGGATGTCAACAAATTTATAAACTTTTGGTCTACAAATGCGACATTGACAAACACCAACAGTTGATATATTCTCGTTTTCACAAAAGGACGTGCAGCCCGGAAGGAGGCCAGGCTATGGGCGGAAGGATGATACTCCACAGCGATATGAACGCATTTTACGCGTCGGTGGAGCAGATGCTCGACCCGTCACTGCGGGACAGAGCCATAGCTGTCTGCGGCTCACAGGAGACCAGACACGGCATTGTGCTGGCAAAGAGTCAGCAGGCAAAGAAGACCGGAGTCAAGACCGGCATGGCAATATGGCAGGCAAAGCAGTGCTGCCCGAACCTGACGGTGGTGCCGCCGCAGTATTATGAATATCTGAAAATGTCTCACCTTGCCCACGACGTGTACCGAAGATGTACGGACAGGATCGAGCCGTTCGGCATGGACGAGTGCTGGCTGGACGTGACCGGCTGCACCCGTGACTCAGAGGCACTGGCGCAGCATATACGCGAGACCATGAAGAATGAGCTGGGGCTTACCGTCAGCATCGGCGTGTCGTTCAATAAGATATTTGCGAAACTTGGCTCGGATATGAAGAAGCCAGACGCGGTCACAGTCATAAGCGAGGAAAACTACAAGGACAAGGTCTGGCCACTGCCAGCATCAGACATTCTGTACTGCGGTCCGGCTACTACCAGGAAGCTGGCGTCGTATGGCATATATACGATCGGTGAGGTTGCAAAAACAGATCCGGATTTCTTGAAGCGGCTGCTGGGTGTGAACGGGCTGGCGCTCTGGACATTTGCAAACGGGCAGGACCAGTCCAGGGTCATGACGGACGGTTATGAAGCGCCAATTAAGAGCATCGGGCATGGAGTGACCTGCATATCCGACCTTCTGGACGAAGAGGAAGTGTGGAAGGTAATTCTTGATCTCTCGCAGGATGTTGGACACCGGCTCAGAGCAAACGGATTTCTGGCTAAAGGCGTTCAGATATTTGTCAGGGACAACGACCTTTACGGCTACGAATACCAGACGAAACTGGAGATACCGACACGCAGCCCTATGGAAATTGCGGAGAAAGCGTTTGCCCTGTTTCGGCAGCGTTTCGAATGGAAGACAAAAGTCCGGGCGCTGTGTGTTCGCGCCATAAGCCTGGTCTCGGATGCTACGCCGCGTCAGCTCATGCTGTTCGACGACGAGGAACACCGGCAGAAATTGGACAAGCTTGAGGGCACGGTGGATGAACTGCGGCGCAGGTTCGGCAAGAATATCATTTACAACGCCTCCCTTATGGGTGACATCAAGGTCAGAGAGATAGGCGCAAGCGAGGTCATTATGCCGGGAATGATGTATATGTAAGCGGGGTGAACGCTGTGGGGCGTCAGTATTACAGGAAAAGCAACGGCATGCTTATTCTTAGCCGGGAAGACATTGAAGATATAGCCGCAGCGGTATTGGCAAAGTACCAACCGGAAGGGCTTGCTTCTCCAAAGCCTTTGGATCTTCAGACACTTGCTGCCGGCCAGCTTGGGCTTCGGGTATTGGAAAGGTATATGTATCCGGGATCTGACACCATAGGCATGACGATATTCGGCAGGACCGATGTGGAATGCGGCATTACCGAGGAAACGCTGACGCTGGAAGCGTTTGAAAGCGGTACTGTCATTATTGACGCCAACCTAAGTCAATCTGGGAATGAAGGCAGACACCGGTTTACACTGGCTCACGAAATATCCCACTGGCTCCTGCACAGGCCGTTCCACTCGTCTAACGGAAGTCCGTGCGATTACCGGATAAGTCCCGGTTATATTGCATGCCGCAGTGGCAGCGTAGGCTGTGCAGACCTTCGCCGGGACAACGACAAAGCTTGGGAAGAATGGCAGGCAAATGTGCTGGCTTCGGATCTTTTAATGCCGAAAACATCTTTTGACGCCGCCTTAGGCCAGGCGTTGAACTGCCCCGGTAATCCCAGAAAATACTGTATTGCTGGTAAAGGTGGCAATCTTGACCTTGCGGCACGGGAACTTGCGGATATTTATGGGGTGTCGCATAGGGCAGCGGAACTGCGCCTGAAAGCTCTCGGATATGTACGTGATCCTAATATTTTCTAATAATTAAAGGCTGGAGGCTGTAATGAGAGACAATATTATTTCCATCGATGAGATCCTGGATCAGACTTTTGCGTATACCTGCGGCAGTCTTGCTTTCAGGACCGTACATGAAACAGGACACAGATATCGGAGGAAGCAGGTGCGATGTCCCTGCTGCGGAGGACGATTATCCGATGCGTATGTGGCGTCAAAGATTGAGGTGATAACAGAACCAGAGCAAAAGGATTTCCCGTGCCATCTTTATACAAAGTGCATCTGCTGCGGGAAAGAACTGGGGATACTGCTGGAATAGCGGTAATGAAAACTGAATGAGCGGATTGACCAGTCACCGCCTGAGGCGGGAGACTTAATGGGGTAGGCACGGAATCTGAAACAACCGCAAGAATGAATGCGGCCCGACAACGTCTGTTGTTACCAGGAAAACGGTCACGCACTTAGTACAGAGCACGATGCAGCGGGCAGGCTTCATTCTCAATTTTGGCCGAGTCCGTAAGAACCATCTGAAAGACGGTGGGGACGACATACGAGCCTGACAAGTGGCAATTTTTTGCTGCTTGTCAGGCTCTTTCTTTTTATCCAAATTTGAGTTTTTCAACGGAAAAATTTTTGAAAAATCTTTTTTAACTCGGACAAAACCTGTCCGGGTTAACCCGTAGGATAAGGCCACAGAGCAAGAAGGGAGGTGTAAACGTGAGTCCGAGCGAAAGACGCCAGCGGCTGATAGAGCTTCTCTGTCAGCGCAGACAAGATACAACAGAAAATCTGGCGGCTGAGTTCGGAGTCAATGAGCGCACAATTCGCCGCGACATTGAGGAGCTCACGCTTACATACCCTCTTGAGACCGTTTGTGGCCGCTATGGCGGTGGGGTCAAGGTTGCGGATTGGTACCATCTCAACCGGAAGGCTCTCTCGCCGGAACAAGCGGCTCTTCTGAAGAAACTGGCGCCAACCCTTCAGGGAAACGACCTGGCGGTCATGAATGGCATCATCACTCAGTTTTCTCAATATTAGTAAGCCAATTCAAAGGAGACAAAAGTCATGAAAATTTCAATTATGGCAGCGCAACATTGCGCTTGCCAATCAGGGTCAATACGCGGATGGAGGAATGCCAAATGAGCAGAGCAGGAGACATGTCAGATACCATAAAGGAACTCCGTGACGCCGCTGATGGCATTACTGCTGCGGCAAACTGGCTTGCCGAAACCTTTGCACCTCCGGCTGAGCCACCTCTGGAAAAAGAAACTGTCAGATCCATTTTAGCTGAGAAATCCCGTGCAGGCCATACGGATGAGATCCATGTGCTCCTTAATAAGTATGGTGCCGACAAGCTCTCAGGTATTGATCCCAGAAACTACTCGGCGTTACTCGCCGATGTGGAGGCGTTGAAGGATGCCACCTAAGGATCATGCACTTCTGAGTGCTTCGAGTTCCGACCGCTGGCTTCATTGTCCCCCGTCAGTAAGGCTATGTGAGAGCTATTCGGACAAGGGCAGCGACTACGCCGCAGAAGGCACCGACGCCCATACGCTGTGCGAGTATAAGCTCCGCAAGGCGCTTGAGCTCCCAGCCGAAGACCCCACGGAAACCCTCACCTGGTATAACCAGGAGATGGAAGACTGCGCCACTGGCTATGCGTCTTATGTACTTGAACAGGTAGAGGCCGCTAAGCAAAAATGCTCTGATCCGGTTGTGCTCATTGAGCAGCGTGTGGACTTCTCACGTTGGGTGGAGGACGGATTTGGTACAGCCGACGCTCTCATTATCGCGGACGGCACATTACAGATCACCGACTACAAACATGGTCTGGGCGTCCTCGTCAGGGCAGAACGAAACCCGCAGCTCATGTGCTACGCGCTGGGCGCGTTGGCTCTATTCGACGGTATCTACGATATTGACCGTATAAGCATGACCATTTACCAGCCGCGCCGAGATAATGTCGACACCTATGAAATGAGTAAGGATGAACTGTACCGCTGGGCCGATGAGGTGCTGAAGCCCACCGCAGATCTTGCGTATGCCGGTGATGGCAACTTTCTGTGCGGTGAGTGGTGCGGTTTCTGTAAGGCCAAGAATGAATGCCGGGCACGGGCCGAAGCAAATCTGACCCTGGCGCAGTATGACTTCAAACTTCCACCGCTTCTCACAGATGACGAGATTGAGGAGATCCTCGCCAAGGCTGATGAACTTGCAACCTGGGCATCTGACATTAAGGAATATGCCCTGCACCAAGCGCTGCGCGGCAAAGAGTGGGCCGGCTGGAAATTAGTCGAGGGTCGCTCCAACCGCAAATACGTCAGTGATGCGGTAGTCGCCGACGTCGTGGAAAACGCTGGCTTTGACCCTTATGAGCGCAAGATTCTCGGCGTCACAGCCATGCAGAAGCTGCTCGGCAAATCCCGGTTCGATGAACTTCTGAGTCCCTACATTGAAAAGCCGCAAGGGAAACCCGTTTTAGTGCCGGAGAGCGATAAACGTCCGGCGATGTCAACTGCTGCATCAGATTTTAATGAAAATAAGGAGAACTAATATGTCTAACAATGTCAAAAATCCCATGAAAGTAATAACCGGCCCCGACACGCGCTGGTCCTACGCAAACATCTGGGAGCCCAAGTCTATCAATGGCGGTGCACCTAAATACTCCGTGTCGCTCATCGTCCCGAAGTCGGATAAGAATACGGTAGGTAAAATCAAAGCGGCCGTCGAGGCTGCGTACCATGAGGGCGAAGCCAAGCTGAAGGGCAATGGCAAAACCGTGCCACCTCTGGCAGCAATCAAGAATCCGCTGCGAGACGGGGATGTCGAACGCCCGGACGATCCTGCATATGCCGATGCATACTTCATCAATGCAAACTCCGCGACTGCTCCCGGCGTTGTGGATGCTGAACGCAATCCCGTGCTCATCCGTTCTGAGGTTTATTCCGGTGTCTATGGCCGCGCCAGCATCAATTTCTACGCCTTCAACTCCAATGGCAATAAGGGCATAGCCTGCGGGCTCAACAACCTGCAGCTTATCCGGGGCGGCGAACCGCTCGGCGGAAAAGCCAGCGCGGAAGACGACTTCGCATCCGACGATGATGAGGATTTCCTCAATTAAGCGCAATTCTACCGGGCAGCAGGGGTATATGCCTCTGCTGCCCCGCATAAGGCAGGCGCCAATATGAAAAGCATCAGTATAGATATTGAAACCTATAGCAGCGCAGCACTTCCCAAGTGCGGCGTCTACAGATATGCCGAAGCCGAAGATTTTGAGGTCCTGCTTTTCGGTTATAGCATCGACGGCGACAAAGTACATGTCATTGACTTGGCCTGTGGTGAACGCATCCCTCAAGAGCTAATCGATGCCATCACCGATGAGGCTGTGACCAAGTGGGCCTTCAATGCAAGCTTCGAGCGAATCTGCCTGTCCAGGTATCTGGGCTTGCCTACCGGACAGTATCTGGACCCTGGCCAGTGGCACTGCTCAATGATTTGGGCCGCAACGATGGGCCTGCCTCTATCTCTGCAGGGCGTGGGTTCTGTACTTGAGCTGGATAAGCAAAAGCTCTCTGAGGGCAAGAATCTCGTTAAGTACTTTTGCCAGCCATGCTCACCAACTACGGTGAACGGCGGCCGAACCCGAAACCGCCCGGAAGACGCGCCTGAAAAATGGGCCAGGTTCAAACAATATAACGCCAGGGACGTTGAAACAGAAATGTCCATACAAGCGCGGCTTTCAAAATTCCCGGTATCTGACGATGTGTGGGATCAGTACCACAATGACCAGCGTATCAACGACCGGGGCGTAGTTCTGGATATGGCACTTGTAAAGCAGGCAATTGCCATGGATGACAGATCACGGCAAAAGCTTACCTCAGCCATGAAAAGGCTGACCGAACTGGATAATCCGAACTCCGTGCAGCAGATGAAGCAGTGGCTTGCAGATAACGGTCTCGAAACGGACACGCTCGGTAAAAAGGCTGTCTACGAACTACTCAAGGTTTGTCCCCGGGAACTGCAGGAAGTCCTTTCTCTTCGCCAGCAACTTGCGCGTTCATCCGTGAAAAAATACCAGACCATGCAGGATGCCGTTTGTTCGGATAACCGCGCCCGCGGGATGTTCCAGTTTTACGGTGCGAACAGAACCGGGCGCTGGGCAGGCAGACTTATTCAGATGCAAAACCTGCCGCAGAACCACTTGCCCGATCTGGCACAGGCTCGTGCCCTTGTACGCAGCGGCGACTATGACGCGCTGGAACTTCTGTACGAAGATGTCCCGGGCACGCTCTTTCAGCTCATCCGTACAGCCTTCGTTCCCGCTGAGGGTAAGAAGTTCATCGTATCGGATTTCAGCGCCATCGAGGCACGCGTCATCGCTTGGTATGCCGGTGAACGATGGCGGCAGGAGGTCTTCGCAAATGGTGGGGATATCTACTGTGCCAGCGCCAGCCAAATGTTCAAAGTCCCGGTGGAGAAACATGGTGTAAATGGCCACCTGCGTCAAAAAGGCAAGATAGCAGAACTGGCGCTGGGCTACGGCGGATCCGTTGGTGCCCTTAAAGCAATGGGTGCTTTGGACATGGGGCTCACTGAAGAAGAGCTTCCGCCTCTTGTAAATGCATGGCGTCAGTCAAACCCTAATATCGTAAAGCTCTGGTGGGATGTCGACCACGCTGTTCTTGAAGCGGTGCAAAGAAAATCTACGACAAAAACGCATGGCCTTGTGTTCTCCTGCCAAAGTGGAATGCTATTCATCACCATACCATCCGGCCGGAAATTGGTTTACATAAAACCAAGAACCAGTAACAACCGATTCGGCGGGAAGTGCGTCACATACGAAGGCGTCGGCAGCACAAAAAAGTGGGAACGCATCGAATCATATGGGCCTAAGTTCGTGGAGAATATCGTACAGGCTACGGCTAGAGATATTCTTTGCTACGCCATGCAAACGCTGAAAGAACAGGCCATTGTCATGCACATACATGACGAACTGGTCATTGAAGCGGATTCGGCCACGCCCCTGGAATCGATCACCGACATGATGGGCCGGACGCCCCCTTGGGCTAAGGGCTTGCAGCTCCGCGCCGACGGCTACGAAACAGAATTTTATAAGAAGGATTAGGAGAATCAAGATGGGCATAAGCAAGACAAACGCGGAGGGGTATCCAGACCCCACGGCACATGAAGCGCTCTCCCTCGTTCAGAAAGACGAACGGACAACCCGCTCTTTCCGGCCGCTTGCATATATTTGCTCCCCGTATGCCGGCGATATCGACAGAAATGTAAATGCCGCGAGGAGATATAGCCGCTTTGCGGTTAATAGCGGATTCATCCCTATAGCGCCGCATCTGCTGTTTCCACAGTTTTTGGATGATGCGAACCCGGATGAACGCCAGCTTGGGCTGTTCTTTGGAAATGTGATCATGTCAAAATGCGCCGAGATATGGGTCTTCGGAAGCAACATCTCAGAAGGCATGGCGGCAGAGATTGAGAGGGCAAAACAGAAAAATCAGCAGATACGGTATTTCACGAAAGATTGTGAGGAGGTATATGCCTAATGTTCACCTTGTACAGCGCCGATATCATCGGTAATCCAGGCAACTGCTCCTACCCCAACAAAAATGTAATAACGGATGCTTCCAGTCTGCAGCACGCAGTATGCCACGACTATGTCTGCGCTGAGTATAAAAACAATTACCGCAATGGTGACAACTTCCTCGGTGCAGACTGCCTCCCGGTCGACTGCGACAATGACCATTCTGAGGATAGGGCTGACTGGGTGCTGCCGGCGGATGTTGCGGCGGCTTTTCCTGGCGTCAGTTTCGCCGTACATTACAGCCGCTATAACATGCGAGAAAAGCACGGCAAGCCCGCCCGGCCAAAGTTTCATGTCCTGTTTCCAATAAAGTATATGACCGATGCCACAGCCTATGGCGACATGAAGAAACTGGTCAACTCTATTTTTCCATATTTTGATACGCAAGCCTTGGATTCTGCACGGTTTTTCTTTGGTACAGCTTCGGCAGAAGTTGAACTTTTCCCTGGAAGCATGGATCTGACCGAATTTCTTGAGGATGATGACTTTGACGCGGAGTTGCAAGGCAGTAATTGGGACCACACTGTGATTCCAGAAGGCAGCCGCAATGCGACAATGTCACGCTTTGCTGGCAGAGTCATAAAGAAATACGGCGACAGCGAAGAAGCCTATCGGTGCTTTCTTGACGAAGCGGCGAAATGCACGCCGCCGCTGGAGGACTCCGAGCTGTCGACCATCTGGCACAGCGCCCAGCGTTTTTACGTGAGGGTCCAGCAGCAGGCTGGCTATGTGCCCCCGGAAGTCTACAACGACGACACCACCTACAAGCCAGCAGATTTTTCCGATGTGGGTCAGGCAGAGGTACTGGCCAAACGATTCTCAGGGGAATTGCGGTACTCACCGGCAACGCACTTCATCCGATACACTGAACATTACTGGAAGGAAACAGAGCCCGGCGCACAGGCCGTAGCTCATGAACTGACCCGCCGCCAGCTGGAGGAGGCCGCAAAGAATATGCGAGAGGCGATGAAAGCCCTATTGGACTGCGGTGCACAGGGTATCCTTGACTCGACCTCAAAAGCCAAGGCGGAGACTCTGTTCAATGACAAGCAGGCTGATGCCTATGCCGCGTTTCTTGCAGCTAAGGCTTATCAATCCTTTGCAATCCGACGGCGTGATTCCAAAAATATCACAGCCACGCTCAAAGAGGTGCACCCTTTACTGGAGATCTCGCCGCGCGACCTGGACGCAGACTGCTTCCTGCTTTGTACGCCAGCCGCCACCTATGATCTTCGCCGAGGTCTTGCCGGTGCTCGTGACCATTCGCCGGAGGACTATATAACAAAGATCACCTCTGTTTCACCCAGCGACAAGGGTGAACAGCTTTGGCAGGACAGTCTGAACCTGATCTTCTGCAAAAATCAGGAACTCATTGACTATGTTCAGATGATCTGCGGGTTGGCGGCTATCGGGAAGGTATTTGTGGAGGCACTCATAATTTCTTATGGCTGCGGCCGTAATGGCAAGTCTACATTCTGGAATGCTGTCTCCCGTGTGCTTGGCCTATACAGCGGCAACATCTCCGCCGATACTCTGACGGTTGGTTGCCGCAGGAATATCAAGCCAGAAATGGCTGAGGTCAAGGGCAAACGTCTTCTGATAGCGGCCGAGATGCAGGAAGGGGCGAGGCTTAATGACTCGACGGTCAAACAGCTCTGCTCTACCGATGACGTGTTTGCCGAAAAGAAGTACAAGGATCCATTCAGCTTCACTCCATGCCATACGCTTGTGCTTTACACCAACCATCTGCCGAAGGTTAGTGCCTCCGACGACGGAATCTGGCGAAGACTGATCGTGATTCCCTTTGACGCAAAGATAGAGGGTTCCGGTGACATAAAGAATTATGGAGAGTCCCTCTACAACAATGCTGGTGAAAGCATTCTGAGTTGGATCATTGAAGGTGCCCGGAAGGTAATTGCGCTGAATTATCAAATTCCCATCCCGGCATGCGTACGGAAAGCAATTGACGAATACCGGGCGCAAAATGACTGGTTTGGCCACTTCATCGACGATAAATGTGACCTTGATCCCAGCTATCGTGAGGGCTCCGGAGCCTTGTATCAGGCATACCGTAATTACAGCATCGACACGAACGAGTACGTCCGCAGTACGGCCGACTTCTACTTTGCCATGGAGAAGGCTGGTTATGAGCGCATTGTGCGTGAGAATAAGCGCTATTTTGTGGGACTGCGGCTCAAGATAGATGACGGAGAATTCCTGAATTAGGACCCAGTGGAGTAACCTCGACAAAGGTCATATACAAAAATTCTCTTAGGCCAATAAAAAATAGCATAAGAAAAAGTTTAGTAAATGACATAAGCCGAGGTTACTTTCTTACCGGAATGGAGGCTGCAAATGAGAGAAAAAGCGACCGAGCAGAAGCTAATACTGATGATCAAAGCGGCCGGTGGAATTGCTCCAAAATTCATAAGCCCCGGTTACGACGGGATGCCTGACCGCATCGTACTTTTACCCGAAGGCCGTATAGCTTTTGTGGAAGTAAAGGTTCCGGGGAAAAAACCAAGGCCATTGCAGCAGGCAAGGCATGATATGCTTCGCCGCCTGGGTTTCAAGGTTTTCGTACTGGACGACACAAGTCAGATTGGAGATATCCTGGATGAAATACGAGCCACATGAGTATCAGGCATACGCCATTGATTACATTGAGAATCACCCCATAGCGGCGGTACTGCTGGATATGGGTCTCGGCAAAACGAGCATCACTCTTACCGCTCTGAATGACCTCCTGTTCGACCGCTTTGAGGTTCACCGCGTACTGGTCATAGCACCGCTGCGAGTGGCCCGGGATACCTGGCCGGCTGAGATCCGCAAGTGGGATCATCTGTCGCTGCTGACCTACTCGGTGGCGGTAGGCAACGAAACGGAGCGCAGAGCAGCACTTATGCAGCCGGCGGATATCTGCATCATCAATCGTGAGAACGTGCAATGGCTCATCGAGGACAGTGCCATCCCCTTCAACTTCGACACCATAGTGGTAGACGAGCTGTCGTCCTTTAAAAGCTATCAGGCAAAACGCTTCCGGTCGCTGATGAAGGTACGGCCAAAAGTACGTCGCATCATAGGTTTGACCGGTACTCCCAGCGCCAATGGGCTCATGGACTTATGGGCCGAATACAGGCTCCTGGACATGGGGCAGCGTCTCGGAAGGTTTATAGGTCAGTACAGGAACAGCTACTTTACCCCGGACAAGCGCAACGGCCAGATCGTTTGGTCATATAAGCCCCTGACAGGCGCAGAGGAGGCCATCTACAAAAGAATTGCAGATATCACCATAAGCATGAAATCTACCGACCATTTGCAGATGCCGGAGTTAGTCAGCAGTGAATATGAAGTGAGTCTGTCCGAAGAGGAAAAACAGCGGTATGACACGCTCAAGGAAAACCTCGTACTGCAGCTTCCTGATGGAGATATATCCGTTGCCAATGCTGCGTCGTTGTCGAACAAACTCTCCCAAATGGCAAACGGTGCAGTCTACGATGATGCCGGAGGCACGATACTGATCCACGACCGAAAGCTGGATGCCCTGGAGGATTTAATTGAGGCTGCAAATGGCAAACCCGTACTGGTGGCTTACTGGTTCAAGCACGATCTGGCCAGAATATCTGTGCGCCTGAATACGCTGCATATCCCATTTGCGCAACTCGACTCTCAGGAGAGCATTTGCAGATGGAACGCCAGAGAGCTGCCAGTCGCGCTGGTACATCCCGCCTCTGCCGGCCACGGTCTCAACCTGCAGTGCGGCGGCTCTACCATCATATGGTTCGGGCTGACCTGGTCGCTGGAACTATACCAGCAGACAAACGCCAGACTCTGGAGGCAGGGTCAGACCGCCGACACCGTAGTGATCCGGCATATCGTTACCAAGGGCACCATAGATGGCCGCATCCTAAAAGCCCTATCTACAAAGGACCGAACACAGGCGGCTCTTATTGACGCCGTGAAGGCGGATCTGAAAATCTGAGTCAAACTTCGACAAATTTCGACAATCCGTGCCAATCCGAGGGAAATATTTTTCGGAGGTACAGATTATGAATACGACCGTTGATTGTATCGGAACATCCACCCGCGAGGCCTGCAAAATGCTGCTCGTCCCTAAATGCCTGGGCGTGAACTGCCCCTTCCGTAAGACAAACGCGCAGGCCGCACATGCCAGAAGGAAGACTTTCGCACGTCTTCGCACACTTAGTCCGGCTGTTCAAGTGGCCATCGCCGACAAGTACTATGGCAGCAAACTCATGTGGCACAAGGAGCGGTGTGATGAAGATGACGGCTAAGGATTATCTGAATCAAGCGTGGTATCTGGATCAACGCATCAATTCCAAGTTGGAGCAGATTGCATCCCTGAATACCCTGGCACTTAAAGCCACATCCACTATTACTGGGATGCCGCACAGCCCTAATCGCGCTTCTGCCGAGATGGAGGATACCATAGCGAAAATCGTAGATTTTCAGGCTGAGATAAACGAAGAGATCGATGCCCTTGTAGATCTCAAGCAGAAAATATCCAAAGCAATAAAAGCAGTGCCGGAAGCACAATTCCAAACGCTGCTTGAAAAAAGGTATCTTTGCTTTGAGCCCTGGGAGAAAATAGCCGTGGAGATGGGTTACGATATGCGCTGGCTCTACCGCCTTCACGGCCGTGCTCTTGCGTTGCTGCAGACACAACTAGATGGTTCATCTGAACAAGCCACTAAAAGCCATTGAACGACACATAGCCGTTATGATAATCTTATAATTGCAAAGAAATACAGAAAAGGGACGCTCGGCGAAAACCGGACGTCCTTCTTCATACCCATGGAGGTACATCATGCCTTACAGTCCAAAGCGCCCGTGCAGGTATCCCGGCTGTACAAAACTGACGACCGGGCAGTATTGCCCTGAACATCAGAAAATGGTCTGCCATAATTACAACAGATACCAACGTGACCCACACAGCAACCGCAGGTACGGTCGCTCGTGGAAACGCATCCGTGACAGATATATTCAGGCACACCCACTGTGTGAGGACTGTCTCAGCCGCGGTGTGTTGGAGCCGGCGACCGAAGTACATCATAAGCTTCCGCTTTCTCGCGGCGGTACCAACGACGTGGGCAATCTCATGGCGCTGTGCAAGCCGTGCCACTCCCACATCACCGTGGAGATGGGTGACCGTTGGGGTAGATGAGGTAACGATAGTATGCGATGGGGTAAAGCATGGTGAGATAGGGTACCAAGACCCAGGGGGAGTCCAAATCTCTGTGTACAATTTCTTGGACAGCGGCGTGGGGCCATATGCGCGAAAATGCGGTTTCAATGAGGGAATTGCAAAGATTTACAGTTTGAGGTGAAAAAATGGCAAAGGACGGATCCAACAGGGGCGGCCCCAGGTCGGGTGCAGGTGCTAAAAAGAAGCCGCTGGCGGATAAGCTAGCCGAAGGAAACCTGGGCAAGCGGCCCCTTACAGTCATAGAGTTTCCAGGCGGCCCGGATTTGCACGGTATAGATATGCCCAAGCCAAACGTGATGCTGTCATCCGTCCAGAAGGATGGCAAGACACTGCAGGCTGAAGATATATACCGCGTCACGTGGGATTGGCTCAAGGAACGCGGCTGCGCCCACCTGGTTTCACCTCAGGTAATTGAACGGTACGCTATGAGCGCCGCCCGTTGGATACAGTGTGAGGAAGCGGTTACCGAGTATGGCTTTTTGGCAAAGCACCCTACCACGGGTAACGCTATTCAGAGTCCTTACGTGTCTATGAGTCAGAACTACATGAGCCAGACTAACCGACTCTGGTACGAGATATATCAGGTTGTTAAAGACAACTGCGCCGCCGGATACTCCGGTGCTAATCCGCAGGACGACATTATGGAACGGCTCCTGTCGGCAAGGAAAGGAAATTCATAAATGGCAAACACTGAGCGTTTTGAAAAAGTAGATATAAACAAACTGGTACCCTATGCCCGGAACGCCAGGACCCACAGCAAAGAACAGATATCTCAGTTGCGGGCAAGTCTCCGGGAATTTGGGTTTGTCTCCCCCGTCATCATCGACGGCGAATACAACATCATTGCCGGGCACGGACGGGTTGCCGCCGCCAAGGAAGAGGGGTACCATGAGGTACCCTGTGTTTTTGCGGAGAACCTAACCGAAGCACAGAAGCGGGCATACATTCTCGCGGACAATCGTCTGGCGCTCAACGCCGGCTGGGATGACGAGATGCTGTCCGTTGAACTCTCCGACCTGCAGGTTGAGGCGTTCGATGTGTCGCTGCTTGGCTTCACCGATGCCGAACTGAACAAACTGTCCGGGGACGCTGAGAACGTCCACGACGATGACTTTGACGTCGACGAGGAACTGAAAAAGCCGGCCGTTACAAAACGCGGTGATCTGTGGTTGCTCGGCAATCACCGACTCGTCTGCGGCGACAGCACAAAGGCGGACACCTTTACACTCCTTATGGATGGTAAGCTCGCCAACCTTACAGTGACCGATCCTCCTTACAACGTCAACTACGAAGGCAGCGCCGGGAAGATACAGAACGACAACATGGCTGACGATAAGTTCTATCAGTTCTTGTTTGATGCCTTTACCAATACCGAAAAGTCGATGGCGCAGGACGCTTCTATATATGTTTTCCACTCCGACACCGAAGGGCTGAACTTCCGCAGGGCCTTTTCGGATGCCGGTTTTTATTTGTCCGGCACTTGCATCTGGAAGAAGCAATCTCTGGTACTCGGACGCTCTCCTTACCAGTGGCAGCATGAGCCTATCCTGTTCGGTTGGAAGAAGGCCGGCAAACATGAGTGGTACACTGACCGCAAACAGTCTACAATCTGGGAATTTGACAAGCCAAAGAAGAGTGACCTGCATCCGACCATGAAGCCTGTGCCCATGCTGGCATATGCCATCCTCAATTCAAGCATGTCAAACTGCATCGTGCTTGATCCGTTCGGCGGTTCCGGAAGCACTCTCATAGCCTGCGAGCAGACCGGGCGCATCTGTGACACGATCGAACTGGATGAAAAATACTGTGATGTTATTGTGAAGCGGTATATAGAGCAGGTCGGAAACGCCGATGGTGTGTACCTCATCCGCGACGGTGAAAAGGTTACCTACTCTGCTCTCAACGCTGAGGCTTCAAAGACGTAATCTACACAAAAGCAATACCTACAGTTTGGCGGTTTTTCTGCCCACAAACAACTTGCTATATCACACCTTTAGAGTGATAAATATGACTACCAAAACAATGAAAGGTGGTCAATTCCCATGAAAGTCAGCTACAACGTAACGGGCTCCGAACGCAAAAGACTGGTTAGCGCCATCAGCAAGATCACGGATACCAAAGTCAAGTACCTGGGTATGCCGTCCATGGCATACGAAATCGACGACATCACAATCGACAAGGATGGAACCCTGTCCTGCGAGGATGATGCCAAAACTGAGCGTATTGCCCACAATCTGATTGCAGATGGTTTTACCACAGAGATCACAGAACCCGAAGAAAACTATCAGCCGAAAATCGACAGTGTTTGCATTTCGATGCCGGTCAGCATTTTTTCTGATCAGGCGATGAACAATCTGCGCAGCATAATTGAGTCTAAGGGTGGCCTGATCCGCAAGGCGCTTGGCGTTGCCGATCTTCCAATCGAGGTTGCAGATGATAAGATTTCATTTCCCTGGTTTTGTGGTCAGCCTTCGCCGGAGGAACTCAATGCTTACGATATGTTCATCTGCCGACTCTGCGACATGGCTCGGAACCAGCAGCGCGTTACAGCTAAGGACAAGGACTTCCCAAATGATAAGTACGCGTTCCGATGCTTTCTCCTGCGGCTGGGATTCATCGGAGAGGAGTACAAGGTCGTGCGTAAAATACTGCTCCGCAACCTGACAGGCAGCAGTGCTTTCAAGGGAGGTGCCAAAGATGATGTTTCCGAGTAAAGATACTGTTGAACTCGTCAGGAGAAGGTACCCTGTTGGAGCCCGCGTGGAACTGCTTCGCATGGATGATGTGCAGGCCCCGCCCATTGGTACCTTGGGCACGGTCATTGGAGTAGACGACACTGCGTCAATCATGGTCAAATGGGACAATGGCAGCAGACTAAGTGTGGTTTTCGGCGAGGATTCCTGCAGGGTGGTAAGCACCGATGAATGAGACTGTAAGAGAGCAGATCCTGGCCATCCGTGATACCGGCGAGACGAACATGTTCGATACTGCTTGTGTCCAGCGCATGGCCTGCGACCGTTCGTTCTTCGACCTGGTGGTGTTTCTGGAAGATCACAAAGCAGAATATATCCGGTTCATACTAACTGGCGAGGCATAACTTCCACACATTTTCTTTAGAATGTTTGTGTACTATACATCTCTGAAATAACTTGATATTCCAGGGCTTCAGAGTGATATATGTACATACCGAAAGGGAAAAAACACAGGAGGACACAACAATGTGGAACGAAGGCAGCATCAAGGTAGGGGAAAGCAATTTTCATTTTTGGGTGAAGCATTATGAAGAGACAAGCGTATACGGCATAGACCTTGGCCGCATCTCCAAGCTGATGCTCAAGCGCGACGGTGAGATCGTTTGCAACTACGACAGGGATTGGGACATCGAGCCGGCAGACGAGGACACACAGACCGCGCTGGCCATCCTGCTGGCCGATTACAACTAAGGCAACAATCCCGGGAACAGCCCTTCGGGGCTGTATCTCGTACAGATAGCCTTCTTCAAGACTGCTCGGCAGTCTTTTTTCATGCCCACAAGGAGGTGACGGCATATCCGAAAGTTGAAAAAGTACACACCGACCAGGTTCATGGTTAAGGACTCAGCCTATAGCAAAGAACTGGCGGATTATGCTGTCGGCTTCATTGAATGCCTGTCCCACACGAAAGGCACCTGGGCTGGAAAACCATTCGAACTCATAGACTGGCAGGAGCAGATCATCCGTGACATTTTCGGCACCATCAAACCCAACGGCTACCGGCAGTTCAATACAGCGTATATTGAGATCCCCAAGAAGATGGGCAAGTCTGAGCTTGCCGCGGCGGTTGCGCTCCTGCTCACCTGTGGCGACGGTGAGGAACGTGCCGAGGTCTACGGCTGCGCCGCAGACAGAAACCAGGCAAAGATCGTGTTTGATGTCGCCGTGGATATGGTCCGCATGTGCCCTGCCCTTTCCAAACGTGTAAAGATACTCGAATCCCAGAAGCGGCTCGTTTATCAGCCTACCAACAGTTACTACCAGGTCCTGTCGGCCGATGTGGCGAACAAGCACGGCTTCAATACTCACGGGGTTATTTTTGACGAGCTGCACACACAGCCGAACAGGAAGCTGTTCGACGTCATGACCAAGGGCTCAGGCGATGCCAGAATGCAGCCTCTATACTTCCTTATAACTACCGCCGGAGATAACCAGAACAGCATCTGCTGGGAGGTGCACCAGAAAGCCAAAGACATTCTGGATGGCCGCAAAACTGACCCGACATTCTATCCTGTTATCTATGGTGCCGCCCAGGAGGATGACTGGACTGACCCGAAAGTTTGGAGAAAAGTAAATCCTTCTCTGGGCATCACGGTCGGTATAGATAAAGTACGCGCGGCTTGTGAGTCAGCAAAGCAAAACCCTGGCGAGGAGAACGCTTTCCGGCAACTCCGTCTTAACCAGTGGGTCAAGCAAGCGGTACGCTGGATGCCGATGGATAAATGGGACGCCTGTGCGTTCCCGGTTGACCCGGGGTCACTGGAAGGCCGCGTGTGCTACGGCGGCCTTGACCTTTCTTCAACCACAGATATTACTGCTTTTGTGCTAGTGTTCCCCCCAGAGGATGAGGATGACAAGTACTGCATTCTTCCGTTTTTCTGGATCCCCGAGGATAACGTTGACCTGCGTGTAAAAAGGGACCACGTCAACTACGACCTTTGGAAGAAGCAGGGCTTCCTTCAAACGACCGAAGGCAACGTGGTCCATTATGGTTTTATTGAAAACTTTATTGAAGAACTCGGCACCCGGTACAACATTCGGGAAATTGCGTTTGATCGCTGGGGTGCCGTTCAGATGGTGCAGAACCTCGAAGGCATGGGCTTCACGGTCGTGCCATTCGGCCAGGGATTTAAAGATATGTCACCGCCGACCAAGGAACTTATGAAGCTGACGCTGGAACAGAAGCTGGCGCATTACGGGCAGCCGGTTCTCCGCTGGATGATGGACAACATCTTCATCCGCACAGATCCTGCCGGGAATATCAAGGCAGACAAAGAAAAATCTACAGAGAAAATTGACGGTGCTATTGCTACGATTATGGCACTCGACAGAGCTATACGATGCGGGAACGATGCTGGTGTAAGTGTTTATGATAAAAGAGGACTAATTTTTATCTAAAAATAGCCACTATTTTTCATCAATTACACGTTTGCCAGACTTCTCCTGCCATTCTTTATATTCGTTCACGTCGCTTTCTACCATTCTCCAGAGCAAGGCAAAAACAGCAGCATCGTCTGAATATCCAAGGACAGGAATGCTGTCGGGTATCAAATCTACAGGAGCGAAAAAGTATATTAGTGCACTAACAATGCCAATAATAGTACCGAGTGGAATATCCTGATAATCTTTCTTCATGTATGATCTGACCAGAGAAATCAAGACTGGTAAGTTCGATAATTGCTTACCTACCACTGGAACTTGCTGGAGTTTAGCTTCAAGACGTTCTAGAAACCGTTCCATTTGGTCTTTATCATTGAGTAGTTTTTCGGCTTCTTTATTGCGTTTTTTGATTTCCTTTAGCAGTTCATCCTCAGTATATTTCTTGCTCATTCTTTTTCCCCCTATTTTATTTTTTGCCATAAAATATAAGTGTTATAAGTATAGCACATATGTGATATTAGTACCAACTAATATTCCTCGGTGCCTGTGTTTGATAATCCCAGATGTGATGGGCGCTTTTATTTGCTCTTTATAATAGGCAAAACACTTATAGCATGCCCCATTTCAACATTAAACGTTAGTCTTGTTTAGCTGCTGTTAAGAGTTGTTAAGTGACACTTTCTACGGTTTATATTAAAGCACGAACTCGCTATGTAAATGGTAAGATAAAGTACACACTTTTCAGCCAATAGAACTGCACAGTTTTTCGACACATAAAGTGCACAGTTTTTCGCCAAGACTGCACAACCTCCGAGGAGTTGGTAAAATGAAGC
>Ga0160425_1001009_pt1 | contig 30276 bp, 30 predicted proteins | sample BioMet8_FD_108193 | JGI IMG/M metagenome (GOLD analysis project Ga0160425, IMG submission 108193) | Microbial communities from bioreactor (seeded with sewage sludge) at Lawrence Berkeley National Lab, California, USA - Biofuel... | ecosystem: Engineered > Bioreactor > Anaerobic > Unclassified ...
AAGCATCAAATGGCTGGTCCGAACACGACTAGCCAAAGCTTTGCAACTTTGTCCAATTTGGACATGCAACAATGTCCAAAAATGTTTTGCAACTTTGTCCAAAAAGTACTTGCAAAAAACAATCCGGTTTTCTGGAATATAACTGGAATTTTTCAATTATTCATGATTTCTTATATAAAAGACCCCGCAGCGATGAATGGATTCAACTGCGGGTTTCTTTTGTCTTTTTATCAGTTTACCTCAAGTCTTTTTTCAAATTTTCCTACAACCATCTGTGGTGATACAATAAAAGCAAATGCAGCCGGTTCTTCCTGTACAATATATCGTTTTAAATACTGCCATTCATATTTATTTATTACAATCATGTGAACAATCTGATTATTTTGAGAATATTCTCCCCACCCATCCCAGCTGGTTACTCCTCTACCAATAAAATCAGTCAGTCTTTTACCCAACTGTTGGTCCCTAGAAACAATGAACGCTGTATATTTAATATTTTGAGAGTGGATCTTATCTACCATAACAGCAGCAACTAGTGAAAATACCAGAGAATATGCTGCAACTTCTAAGTTGAATTCTATTGCCGCAAATAAATAAACTAAAAAATTAATTAATAATCCAATTTTTCCAACGCTAATATCTGGATATTTTTTAGAGCAAATCATTCCAACAATATCTGTTCCGCCGCCTGATCCTCCCTCTCGTAAAGCAAGTCCAACACCACATCCAGATATAGTTCCGCCAATCAAGCAATTCAAAAGTGTATCTTTAAAAAAGGGGGTTTCAGGTGATGGTAGAAAAGTCATCAGGAAAGATTGTACACAAACTGCAATTATTGTTCTATAAATAAACCTTTTTCCAATAGATTGATATCCCATTATCATCAATGGAATATTTATAAACCAGGTAATAATACCTGCAATATCAATATTTGGCGGGACATGAACTCCAAAAACCTCTATAACCAACCATTTGATAATCTGGGCTACTCCGGCAAATCCGCCACTATAAAGTCCGTCCGGAATCAAAAAATATTTATATGCTGTGGAAAATAAAGTTACTCCACACAATATATATAATATATGGATATATTCATTTTTCTTTTTTATGCTCTTCATGTGAATATCATTTTTCTCTCTTCCCATTGTTGCCGCCAATTTCCCATTGCAGAAATGTTTCATGTATTAATTAAGCGCGGCATTTTCGCCCCGCCTAATTAAAATTTCTGATATTAATTTCAAAATATGTTCTATCAATATTTTAATTTCCACATATACCTTCTCATAGTCAAAGGATGATTCCGCAGAATGGCAATTTGTTCCGCATATACTCTTAATACTGCGCTGATAACCATGGGATTAAAATATTCGGCAACGCTGCTCGGAAGAGAACCAATCCCATAATCTTTTCCATCAACTACTGTGGTTTTTGCTTCAAATCTATGTAAAAAATCAAGTGCCCGGGAATCAAGCGCCCGTGTGCGTCCTTCATTCATAAGAAGAATGAACGGCACATTTTTATCTACAATTTCAAACGGACCATGGAAGAATTCACCATCATGGAAATTGCCGGAATTGATCCACTGCATTTCCATCATTAAACATAGTGAAAAAGTATAGGCTACGCATTGTGTCGCCCCGGAACTCATAACATACACAACCGGTACATCTTTATATGCTTCTGCAAATTTTACAGCATCTGGAACAACAAATGATACGGCATTCTCAATCAAGTCATTTATTTTTCCAAATGCAGTTTGCATATCATCATAATAATCATATCCTTCATACTGATTCAGAATTTCTGTTGCAAGAGATAACGCATAAATCATCTTCTCCAGTTTAGCAGCATAATTTTTTTCAAAGCCATGTACGATTACATAGTCTGCATTATGGGCTAAAGGAGAATCTCCATTATGAGTAACAGCAACTACTTTTGCTCCAAGACTCATTGCTTTTTTTGAAGCTTCAACCGTTTCCGGTGTATTTCCACCCAATGAACATGCTACGACAATTGCATTCGGTCCAACCGCTTCCGGAGTAGCGTAAACAAATTCATTTGCTGTGTAATGTCCTACTCTAAGTGTTTTTGAGTTTTCTTCCAAAAAATATTTGGCTGGGTATAATTCTGCTTTTGAAGCTCCGCATCCCACAAAAAATACTGACTTTATTTCCGGAACTTCTTCTTTAATGGCCTCAATGATTTCCTTCGGTTTCATTACCATTCTCCCCTTATTGTAGAGTCATAGTCATTCTTGTCCATTTCTGAACCTAAAACTATGCTGTTTAAGATTTCTTACCATATCCTGGCTCTTAAAATTACACTTTTCTTCGCTTCATCTTATGAGTTGATCCAACTTGTTATAATACAATATAATACATTTGTTGGCATATGTCAATACGTTTTATTTATTAATTACGTCTCGGATCTCCAAGAAATGAAATTGCTTCTCTAATTGTTTCAATTTTATAATCTGCAGTTCTTGTATCAAAGTCAAAGCGCCTATCTATTAAAGCCAATACTATGGCACCGGCTTCATGAGCGGCTTTAATTCCTACAGAAGAATCTTCTATTACTATACAATCTTCCGGCCTTACTCCTAATTTTTCTGCCGTTCTCAAATAAACATCCGGATAAGGTTTTGGGTTTTTGCAATCTTCTCCACTTATTACATTATTCATGAGTTCAAAAATTCCGACAATTTGGAGTATGGCCTTCACTTTTTTATACTGTGTAGAAGAAGCAACAGCAGTTTTAATCTGATTCTGCTTTGCATACAAAATTACTTCTTTTATTTCCGGTCGGAATAATTTTTTATAATCATATCTGTTCTGAAAACGCGGCTTCCAGTCGTTTTCAAACTCATCCTTCATTTCCTGCCAGCTTTTACCGCTTTTTGAAAGTTCAGTGATAATGCTCCAGGTATCTTTAACGCCTGTTCCTACTACTGCCTGCATTTCTTTTTCCGAAACATTTGGATTATACTGTTGGACATACTCCATTACACCTTTTTGGTTTAACGGCTCTGTATCTACAATTACACCATCCATGTCAAAAATAATTGCTTTAACCATATTTATCCCTTTACTGCTCCTGCAGTTAACCCCTTCACAAACTGTTTCGACATACAGAAGAAAAGGATAATTAATGGTAACGATGAAATCACAAGCCCTGCAAGTGTTGTTGTATAATCAATTTTCAGATCTCCTTTAAATGTCATCAGACCAATCGGAATTGTCTGAAGCGCTTTGTTATTTAGAAAAACATTTGCAAAAAGAAATTCATTCCATACAAAATTCAAGTTTACAATTGCACAGGAAGCAAAAATGGGTTTACTAATTGGAACTATTATTTTTGTAAAAATTTGGAGGCTATTATAACCATCCATAATAGCTGCTTCCTCGAGTTCCATGGGTATTGAAATGAAAAAGGCTCTCATGAGAAATACTGTAAACGGGATTCTGAAAGCAATATAAGGCAAAATCACTGCAAAATAAGTATTATAGATTTTGAAAGCTTTCAATATCTTATACAGAGGGACCAATGCCACCTGCTCAGAAAGCGCCATTCCGCCAAGAATAATAATAAAAATAATATTGCTTCCTTTTGCCCTAAATCTGGTAAGCCCATAGGCAAGAAGAGATGAAAAAAGCAATATAAATACCAAAGAAACTGCACTTACCAATACAGAATTTCCAAAATATCTGTATAACCCCAATTTCCATGCTTTTATATAATTACCAAGCTGAACAATTTGTGGCATAGCAAGAGAATCTTTGAACAATTCCTGATTTGTTTTCAGAGAATTTAAGATAATCCAGCATAACGGTGCAAAAATAATAACACAGAGCAGAATGCAAAGCAGGTTAAGAAGAACTTTCGAAATATTGTGATGTCCTACACTTTTCATTTTCTTCTTGCCCCCTTATTGTTGTCCAGATCGTGTTATTTTAAGTTGAATAATTGACAAAACTACTGTAATCACAAAAATAAAGACACCCGTCACTGCTGCCATTCCCAAATCATCATGAAGAAATGCCTGTTGATATAGGAACAGTCCAAAGACTTGCGTACTGTTTCCGGGCCCGCCAGCAGTCGTTGAATAAACTTCCGTATATAATTTAAACGCCCCAATTATCGTAATGATTGAACATACCAAGAGTTGTTCTTTTGCCTGTGGAACCAAAATACTGATTGCCCTTCTTACGGGTCCGGCTCCATCTATTGCTGCTGCCTCCACATAATCTTCAGGTACATTCTGAAATGCAACCGTCATAAGTAATGTGATATATCCTGTAAATTGCCATTGACTCATGGCAATAATACAGTAAATCGCCATCTTTGAATCACCAAGCCATGCCCTTGTCTTTAGATTAAACATTTTTAGAAGTGCATTTAAAAACCCAAGATTCGGCTCATAAATAAAAGTAAACATAAGCCCCACCGCAACCAGTGAAATCAAGGAAGGCATAAAATAAATATTTCGATACACCGATTTCATTTTTTTCCCAATCGCTGAACTGTCTATGATTAAAGCTAAAATCGTCCCAATCCCAACTTGAACAATAAGAGAAATAATGCAATACAATCCGTTGTTACGAAGCATAACAGGAAAGGTTTTATCTGTAAAAAATCTTCTGTAGTTATCCAATCCCACAAATATTGCACTAGAAGAATAAGAAGACAGGCGAAAAAAGCTATATCCTATGTTCATAATTACCGGAACATATACAAACAGAAGAACCATGATTAGACCAGGGAGCATATAACTATAAGGCACCATTTTTTTTGTTTTCAAATTACCACCACCTTTTTAATAGGCAGGCCCCCAAAGGAAGCCTGCCTATGGATTATCGGGGCTTTATTTTACTGATTTTTATTGCATAAATTTACTTTACTGACTTGTAGTCCCACTCTTTACAAGTGACTGAGCTTCTTTTGCTTTTGCCTGTATTTTCTTCATTGCTTCTTCTGGCGTAACGCTATTATTTGTAAGCTCAGAAACATCTTCTAGATACTCCTCTGAAACTGTTGAATATAATGCATTGTCAAGCCATGCGCTCATTTCCTTGGCCTCGCTTACAACTTTATATCCATCAATCAATGACTGATCTGTAAGACCATTTGTTGTATCTTTTGCCGCATTAAACCAGCCGATCTGTTGGCATTGTTCTGTTCCAACATCTTTCCCTAAAAACCATTTTAAGAACTCAACACATTCATCCGGATATTTTGTTTTTGAAGAAATAACGAAGCCTTCCGGTGCTCCTGTTAATATTTCCTGATTACCCTTTGCATTCGCTATCTGCGGGAAATTAAACAATCCAAATTTCAGGCTCGGTCCATCCGCTTTAATATAAGGAATTTCAATCAATTCTCCATAATATATAGCTGCCTGACCCATGGCAAACGTCCCTCTTGCCATATCTGGCTTTACGCCATCCGGGTTGTCTGTCATATAAGGAAGAAGTTTCTGATAATACTGCATTGCCTGTACATAACCGGGATCCGTAAATTCCCCGCTTGTCGGATTATAATCTTTTTCACGAACATCATCCGGCACACAAATTTGATTCAACGTCCCCATATAATGCAGCCCTGCCCATGGTTCCTGGTTTCCGAATGCAATGGGAGTAATACCGGCCGCCTTCAGTTTTTCACATGCTGCGAGAAGATCATCAAAAGTCTTTGGAATTTCTATGTTGTTTTGTGCAAAAAGTTCCGTATTATAGAAAAATAATTTACAGTCAAGACGGAATGGGATTCCATAGACCATACCTTCACTATTGGTATAAATCTTCATTTGATTTTCCAACAAGGAATTTTTCCATTCTGTGTCTTTATCCAAGTATGGTTTCAGATCCAGAATCAGATTCTCACGAATAAAACGTTCCGTGAAATCTCCTGCCCAACTGAAAAAAATATCCGGTGTATCTTCTCCCCCAACAACCACTTTTATTTTTTCTTTATAATCCTGGTTTTGTGCACTGGTAATGTCAAATTGAATATCCGGATGAGAAGCTTCATACTCGTGAAGTTTTCCTTCGATAAAACTGTTGTAGGGTTCGTCAGGAAACCGATGGAAAAATTTAATTATCTTCTTTTGACCGCTTGAAACGGCAGCAGTAGTTCCGGCCGCTGTAGTCCCAGTCGCTGTAGTCCCAGTCGCCGTAGTCCCAGTCGCCGCCGTTGCTGCATCCGTTCCCGTACTTGTACTAACACCACATGCTGAGAGAGAAAAAATCATTACTCCACTTAAAACCAATACTACAGCTTTTTCAAATAGTCCTTTTTTCATAACACCTCTCCTTCCAATTCTTAAATTTGTGCTATCCTTTGTTTTTCTAAATACTTTCCTTCCTCATTACTTTCTTATCCTCTTCGGTCAGACTGACTTTCTTCCCATAACCAAATGAGCCCTCTCTCTGGCACTGGATAGAAGAAAACACTGCTGCACGGAATAGGCTTGTTCGAATCAGGCATTCTTTATAGCCTCTGCCTGTTGTAATCCCTTTATATCCGGATTCAGGGCTGAACTCCGTCATATCTTGAATTCCCTCAAGATAATTTGTTAGAAAACAGGCAATAAAAGAATCTCCTGCCCCCATAGTATCTTTTGCATGAACAAGACATGGAGACTGCTCATATATGATTCCATCTGCCATCACACAGGCTCCTTTCGACCCGCGTGTTGCAATTACCATATTCCGGCATCCCCATGAAAAAATCTGTTGCATCAGAATTTTTATGTCTTTTTCTGATTGATCCCCGCAAGATATTTCTACACAATCTACAAACGGGCAGCATTGTTTGAAATACTCTTCATCATTTCTGTTGGAAAAATCCATGGAGACAAATTTTGCCGCATTGTGAATACCAGGTAATTGTGATTCCATATAGCTATATACGCTGGTATGTATCAAATCAAAGGTTCTTATATAATCAAAATCCAAATCCGTTAGAATTGGCGGTTTTTCACAAGATACTCCACCGTGATTCCCAGTCAGAAACACCCTGTCACCATTCACCAATTGCACTCGTGCACACCCATTTTCTCCATGTTCAAATCGACAATGCGAAAGATCAACACCGATCTCTTTTGCCGTATCATATACATGTTTTCCAACAATATCATCTCCAAAAGTACCCAAATATGCAGAGTCCGCTCCAAACATTTTACTAAATACCGCTACATTCAATGCATTGCCGCCCGGATAGATAGTAGCTATATGAAGGTACTTGTCACAAACATTGTCTCCAATTCCAAGTGTTTTAAACATATACTTTCCTTTTTTATATAACATTCTATAATATCTTATTAATTCGTCCTATATTGTTATATCATAATGTCAAAAATTCAACAAGTCTTTTTTGTGATAAGACCAGTTTTTTGTAGATTTATACAATTAATCTTGGTTTTTTTATGGATTTTTATCTTGACTATCCTTCATCAATTACAGAAAAGAGTTGATTTACACTTCTATACAAAGAATCTTTAGGATTAATAAAATATCTTCCATCCGTTATTTCAAGTGTAAGATATCCCTGATATTCATATTTCGACAATTCCAAGAGATATTTTCTCATATCCAAAACACCATCTCCCCACGCCAAGTGTCCAGAAGGCGTTCCATCAACAAAGTGAAAATGAATCAGTTTTTCCTTCAGCACACTAAAATAGGTTGCGGGTGTCTCTTTGGCCAAAGCCATTGGTATAGTATCTGCAACAGCTCCAACAGAATCCTGATCTATTTCAATAAGCATTTGTTTCAAAGTATTCAGATTGTAAACCAAATTACTTTCATCTTTACGTAAAACTTCAAGGACCAGCTTAATTTTATAATTTTCTGCCATTTCGCCTAAAGCACGAATATTATCCACTGCATATTTCCAGGCTTCTTCTTTGTCAGATCCATTAAAATACCCTGTTCCTGAGGTAACAAGGACTTTATCTGTTCCCAAATCCGCAGCAATTCTTATTGCCTGCTCAAAATAATGCAGACTTCTTATTCGCTCGGAGGCATATGGAGCCGACAAATTTATAGGATATATACACTGTTCCGGTGTATAACAAATTAATCTTAGCCCTCTTTGTTCTATCTCATGCCGGATATTACAGATATCATGATATGTCATATCCTCTGAATAAAAATGTGGTGCAGCACCCCACATTTCAATATTTGAAATGCCACAGCGAAGAGTGTCCTCTAAAAATTGTAGAAAGGGATAATATTTATATTGAATATTCATGCTGGCTATCTGACTTCTTTTTATAGATTTCACGATTCTTCCTTTTCCTGATAAACAGGCCCTCTCTTTATCAGCATATCCTGTTGAAGAATATAGTTATATCTATCTGCATTAATGATATTCTTTCCAGTATAAATTGGGTTTCCGTTCAAATCAAAGCAACTGTCTTTAACATAAAGCAACGCCTCTTTTTCCCTTACTCCCAATAATTTGGCTTCCTCTTTCGTTGCATAACATATGCCAATTTTCTTTGTTCCACTGGTTGGAATAACCCCATGAGATTCAAGTGTTTCATACAGGGATCCATTTAAATTTTCCGAAAGCAGATAGGCAAAAGATCGAGAAAAATGATTTTCTTCTAATAACACAGGAGCATCATCACAAAAACGAAGTCGTTTTATTCGAATTATTTCGTCATCATCTTTTAACTTTAATATCTGAACATCTTTTGGCAATGCTTTCACAATATCTGCAGATATGAATTTTGTCCCAGGTTTTTCTCCATTTAAAAGGCAATTTTGAGTAAAACTCATAAACGTATTCAAATTTCTAATCATACGCTTACCCGTAACAAAAGTTCCCATGCCTTGCTTTCGGGTAACGAGTTCTTCGTCTGAAAGAATATCCAATGCTTTTCGGATGGTAATTCGGCTGACTTCATACTGAATACTCAGCTCTTTTTCTGTCAGGATTTTTTCATTTTCCTTTAAAGCACCAGTCTCTATCTGACGCCGTAGTTCATCTGCCAACTGTAGATACAACGGTACTTCGTTTTCCCTGACCAATTCTCCCATTGTTATACCATCCTCAATATTTTTTAATATTCCAGCCTTTTATAATACCTTCTGATTCCTAACGGATGTCTTCTGCAATGTTCTAGATGAATATTTACTCGTTGAAATGCAGATCTCATAACTATTGGTGCAAGAATCCATCTGAATTCACTGCTGATTCCATTTAACTTATAGTTCTTTGTATCGAATATAATTACTTTTGCACTAACCTGGTTAACAAATTTTTCAACTCTATCCATCTCTACTCTGGTTTTGTCTTCTCCTTTAATCAAGATAACCGGGATGTCCCGTTCTATTACTTCTAATGTTCCATGAAAAAAGTTAGCCGCAGAAACCGGTCTAGTACGCATCCACTGCATTTCTTCCATAATACACATTCCGTGGCAGGTAGCCCAATCCTCAAGATTCCCTGATCCAATCAGATATGTTATAGGTTCATCGCAATATTTCTCCGCATATGCCTGTGCATCTGCATCTGCATCCTTATAGATTTGCACTACATTTTCAGGCATATTTTCAATTTCAGAAAACAACTTGTCATATCCCTGAAATTGTCCTGCATTCTTTAAAAATCGGAGAGTTATCGTATACCAAAAATAATAAGCCGCACCAGTTGTATTAATAACATTATCACACATTTCATATAAAATAGAGTCCTTTTTTTCAATATAACCAATAATTTTTGCTCCAACCTCGTGAACTATTTTCATTGCTTCAATAATTTCCTTTGTATCCCCTGAAACAGATTCTATGACAACTATGGAGTTTTTATTCAGGAATGAATTCCCTTCCGTGCAAAAATCTGCAGCATTTTCTATGAAAAAGGGTACAGTAGCACCAAGCTCCTTAATAATGTGCATCATTTGTCCCGCATAGAGTACAGTTCCGCCAATTCCGATAAAAAAAATATTAGAATAGCCCTTCTTACAATACTGATCTACTATTTTTTCAACTTCAGGAATCAATTTTATACCATTAAGTTGGTCATTCAATATCTTTTCTTCATCAAAATTCAACATATATCTCTCCTCCTTCTATTTGTTATATATTGTAACATTACATTTTATAACTATCAATAGATACTTCTACGTTTTTTATAATAATTTTTCTTTACAAGAACGAACCTTTCTGTAAAACCTGCGTCTTTCTGTTTGCAAATGGCATTTGGCGTTTTGTACCGGACAGGCATACGGACAGACAAATACGGAGCTTTTTCTCTGACGGACATCCCTGACGGTGCAAAACCCTCTGCAGTGCAAAACCCTGCGGAGTCTTCCCCGGAAAGCTTCTGAAAAAAGCTTCCCGGGGTCCCCCTGAAATCATCTTTTCCAAAAATACTTTCCACGAGGTTTAACCAATGACTCCGAACCGGCATCTGTCTCTTTATGATGAACTGCATGAAAAACTCTCCCTTGATCTTTCGGATATGCGGCATGTCCTGGACGGGGAACTTTATGCCATGATCGATGAAAAAATCGCGGAAACAGAAAAAGGACACTTCCTTCCCGTCCGGGAAAAAATCGACCTGCGTTCTTCCCTGTTCAATGCATTCCGTAAACTGGATATCCTGCAGGAACTGGTGGATAAAAAGGATATTACGGAAATCATGGTAAACGGAAAAGATCATATTTTTGTAGAAAAATCCGGAAAGATCCTGCAATGGGAAAAGGGATTCAAAAGCAATGAACAGCTGGAAGATATGATCCAGCAGATCGTGTCCCGCGTGAACCGTGTTGTAAACGTTTCAACGCCGGTCGCGGACGCCCGTCTGGAGGACGGCAGCCGGGTACACGTGGTTCTTCCGCCGATCTCTCTGGACGGACCCGTAGTGACCATCCGAAAATTTCCGGATGTGATCACAATGGAAAAGCTGATCGGATACGGCTCCGTTACACCGGAAGCCGCTGCGTTTCTGAAAACGCTGGTGCAGGCAGGATATAACGTTTTTATCAGCGGCGGAACCAATTCCGGAAAAACGACTTTTCTGAATGCTCTTTCTTCTTTTATCCCTGATGAAGAACGTGTCATTACCATCGAAGATTCCGCGGAACTTCAGCTGAAGCACATCCGAAACATCGTAAGACTTGAAACAAGGCAGGCCAATGCCCAGGGAGAAGGAGCCGTTTCAATCGCGGATCTGATCCGGGCAAGTCTGCGCATGAACCCTGACCGCATTGTTGTCGGAGAGGTCCGCGGAAAGGAGGCATTGGACATGCTGCAGGCCATGAATACAGGACATGACGGCTCCCTTTCCACCGGACACGGCAACAGTCCGAAAGACATGGTCTCCCGTCTTGAAACAATGGTATTGACCGGTGCAGATCTTCCGCTTCCCGCAATCCGCTCTCAGATCGCAAGCGCTATCGATATTATGATTCACCTGGGAAGACTCAGGGATCACAGCAGGCATGTCTTATCCGTCATGGAGGTGGGAGATTACGAAAATGGAGAAATCAGTCTCAACGAACTCTTTTCGTTCCGGGAAAATGCCGGAGCAAGTGCCCGAAGGGGCAGGGTGGAGGGCTCCCTTGTCAAAACAGGCGAGCTCAAAAACAAAGAAAAACTTTTTTCAGCCGGCCTTGAACTGCCGTAAAAAAGCTTCGGATATTCCGAATTATAATGTCTATCATCTGTCGGCATCCGAATGGCTTCTTTTTACCGCACAGGCTCTCGGGATTTCTTCCGCGGTCACCTATGTCTTTTACCGGAATATTTTTGTCTTTTTCCTGTTCATTCCTTTTATTCTGTATTATCCCTTTTATAAAAAGAAGGATCTGATCCCGGCAAGAAAACGGAAGCTCCTGCTTCAGTTCCGGGAAGGACTTACGGTTCTTGCAGGATCCCTGAGTGCCGGGTATTCCATGGAAAATGCACTGAATGAAAGCATTCGCGAACTGGAGCTTCTGTACGGAAAAGCAGGAATGATTGTCCGTGAATTCAGTTACATGTCCCATCTCGTCAACATGAATATCCCGATCGAAAAAGCCATGGATGAATTCGCGCTCCGCTCCGGTCTGGATGATGTCAAAAATTTTGCCCGTGTTCTCCGGATTGCCAAGCGAAGCGGCGGTGAGATCGTTCCGATCATCAATCATACGGCGGAGGTGATCGGCGATAAGGTCCAGGTCCGCGAAGAAATTCTGACCATGACCGCAGCAAAAAGATTCGAGCAGAACATCATGAATCTGATTCCGATCTTCATTGTTCTTTACATTGATCGGACCTCTCCGGGATTTTTCACTGTCATGTATACGACTGCCGCAGGACGGATTGTCATGACGGTCTCTCTCCTGGCCTATGTCTTTGCGCTCCGTCTTTCCTGGAACATTCTGAGTATCGAGGTATAAAACCATAAAAAACTTCTTAAAAAAATGGAAAAAACAAATTCTCTGTATCTTTGCCGGTTTTCTTCTGTTTATCCTTGCCTGCAATTTTGCAGCCCCGGAAACCGATCTTGCAAACGGCAACTTTCTGAAGCGCGGAAGTTACGGAAAGCCTACAGAAACTTACACGGTTACCGTAAACGGTCTTGATGAAGATCCCGTGCAGATGGACATCCCGGTTGCCGCCAGAAAATATACGGAGCCGGAAGTCAGCCGTGCCTTTGATGCCTGCATGGATTATCTGTCCGTACAGATCCTGAAGGACAATCCTTCTCTTGACGAAGTCTCCGGAAATCTGTCTCTTCCGTCCGATATTTCCAGATACGGCATGCATGCGGAATGGACTTCCGCAAACCATAAACTCCTGGATTCTCTCGGCAATGTAAAAAACGAAGATCTGCGTACCCCGGAAGAAGTGATCCTGAAGGTGCGCCTGTCCGATACTTCCCGGGAACATTCCGCCGATTATGAGCTCACTGTCCGCATCGTCCCGCAAAAGCTCAGCGATGCGGAGCTGAAAATGAAAAATTTTCTTTCTTTTCTGAAAAAAGAAGATGCCGGACAGGTCACAAAAGAAGGTTTTATTCTGCCGGAGGAATACGAAGGACAGAGGATCAGCTACAGTCAGAAGAATAAGGAAAACTATAACATCCTCTGGGTCCTCGGAATTCTCTGCGCCGTTCTGTTTAAACTCAGAGATGTAACGGAAGTCAAAAAAGCCGATGAAAAAAGAAACCGGCAGATGATGCTGGATTATCCGGAAATCGTTTCAAAACTGATGGTATTTATCGGTGCCGGCATGACGATCCGTCTTGCCTGGGAAAATATCGTGACCGATTATGAAACCGGTCTCGGAAAAGGATCCGGGAAAAAACGTTTTGCATACGAGGAAATGGGAAAAGCGTATTCCCAGTTAAAAACCGGTACAAACGAAGGCAAGGTCTATCGTGATTTCGGCAGACGCTGCGGCTTAAAGCAATATATGAAGCTGGCAGGCCTTCTGGAACAGAACCGGAAAACCGGACTTGCGAATATCCGAAACATTCTCGGCGCAGAAACTTCCGATGCCTGGGAAGATCGAAAAAACCTGGCCCGCCGGACCGGAGAAGAAGCCAGTACAAAACTGCTCGGCCCCCTTTTTATCATGCTGGTAATTGTCATGATCATAATTATTGTTCCCGCCATGATGTCGTTTTCCTGACACCGTTGTCTGTCCGGCGGTCGCTTTTGTCCGATGATCCTGTCCGCCTGATGATTTCGTCTGTCCGGTCATCTCGTCTGTCCGATGTTCTTGCTTGTCTGATGATCTCGTCTGCCTGCTGTGTCTGCCTGACGACATCATTTGATATTTATACCAACGGGGCCCCCGATGCGCCAGAAAGGAAGTGAAGACAAATGAATGAGATAGCAAAAAGTTTCCGGCAGTTTTTAAGTGATGAAAGCGGCGTCGGCACCATTGAAATTGTTTTAATTCTTGTAGTTCTGATCGGTCTCGTATTGATTTTCAAGTCTCAGATCCGTTCTCTTCTGTCCACGATTTTTGAACAGATCAATTCCCAATCCGGCGAGGTTTACTGATGAAAAAAAGCGGTTCGGTCACGGTTTTTCTGGCACTGGTTTTTACCTGTGTCAGCGCTCTCATCCTGGCACTCGCGGAATCCGCGCGTACGGCAGGAGCACGCTTCTACCTCCAGAACATGGCGAACTCTTCCATTGATTCCCTGTTTTCAGAATACAACCGGGCATTATGGGATTCCTACCGTCTGATCCTTCTGGAATCCCGGGATGATGAAAAAACAACGCAGGAACTCAGCCGGTTCATGGCTCCCTATACAGAGAACTGCGGCTGGTTTGCCCTGACTGCACCGACAGCAGAAATTATCGCCCAAAAAAGCATTACGGATGACGGCGGCGTGTGGTTTGAAAAAGAAGTGATGGATTACATGAAATACGGATGGATCACTCTGGATCACACGCCTGAATCCGCCGAAGATCTCTGGAAACAGACCACGGAAGCAAATGCCCTGCACGATATTACGGAAGCATACGGTCTGCGTTCCAAAGAAGCGATCAAAATGGAAAAAGCAATCAAAAAAATAGTGGAAAATCTGACAGAGCAGCAAAAGCTTAAGGATAAAGCCCGTTCAGAACTTCTCTCCGGAAGAAACAGCAGCTTCCAAAGGACCTCGGATTCTCTGAAAAAAAAGATCAGGGATCTTCCGAACCTGATTACAGATTATGATAAAAAAGCCGATGATTTCGGAACGCATCTTGCCGAAGTCAAAACAGAACATGCCGAAGCGTTTGAAAAACTGGAACCGGAAAACCGGGAAATGATAGAAGAGCAGATCCGCTCTTTTGCGGACTACACCGATCAGAACGGTGCAAGACGGACGGAACTCGATGCCCTTGATGATAACAGCGAAAATACTCTGACCAATATTACTCTCGTTCAGGTAATGGCAAATGAGACCGCAGACTATATCAGTGATGCAGACGAAGACGATGACATCGATGAAGACGAATTGTGGCGTGAAGTCGCTTCTTCCTGGAATACGATCCGGATCCCGCATTTCGGAGGACCCTACGGAGTCCGGGATGAAGAAAAAGAAGGTCTTCTGGCATCTGTGTCTGATTTTGCCGGCAATGGATTCTTAAAACTTGTCGTTCCGAAAGGCAAAACCGTTTCCGAGGGAAAAATCGATACCTCCCTTTTCCCGTCCATGACAAGCGTTACCGCACGGACCGATGACGGGCCAAATCTTCTGACCCGTGCATCAGTGGATGAATATGCGGGAAAATTTCTTCCGAATTTCCTGGATGAAAGCAAGCGCAGCGTCGCCTATGAAATGGAATATATCATTGCCGGCCAGGACACGGACCAGAAAAATCTGACCGGCGCACTGCTTCAGATTCTCGCTGTCCGGCAGGGATTGAATTTTCTTCATATCATGCGGAGCAGTACCATGCGGAGTGAGGCCCGTGAACTTGCAATGTTTATAGCCGGGTCCACCGCGCTGCCCGCTCTTGCCTTACTGATCGAATGTCTGATCATTACTGTCTGGGCCTTGGCAGAATCCCTGATGGATCTTCATCTTTTGCTGAAAGGGAAAAAAATTGCTCTGATCAAGTCTAATGACGATTGGATGCTTTCCCTTTCCGGCCTGCTTACTCTTGCCTCCTCCGGTACTCTTTCGGAAGAAAATGAAAAAGAAAACAAGACCGGGATCGGCTATGAGTCCTATCTGAAACTGCTGCTCTTCATTAAGTCGTCCGAAGAAAAAAACTATCGGATCATGGATATGCAGCAAATGAACATTCAAACCGGTGAACCGGGATTCCTGATGAAGAACTGCATTTACGGAATGAACATAGAAGTCACCTGTGAATCGCGTCATCTGTTTACCCTGCTCGGTATTTCCGCCGGAGAGTCCTTTTCCCTTTCTCCCGATTTTTCAATGTCCGCGGAAACTGCTAAAGCCTACTGAATTTTTCCGTATCAAAAAATATACTGCGTGCCGCTCTCCCGACAGAGGAAGGAACCGGATGAGATCTTACTTTCTGCTTTATCCATCAACAGCTTCCTTTCAAAAAAATAAAAATGCGCCTCTCCGGGTACGAAACAGGCTGCTCCGGTTCTGTTCTCCTGTCGGGAGAACGGTATGCACAAAAAAAGAAAACGCAAGTCTTACACTGGAAGCCGCCCTGGTCCTGCCGCTGTTTCTTTTCGCGGCGGCCATCATCATCCTTCCTCTCCGGATGATGGATACTTCCCGAAAAATGCAGTTGGTCGCGGAATCCGTCTGTATGGATGCCGCAAAATATGCCTATACTGTGGAGCGACTGAAAAACGGACAGGCTGTTTCCGAAAGCAGCGAAGAGGAAAATGAGGAAAATAACGGGCTCGCGAAGGAAATAGGCGGCATACTGACGGGAAATGCTCTGGGGCTTTATGCGGCAGCTCTGGCAAAAGAAAAGGCTGCCGATTCCCATATTGAAAATCTTCTCGCGCTCAGGAGCAACTGCATGGGTGACGGAGAAATCATCACCATAACGCTGGATTACCGGTACCGTCTTCCCTTTTCCGTGTTCGGGCTTCCCGGTGTTCCCCAAAGCGTTACCGCCTCCCGCAGAGCCTGGATAGGACGTATAAATGAGGAAGAAAACTCCGGAAACGAAGAAGGGGAGGAGGAAGATGAGATCGTCTACGTCGGCAAGAACAGTACACGCTATCATATCAGCAGGGGCTGTCATTACCTTTCAAATAATCTGACGACCGTTCCTTTCTCCTCCGTCTCCTCGGAACGGAATTCCGGCGGCGGAAAATATCACGCCTGCCCCCGCTGTGCCAACGGGATAACAGGCGGATCCGTCTATATCATGCCGAGCGGAACTGCTTACCATGCAGATCCGGGCTGTACGGCTATCAACGCTTATGTCAAAGCAGTTAAAAAATCGGAAGTGGAATACCTGGGCCCCTGTCATTACTGCTCCGGCGGCACTTCCTGAATAGAGGAAAAAATCATGATGCTTGCCTATCAAAGCGGACGCTGGATCTTTCTGGTCTTTGTGCTTCTCTGTGCAGTGCAGGACCTGAAAGAACAGGCTGTAAGTTTTCGTATTTTTCTGGTCATGTTTGCCGCGGAAACGATCTGGTATCTGATCTCGTTTTGCAGCGGAAACTCCGTTCCCTTTCTCCTTCTTCTGAAAGGTGCGGGAGTCGGCGCCGTTCTGTTTATCCTGAATAAGATCACGGACGGCGCAATCGGGGAGGGAGATGCCTTCTTTTTTCTGGCAGTCGGCTTCTTTGCCGGTCTTCCTTTATCCCTTCTGATCTTTGCAGGCTCCCTGTTCCTCTCCGGTTTGTTTTCCCTTGTCATTCTGACCGTCGGTTCCTGCAGCGGAAAAAACATGCACCACAGGCGGATCCCGTTTCTGCCGTTTGCCGCCGTGCCGTCCGTTCTCCTTTTTCTTCTGGAAAGCGGATTTTTGAAAAGAGGAATTTAATGGGAAACTCAAAAAAGCTGCCGGCAAGCTTTACGATTGAAGCTTCTTATATTTTCTGGATTGTTCTGTTCTCCGTTGCTTTCGTCATCCGCATTGCCTGGCAGGAAAGGGATAAGGTCCTTACGGGATATGTGATCGGAGAAGCGGGAGCAGCAGCCGCACACATTGAGGAACAGTATGATCCCGAAGGAAAAAGCACAGACAAGATAGGCAAATATGTCAAACAGCGGCTGTCCGGGATCCCCGGTCTCTGCAATGCGGATGTGATCGTGGAATCGGATCATAAACATGCGGAATCCTCTGTCAGTACCGGATCCATCGATAAGAGCATACGTCAGAAAATCAGCAATCCGGAAGGCTGGATGCGTATGACAACGCTTTTCGAAGAAATCAAAGAAAGGATAGAAAAAAATGACAAAACAGAGTCTGAATGATATCAGGCACAGCTTTCTCACCATTTCATCCGATATCCGGATCAGGGATTCTTTTGAACTCCGGATGCTGGAGGAAAATAAAATAAACGGTCTCCTGGATTTATCCGTCTGCGATGACGACGGTATTTTGAATCTGAATTTCGATATTACCGGAAAGGAACCGCTTTCCGGGCTGGTAACCGTACACAAATTGACTGCTTCCGATATCCGGCATATCATTCTGTGTCTGAAACATGTTCTTTCAGGATTGGAACCTTATCTTCTTTCCGGAAACGGAATTGTGCTGTCTGCAGAATCCGTTTATATGGACCCTGTAACATTTTCTCCCTCTTTTCTGTATCTGCCGGGAAGAAACGAAGCTTTTTCCGCCGGTCTCACTTCATTTCTGCAAAGTATTCTTTCTGCGGTAGATCATGAGGATTACAATTCCGTTGTTCTTGCCTACCGGCTGTTCAAGGAAAGCGAAAATGATGTGAATGCGATCGACCACCTGGAACAAATGCTGATCACTCCGGATATCCCGGACTCTTCTCCTGCTCCCGAACCGGCTGTCCCCGCCGACAAAGGGATGGGAATGGACATCGAAACAAATACCGTGATCGTGGAAAATATTCCGGAAGGAAAACCGGCCGGACTTTTCGGAAGACTGTTTCACAGAAATGAGACAGAAGAAAATCCTCCGCAGCAGGGGCTTCAGGAGGAGCTCCCGGCGGAGGAAAGGCAATGGCTCAAACTGATGCACAGTTAAAATTCGAAGATCAGAATCCCGTAAGGTGCAAGCGGATGCACCACATGGAAGGGCCGTTTATCACATTCTCCCTTTACTGCGGTATAGATGGTTTTCTTTACCCTCGCAAGATCATACGCCCCCACCTTTTCATCCAAAATCAGTTTATACTTTCCGGCACCCGGAACACCGACCATATAATCGCTTCGTTCCACGGGCGTAAAACTGACGACAAACAGAAGCGATTTCTTTTTCTCTTTGTTGTAGCGGACAAAGGAAAAAATGGAACGGTCTGCATCATTTGCATTGATCCACTCAAAACCTTCCCACTGATCATCCAGTTCGAAAAGACAGGAATGTCTCCTGTAGATATAAAGCAGCCCCCTGTAAAACTTCTGTATGTCCGCATGCAGCGGGTTCTTCAGAAGATCCCAGTCCAGAGAAACTTTTTCATCCCATTCATGAGGCTGTGCAAAATCCTGTCCCATAAAAAGAAGTTTCTTTCCGGGATGACCCATCATGAACGCATATCCGCATTTCAGATTGGCGAACTTATCTTCATAGATCCCCGGCATTTTGTTCAGCATGGAGCATTTGAGGTGCACCACTTCATCGTGGGAAAGAACCAGAATATAATTTTCACTGGTCATATAGGTACAGCCGAAAGTGAGCTTGTTATGGTTTCCCTTTCTGAAATACGGATCCAGTTTCATATATTCGAGGAAGTCATGCATCCAGCCCATATTCCATTTGAAGGTAAACCCGAGACCGTTTTCCTCGGGACGATGCGTGACCATGGGCCAGGCTGTGGATTCCTCCGCAATGATCATGGATCCGTCCTTACGTCCTGCGATCAGAGAATTCAGGTGTTTGAAAAATTCAATGACTTCCAGATTTTTATTGTCCCCGTATTTATTCGGGATCCATTGTCCGGATTTTCTTCCGTAATCAAGGTAAAGCATGGACGCGACCGCATCGACACGAAGTCCGTCGATATGGTATTCGTTCAGCCAGTAGATTGCATTTGCGATCAGGAAATTCTTGACCTCTGTCTTCCCGTAATCAAAAACCTTGGTTCCCCAGTCGGGATGTTCGCCTTTTCTCGGATCGGCATATTCATATTCCGGCACGCCGTCAAAATCCGCAAGTCCGTGTGCATCTTTCGGGAAATGCGCGGGAACCCAGTCCAGGATGACGCCGATTCCTTTCTTATGCATCGTATCCACAAAAAACTGAAATTCCTCCGGTGTTCCGTAACGGGAAGTAGGCGCATAATAACCGGTGACCTGATATCCCCAGCTGCCGTCAAACGGATATTCCGCTATCCCCATGAGTTCAACATGTGTATAGCCCATGTTCTTCACATAGGAAGCCAGTTCCTTTGCCAGTTCCGTGTAAGTCAGAAAACCGCCTTTTTCGGGGCGATCCGCCTTTTTCCAGGACCCCGGATGACACTCATAGATGGACAGCGGACGGCGGCGCGGATCTTCCTTCGTCCGTTTATTCATCCACGCTTCGTCTCCCCACACATAATCCCATGGCTCCGGTTCCAGCCGGGAGGCGGTACCGGGACGGAATTCGGCTCCTCTTGCATAGGGATCCGCTTTAAAAAGCAGTTCTCCCTTTTGTGTCCGGATGGCAAATTTATATAATTCACCCGTCATAAGTCCGGGGATGAAAGTTTCCCATATCCCGTCCTCAAGAACAGGCTTGCAGGGATTTTCGTCCGGATCCCACCGGTTAAATTCTCCGACCACGCTTACCGCTTCCGCATGCGGCGCCCATACCGCAAAATAAAATCCTTTTTTCTTCCTGTAGGTCACTGGATGTGCACCGAGTTTTTTGTAAATCTCGTAGTGCGTCCCCTGTCCGAAAAAATAGCTGTCATCCTTTGTAATGAACCCCATTCCGGAACCGGCCATTTCAATACCTCCGCGCTTTTTTTCCTGTTTTGATTATATTCCCTTTCCCTCCAATTTGAAAGAATGCTGCTGAGAAACTTAATAAAAAAGGAGAAGTCCATTTTATGAATGAAGCTGTTGCATATCCTCTCGTTTTCCTGTCTGCCGCCGCGTTGACCGACACAAAAACAGGAACCATCCCGAATCTTCTGATTTTATTCGGTGCTTTTCCGGCGCTCTTTATTGTCGGGAATTCATTCCTTTTGCGATTTTTTCTTGGTGTTCTGATTCTTTTTCCTCTTTTTTTCTTTCGTTTTTTCGGAGCCGGGGATATAAAGCTCTGCGCGCTTGTCGTCGGATGGATTGGCTGGCATGCCTTTCTTCCGCAGCTTTTTCTCGGGTTTCTTGCCGCCTCGGTCCCGGCATTGATTCTTTTTCTCAGAAAGAAACATGAAAAAATACCGATGGCACCGTTTTTTCTGACAGGATTCGTATTGTATCAGATCGTACAAAATCAGACAGGAGGATTTTTATGAGAAGAATCATGGCAATCGTTGATCCGGATGCAGAGTACGGAAAGCGTCTCTCCGCATATCTGAACGAACACGAAACAACCGGTTTCAAGGTGACCGCATTTTCCACCGCTGCCTCCTATCGGAAATTCAGGAAATCCTTTTATGCGGAAATTCTTCTGCTTGCGGAAAATATCGCCGAGGATATTCATGAAGCTGCAGACGGCGCCAAGGTCATTCTCCTGAGCGAGGACGGATTTGCTCCGGAAGAAGGGAAACGTCCTTTTAATGCGCCGTCTCTGTTTAAATATCATTCTGCGGATATCCTTTCCCGGGAGATCATGAAACTGTATGCCGATGATGACAGGCATGCCGTATCAAAAGTAAGCTCGGATTGCTGTGAAATCCTGGGCATTTATTCTCCGGTAAACCGGTGCGGAAAAACATCCCTCTCTCTTTCTCTCGGTCTTGCCCGGGCAGGCAGGGGGAAAACGCTCTTACTTTCGCTGGAAGAATATGCCGGGATTTTCATGAATATTTCCGGAAATGCGGATTCCGATTTTTCCGATGTTATCTATTGTTATTTACAGGGTTTATACTCCTGGAGCCGTCTGAAGGCCGCCGTCCATTCTTTCGGACGTCTTGACTATATCCCTCCCGTCCGCTGCATGGAAGATATCTCTCAGGTTTCTTCGGAAGATCTGGGAAAGCTTTTCCGGAAGATTGCCGATGAAAGCGGCTACTCCTGCATCATACTCGATTTCGGCACGTTTGGCAGAAGGGCTTCCGAACTGCTGGATTTGTGCGCAAGAATATTCATGCCCGTTGTGGAGGATACCGCATCCGGCATGAAGGTGTCCTCGTTCATGGAGTATCTGGAAAAAGCCGGGAAAACGGAACTGAAGGAAAAAATCGTAAAATGCACCCTTCCTTATGATAAGGACAAAGCAGAAGAAACTTCCTGTTTCGACCCCTCATTTTATGAAAGCGGCGCGCTCTATGAATATGCGCAGAAACTGCACTGAAAAATGACGGCGATATCAAAATATGATATGATATCAGTGTCAAAAGTCCGTTTCCCACGCAGGCTTGCCTGCGGGTGGGAAAAAGGACTTGGGACACGCCCAAACATGAGTTGCAGGACATCCAGTGGATGTCTGCTCTGCAGCGACCGCAGCGGAGCGCAGACAGAAGTGGAGCAGGGGCCCCATGAATTTCGAAGGGCTGGCAGGATTGCGGGAGCAATCCGTGATATTCCTTCTGGCGGACAACTCATATTTTAGTGTATATCCCATAAATCAACGCCCTTTCATCCGTATATTAGACAAAGGAGGAAACGGCGCGGAAAGGAAGTCGGATCCTCTTATGGATGACCGGTTATTTGAGGAAAATATGATCCGGATCCGGAAAAATGATCAGGAAGGTCTTCGTGCGATTTACGAGGACTATAATTCCATGATTTATTCCGTTATTCTGGAAGTCCTTCATAATCGGGAGAACAGCGAAGACATAACTTCAGATTTTTTTCTTCGGCTGTGGAATATTGCAGGTACATACCGGGGCGGAAGCGGACACCGGGCATGGATGATCACGATTGCCCGCAATATGGCTGTGGATTTCCTGAGGAAACACGCAAGAGAAGATTTAACGGACGAAATCCCGGAGCATTCGGAAAACAATACGGATTCTCCGGAAAACCGCATTCTGTCCGATATGGGCCTGGAGCAACTGCTCTCCCTCCTTTCTCCTGAAGAAAAAGAAGTTGTAAACCTAAAGATCATGGGTGATCTGACGTTTCAGGAAATTGCCCGGATCCTGAAAAAACCGCAGGGAACCGTTGCCTGGCGCTATCGGAGTGCCCTCCAAAAGCTGGGAACAAAAATAAACGATAAGGAACCGTATCTATGAACGAAGCTGAATTCAAAAAAGAATATCGGGAACAGATGAAGAAAAATACCCCCGATGACTGGGAAAAAATACAGTCCCGGCTTGTTCTGCATGCAGAGACCGGACCGGATACTTCCGCTCCGGAAAATCCGGCCCCTGAAACCGATAAAACGGGAAAAATAAAAAATATCTTTTCACGGAAGCATCTTCCGCAGCTGATCAGCACAGCGGCTGCAGCTGCCATCGTGGTGGTTGTTTTATCCACGGGGAGTCTGTATCTCCGCCATTTCAAAGACTCCCCTGTTCAGCTCCGGGAAAACAGCGCAGAAAGTACGGTTGCTTCCATAACAACTGTTTCTGCTGCCGCTCCGGGGGCTGTTGCCGCCGCTGCTGTTCCCGCTTCGGAATCCCCTGCTGCCGCCGCTGCCGCTGCTGCTCCCCAGACCCTTGCTGCCGCTTCTCCGGAAGCCCAGGCCGCCGATCTGCCGGCTGCCGTTTCTGAAAATTCGGCAAAGGTCCGCTCCGCCGTACCGGAAGGTTCCGATACAGCTGCCGGAGTTGTGCCTGCGTCCGGGACTCTTTCTTCCTCTCCATCTGCTGCTGCGGAATCCGTAAAGAATCCGGAAGTGGAAAAGGCAATTATTGATTACTATCAGATTCCGGACAGCGATCTTTCTTCCACCCATTACCGGTACAGCTATGTAGATTTAAACGATGACGGCACAAAAGAGATCCTGGCCGTGATCTCCGGTCCCTATACTTCCGGGACAGGCGGTGATTCCGCTCTGTGGCTTTCCGCCGGGGAGAGTATGCGTGTGCTCCAGAGTTTCACTCTTATCCATACACCGGTCATTGTTTCCGACAGCCTGACAAACGGATATCATGATCTCATCCTTACCCGTTCCGGAGGCGGAGCAAAAACAGAAACGGTCTCGCTGAAATACAGCGGTAAAAAATATACTTCTGTTTCCGATGCGGAGCCGGTAAAGGATAAAGGCAGCATTACCGGTCCTGAATTCTTTGTCGATGACGTCAATTCAGCAGACAGCACCTTTTCTTTGGCACAGTAATTTGACACAATCATCAGATGCAATTATCAGACGCACTGAACGCCAAAGCCGGCGGAACCTGAAAATTCCGCCGGCTTTTTTATGTTCTGTGCGATCTTTTTTTGTTCCTACGATTCTGAAACGCAAGTCACACGGTAGATGGAACCCCCGTAGATATTATCCCGTTCCTTTCCCTGGTTCACGCAATAGATTTTTCCGTTCATGGAAAAACGAACGGGCGTATTTCTGCTGATAAAACCGATGGAATATTTCAGCGATGCCGCATAGACAACTATGGCATCACAGATGACCGCATCATCCGGGCATACAAAACCGGGTTCTGAAGGATCCGTAAACCGATCCGGAAGCGGCAGGACAAAACTGGATTCCCTGAACGAATGAAAAAATTTATTGGAATGATCCATACACCCTCCGTCTGTATCCTCATTTTCTTATTTGGATTTTTCCACGGTAAACAGAAAAACCGTTGTCAGAATACAGATAAATCCCAGAATATCCGCTGCCGTGAAAACAGAATGCAGCCATACAACGGCAAGAACGGTTGCCGTAACAGGTTCCAGACATCCGATCAGGGTCGCTTTGACCGGACCTATCCTGCTGATCCCCTGCATGAAAAGTGTAAAGGCACCGACCGTACCGAAAACTATGATCACTGCAATCATCAGAATATCCGTCAGGTCAAGCGTAACCCGAACCGTCCATACCCGTGCAGCAATACACAGCACAATTCCGCCGATCAGGAATCCGTATCCGCTGATCAGGGCGCTCCCCCATTTTTTCACCAGCTTTTCCGACAGCAGCGTATAGCTCACCACGCCGAGTGCCGCTCCCATTCCCCAGAAAAGACCTTTCGGGGAAATTACCATCCCTGCCGGGTTTCCGTTTGTAGCAATCAGAAACACCCCGGCCAGGGCAAGTAAAATACAAAAGATTTGCTTTCTGTCCGGTCTTGTTTTGGTGCGGATGTCCACGATCAGTGTAATAAAAGCAATGCTCAGATTCTGAAGTACCGTTGCAGTTCCGGAATTCGAGTATTGAATTGCGGAAAGATAGGAGTACTGACAGAGCAGGAATCCGGCTATTGCAAACAGAATCAGAGGGAAAAGATCTTCCGAAAAAAGGATTCCCGCAATTCCATGTTTCCGGGAAGAAAACGGCACAGCAGACTGCGGCACAACAAATCCGGCAGCGAAAAGGATCCCTAAAAGCAGGATCCCGGCGCCTGTCATCCGGACACAGGTAAGCCAGGATGCATCCAGAGAAGCATGGGCAAAAAGATACTGGCTGCAGGTACCGGAAAGCCCCCAGAAGACCGCGCCGATTGCCGAATAAATAAAACCCTCTTTCTCTATTTTTTCCATGAATGATTCTTTTTCGGAGTGAAATCCGTTCTCCTGTTCTTTTGCAGATGAACTTAACGCAGACATTCCGGAAAACGCATAAAATTTCTCCTCCGGAAGATGCTTCATTTTCCCCAGTATAGAAGCATCCCGATGATCTTTCAATAGCTCTTTTTACGACCGGTATTAAATGGAAACTCCTTACCGCGCATGTTGTCCTTTCAATAAAGAACCGGAAAACGGCCGGTATTATGGAGGTCCACGGAACCGCCGTTTTGCAGATCAGCGGCGTTTACACGCCCTGACCATATCCCGGCAGGAATATACCCCGCCAATCTCCTGGATTTCCCATTGATATTTTTCCATAATGACATGACCGTTTTGAAACCGGACGCCGTCCGCTTTCAAAAGTTCGATCTGCCTGTTTTTTCCGCCGAACGCAAATGCCTTTGATACACCGCCGTCCTTTGTCACGATCCGATAACAGGGAATGTGTTCGGGATCCGGATTGACATGAAGGGCATACCCGACCACGCGCGCCCATCTCCGGTTTCCCGCGAGTGCGGCAATCTGCCCGTATGTTGCAACATACCCTTTCGGTACCTTTTTTACCTGTTCATAAATCAGATCGAATGAATTCATGCATCACCTGCTTTTGATCCCGGAAATTATTTTAATTTCTCTATCGCTGCCTTTTTTATTTCCGCTGTCTTTTATTTCCGTTGTCTTTTTTTCCTTTTCTGTTTCCGCTTCCTTTGTCCCCGCTCATTCCGCTTTCTGTTCTATTCGTTTCTCAGAGCGGAAAGCGGGCTGAGTTTCATGGCCCTCTTTGCCGGAAGAAACCCTGACGCCATCCCCACAAAAACAGCGAACAGGACCGCCGCACCGGCAAGCCAGACCGGAATTCGTGAGATATCTCCTTCTATTCCCATCATCCCTTTCGCAGCGCCGAGACTGTTTAAAACAAAGGAGGCGATGCAGCTTATGATAAGTCCGACCACTCCGCCTATCAGTCCGATCAGTCCCGACTCGATCAGAAACATATCACGGATCCGTTTCATATCACAGCCCAAGACCTTCATGATTCCGATCTCACGGGTTCTCTCGTAGATCGACATCATCATCGTATTCGCAATCCCGATCGCAGCAACCAGCAGTGCCACGGCACCTATCCCGCCCAGCACAGCCTGTATGATTTTGGACTGTTTTTTGCTCTGTTCCAGCCACTCCATATTGGAATTCGCCTGGTAACCGAGATCCGTGATCTCTTTCTGAAGCGCGGTGACATTTTTCATGTTGTCGGCGCTCACGATCGCCTGATCATAACAGAAATAGGCATACGGCTTCCCTTTTTTGTTGGTCGGCTGCCCCGGGATCGTTCTGCCGTGGTAAATTTTTTTCAGCATCGGTTTTAAAAGATCCACATCGCAGTAAACACTGTATCCGTATTGATTGTAATCTTCAATTCCGCCTTCTACAACTCCTTCCGCAGGAAGGAGATATTTCTTCGGTGCTTTGACCGGCGCGCCTGTATCACCCGATGCTCCTCCGGATGAGGTATTCCCCATTCCTCCCGGATTTTGGGAAGCGCCCCCGGCAGGATTTTTGGAATTGAAATAAGCTTCCGTGTCAAAGACCACAAATAACGGACTTCCGGTAAAATTCACATCCGGAAGAATGTTATTGTCATAATAGCCTTTCCCGGTTTTCTCATTTGTAAACTGCGTCAGCACCATGTTGCCGTAGATCAGCGAAAGTCCATTGGATGCGTTGCCGTATTTTTTTCCGCCTGAAAGCGGGATATCGTTCAGATAGGCGCGGCTTACCCCGACCAGGCTTGTGTTTAAGATCCATTGCCCCTGTTTGATGATGACATTTGTGGAAAGATAGGGAGAAACACTTTTCACATGAGGAAGTTTTTTCAGATCTTCCAGGATTTTATCCGTAAGGTAGAGCTGCTTCGCTCCTGTTTCCGCGCCGCTTTTTGTCTGGCTGGAAGGATATACCGTGATCTCCGTCATGGAACCGCTCTTTTCATACATCTCTGTTGTAAGCGCATCAAGACCTATCCCGAGACTTAACATGATCACGACGGAAGCGGTCCCGATCATAACGCCGAGGACCGTAAGAATGGTTCGTGTTTTTCTTCTCTTCAGATTTCCCGTACTGATCAGGAACAGATCACCAAACCGCATACCCCGCCCCTTGTGAAAGGTTAACTGTCTGTGTTTTCCGCATTTTCTTCGGACTGTTTTTTCTTCCTGCGATGCCGTATGATCAGAACCGCCGCCAGAACGGCCAGAACGGCCGCAAGGTAAACTTGCCATTTCCGGTACCACGGTGCCGAAACTCCCGGCATATTTTCATCGGCCGCCGTTTCATCTGTCTGTGTGCCCGCTGTTTCATCCGTTACCGTCAGCGTGAACCTTTTTTCTTCGGAGGTCTTTTTCCCGTTTTCGTCTTCATAGGTAATGGTAACTTTGATCTTTCCGTCATCCGCAGTTGCCGCAGCACCCTTCAGCATAATATCAATATTTCCGGTTTCTCCGGATTTTACATTTCCCACATATGCCTCATTCGGGACTATGGAATCTGCGGCAAAAGAAGCCGTTACATTGTAAATCGTCACCTTGCCGGTATTATTGACCGGAAACATCACGTTGCTTTCTTCCCCGACCGCAATCGTATCCGGCGTAACATCTATATTCCCTATCCCCATGTGCTGTTCCTGCAAAACCGGAAGATCGATCTCCACGCTTTCTTCTGCATTCTTATAATTCGGTGAGTCATACTTTTCCTTGATCGTCATCGAATAGGATCTCTGGTCGACACCGGCTCTTGCCGTAAACCGCATTTTTAACTCCGTGGTTTCCCCTGCTCCGAGAGAATCCACCACAATGGAACTGGACCCGGAGTCTGTTGTAAAAACAGCCGAATCCGAAACTTTTTCCGAAGAAAATGAAAACATGAGGTTCGATGCGGGAATGGAACCGGATGCATTTTTCATATCCAGGATCAGATCAAACGGCTGTCCGGCAAAAATCTGTTCCGGTTCCGTATGATAGGAAGACACGATAATCCTGGATTTGGAATTTGTATTTTGATTGAATTCCGTTGTACTGTCCGCAGTAGTTTCCTTTTCCTTATTTACCACATGCGCAAAAAACTGCAGTTCCGCAGTCTTCAGTTCTCCCTCCGAAGACTCGCGGTATGTCACATTGACCTTGATCGGATAAAAACCGGTATAAACATCTTTCCGGATGGCCATGCTGTAATCCAGCTGAACCGTTTCACCCGTCCCGATCTTATCAAAGTGATGATCGTAATTTGCTTCGTTGATATCAAAAGGATAATCATCGTCCGACTTTGCGGCAACGATGCTTGCCGTTGCATCCTGTGCCGTGACCAGTCCTCTGTTTCTTAAGTTCAGGCTGAAATTCATTACCTCCGGGTAAACGCCGTACGGTGTTTTATTTCCTTCCCCGAGCACAAACGCCACATCCTTCACTTCTTCCGTATCCGTGGAATCCGATGCGGAGGATTGCGTAATCCATACATTGATATATTCATCCGCCTGGCTGCTCCTGCCGTCATACGGGCTTGCATAAAGACCTACCGCATAGTATCCCGCCGGAATATCGCGTCGCACCTTTGCGGAAAAACTGATGGATTTCTCCGCACCCTCCTTTATCTTCCCGTAATCATGCGGTTTAAAGGTGCTCTGATCCGCTTCGAACGGAAAAACATAGTCGCTGATATAGTTCTTGTTATCGGTGGAGTCATCCGTATCATCCGTATTTACGCCATAGATTGTTTCATCATAGGCAATACCTATCCAGAGATGCTCATAATCCTGATCTGCGCGGAATTTAAAACTGACGGACATGGTCTTTCCCGTTTTTCCGCTGGGAACGCTGCTCTGGATAAACTTTTCATTATCCTGGGTATTCCACATTTTTGCCTGTACAGGCATGCAGAACAACATGACAAAGCTTAGAAAAACAGACACCGCCGGTAAAATCCGGCTGCGAATATGCTTGCCGATCAAATGAGTTCTCATCCCTTTCCCTTCCCCTGAAACTCCCCTTTTATTCCCCTGTTCCCCTAACCGTTTTTTTCATCGCTGCTGATCTTTCCGTCCACGATCCGGATTTGACGTGCTGCAAAGGACGCGATCACCGGATCATGCGTTACCATGATGAGTGTCTTATGCCGGTTTTTCACGACATCCTGAAGCAGGTTCAGAATTTCCATGGATGTTTTTGTATCCAGGTTTCCGGTCGGCTCATCGGCAAAAATGATCTTCGGCTTTACCACCAGCGCCCTTGCAATCCCCACTCTCTGCTGCTGACCGCCGCTCATCTCGTTTCCTTTGTGATGCATCTGCTTTTCAAGGCCGGCCAGTTTCAGATATTCCGCCGCCTCTTTCATCCGTTCCTCCTTCGGTACTCCCTGAAACATCAGGGGGAGTGCCACATTTTCAACCGCATCCATGGTCGGCAAAAGATTATAGGACTGAAAAACAAAGCCGACATTCTTTCTGCGAAATGCAACCAACCCGTTTTCATCCAGCGTCTCCAAATGCATTCCGGAAATAATGATTTCTCCTTTGGTTGGCTTTTCGAGACCGGCAAGCATGTTGAGGAGTGTCGATTTCCCGGAACCGGAAGGTCCTATGATCGCCAGAAATTCTCCTTCCTGAATGGAAAACGATACGCCGTCCAGTGCATGAACAGACGCATCCCCGGTTTTATAATACTTATACAGATTTTTTACTTCGATCAGTACGGAAGACATCCTTGACTCCTGCGGGGTATCCGCATCGACAGAATCCCTTAAAATCATATCATGATGTGGTCGCCAAAAGTAATATCACGGATTGCTCCCGCAATCCTGCCAACCATTCGGAATTCATGGGGCCCCTGCCCCACTTCTGTCTGCGCTTCGCTGCGGTCGTTGCAGAGCAGACAT
>Ga0160425_1001020_pt1 | contig 30044 bp, 27 predicted proteins | sample BioMet8_FD_108193 | JGI IMG/M metagenome (GOLD analysis project Ga0160425, IMG submission 108193) | Microbial communities from bioreactor (seeded with sewage sludge) at Lawrence Berkeley National Lab, California, USA - Biofuel... | ecosystem: Engineered > Bioreactor > Anaerobic > Unclassified ...
ATAAGAGGGAACGCAGTGACCGGTTATGCCGGATTGCGACCTTGACTCCAGACGGGTTCAGTAGTCTTCCGCGCCTCTCCTTCTTTTTATGCGCCTTTACCCACTAATTCTGGTGAAGACCCAGTTTTTCAAATGACAGTCCCAATAAAGTCATTATTTTTCTGTAGCTCACTATTGACTTGAGTGTTTTATGAGTTATTTTTATTCATGTTTTTTCAATCGGATTTCTATATGGATCAGGTCAACTTATCTGTGAAAAAAGAGAACGATTGATTGGGCGCTTAGCTCAGCTGGCTAGAGCACTACTTTCACACGGTAGGGGTCGTGGGTTCGAGTCCCGCAGCGCCCACCATTTATTTTCCCCCTCAAAATCTTCCAAAATAGTAGGCGATTCATAACCGGTTTTGTACGTTTCTTGTACGTTTTGTACGTTTTGGAGACACCGGTGAAAAGCTATGGATCGTATCTTTTGAGAATCGGGCAGACTTTTTATTTTCGGATCATGGTTCCCAAACATCTACGCAGTTACTTTCGTTGTGCGGAGTGGAAGAAGTCTCTGCGTACCGTCCAACTGGAAATCGCCGCAGAGCGAGCTAACTTAATCCATTCTTATGTAACGGCGTTATTCAACCGGGCGGGAGAAGAAATGTTGACCGAGAAACAGGTTTGGGCGTTGGTCGATGAATACGCCAACGTTCTGCTTCAAAAAAACGAAGACGCCATTAATCGCAATGTTGCCGAGGGTAAGATACCGTCGGCCCAAAATATGGAGAAGAATTTCATCGCTACGGCAGAAGCGATTCGTCAGGGGCTGGCCGATGGTGAGACCATATACGCTCTGCCCTTTCTGGACTGGCTGCAAAGCAATAAAAACATCGTCCCGGAAGATGAAACTGAAAGAACTTGTCTCTTCCGGGAACTATTGAAGCGATTGCCGGAAGTCATGACCATTGCCGCCGAACGAGCAGCCGGAAATTATAATAACGATTTCGACCGCCGACCACTCCTGAAAAAAATTGACCGGCAGGCAGCGGACCCCATGGCAACGCCGGTAACATCCGCCCCTCCAGCCATACCGGCAACGCCGGGCCCCGCATCAGCGGCAAGTCAACTGCTCTCCATGGTTCATGCCCCATCTGCGGAGCCCTCGGTATTACCGACCGTCGACCGCCAACCGGGACCGGATCATGCCTTATCCCTTGCTAGATTGATGGAGAAGTATTTTCGGGAGAAAAACGGCTCGGAAGAATGGAGTCACCATACGCTTACGGAATTGAACGCCCACTTTGAATTGTTCAAGGAATACTTCCAACCCGATACTCCGATTACCGCCTTCACCGATGACGATATCCAACGGTATCGGGACGAAGTGTTAAAACGGCTGCCGATCAACCGCCGCAAACGGGCCGCCCTGCGCAACCTGACTTTGGCCGAACAGCTTGCCGACAATACCGTACCCAAGATTAACGTCAAGACGATCAAGGATTATCTGTCTACGATCAACACGTTCTTTCAATGGTGTGTCCGGAAAAGATATCTGACGGCAAATCCGTTTGAGGGAATTTCGATCAAAGATCGCCGTCCGGCGAACGCCAAGAGACTGCCGTATTCATCGGAAGAACTCCGGCTGATTATCGATAAACTCACAGCGTTGCCGCTTCGGGGAGAAAACGGGATTAAGAATCTGGATCGCCGCTGGATTATCCTGCTGGGCATGTATCAGGGTATGCGAGAAAACGAAATCTGTCAGTTGGGGATTGATGATATCGTTAAAGCCGGAGATGTTCCCTGTATTCTGGTTCGGGCCGTGGACCCGGAAAAGAATCGAGTCAAAACGGCATCTTCCATTCGGGTGATTCCGATTCACCGGCAATTGCAGACGCTGGGATTTCTGGACTTTGTTGCGCAGCGCCGCAATGCCGAAGCAGCGCTGAAACGGAAACGGCATGGCGATCAGGAGTTGCAGGGCAAGCGGAACCAGCTTTTTCAAACGATGACATATGGCAGCGCCAAGGGCAGTTTCACCAAGAACTTCCTGAACTTTTACATAAAGTTCAATCGTCAGATTACCGACAACCCGCTCAAAACCTTTCACAGTTTCAGGCATAACTTTTCCTCGCTGCTGATGAACCAGTCTTTAACGCCCTATCTGGTAAGCTGTCTGACTGGACATGCGGCCACCAAGACGGTAACGGAGAAAGTTTATACCGTTCCGGACATCCGAAAGCTGGAGGAAGAACTTTCTCGTCTGAATTACGGCATTGATCTATGCGGAGCCTTCCATGTCACTCCACTTACCGAGGAAGGAATTGCCGCACGGATTGCCGTCCTGCCGAATATGCCGGAAGGTCTTGTCGCTCATCAGTAGTATTTTTGAATAATCCCGCCCCGTTGTCGAGCAATCGACAGCGGGGTTTTTCTTTTTCCGCCATCGTTTCCACTCAAAGTGAAAATTCCCTTAAAGAACACGTGTGTATAACCCTACTGCCTCTGCGTACAATATTAATGACTGGGGAGAGTCTGGGTCTGTACAACCCAGATGGTTTTACCCCTGCTGTTCTCTCAGGGCAGTCTCCCCGGTCACCGTTGATACCTGGGAGGAACTATTAACTGAGAGGTGTCAAAATGACCGTCTCTTTTTCTGCTCTATTAACGGCTCAAGGTTTCAACGAAAATGATCGCATCAATTTCTTTACGAAACCGAGAGAAGGCAATGTCAACAACGAATCGTTGTTTTTCAGTGACGTAATTAGTCAGCTCAGAACGCCGCCGGACGAGCTCAACTGTTATATCAGTCACGCTTGTCATGGCGGCGGCAGCCGGTTTACAGAGGAAGATTACGTTGCTATCCCTGAACTGGTCATTGATATCGACTATGGCGAATATCACAAGCAGAAAACCAAGTTCATCACCAAAGAAGAAGCCGAGGCGGCATTGAGTCAGTTGCCGCAGCCGACCATTGTTGTTAATACCGGCGGCGGCTTTCAGGTTCACTATCGGTTCAGCCGTCGCCTGGGTCAGGATTGTTTTCAGCGATATAAAAAATTATCTCAGATGGTGAGTAAAATCGTAGGCGGCGATTCCTGTCACCATGTGGGACACGTGTTCCGACTGCCTTATACCTGGAATCTCAAGGACGATTTCCCGGCCAGAAAATCTGATGTCCACGAGTTTAATCCCGGAATCGAATACAGTCTCGATCAGCTGGAAGCGTGGGCCGAAAAACATGCCCCGGCGCTGGTCAAAAAAGGAAAGGCGGAAGCGGAGCGGATTCGCTGTAAGAAGTCTAAACTCAAGAGTACTGACGGCAAGGGTAAAGATCGTTCGCAAAAGTGTTTCTATTTTATCGAAGATTTTCTCCTGCATACCCCTGATGCGGAAGAGCGTACGATCCTTGCGAAGCTGAAAAGGCACCCGTTCTTTAACCATTATGCGGAGCGTGGCGATCAGGCGGATGACCTCTGCCGTCAGGACATTCGCAGAATCAAACGTAAACTTACTGAGGACAAATGGCCCAAGCCCAAGAATGAAATTGTCCGTCTGGAATATAAGGGAGAGCTGCCGTCCAAGGTTCTGATCTCGGTCAAGCAACGGTTCGATGATTTAATCTATCCCAGCACCAGTCCAAGTTTTGTCGCCACCCTTCATTTTCTGGAAGACTGCTATATAAATAAACGCCAGGCGATCATGGATTTTCCGTGCGGAGCCGGTAAGACCACGGCGGCTATCGAGCTGATTGTCGCTAATGCCAGCCCTAAGAATCGGTTCTGGTTCGTCACGGAAAAGATTGAGGATGTCAAAGCCGTGACGGACAAGCTCAAGCGCCTGGAAGTGAAAGCGGTCGAATGGCACGGTCGCCCGGAAAGCATATGCCCGATTTCCCGAATGGATTTTAAGAGAAAGAAGGCCAAGTTATGGTGCAGCGAATGTCAGTCGCCCTGCACCGCCAAGATCAAATACACCAGTCCGGATAAATGGGACAACGAAGAGTATGATGTCATCGTGACCACGCACTCTCATTGGCAGGCGGCGATTGCCGCTGAAAAGATTCCTGCCAGCGTGAAATGCGTGATCGTCGATGAGGCTCCAAGTCTTACGGAATATTATGTACTGACGCCGGAACGGAAGGCAAACATCGAAAAGTTTTTTGCCGATGATTCACACATGACCGAAATCTTCAGCAGCGAAATCAATACGATTAAACACTCCCTTGAGAATGGCGACTGTTTGAAAGTAATGATACGAAACACCACGAAGCATAAGACGGACATCTGCAAATACGCCTATAAGCGCTGGGTCCAGGGACTGTTTTCCACGGAGGAGCTCGACGAACTGCTGACGTTCATGAACTTCTTCGACTGCGATGGTGAAGTCTATGGGATGATCGAACGTCCGGACGGGAGTTATAATAATCAAACGATGACGTTCATTCGTGGCACCGTAAACATTCGGACGACGATCCCGCACATTATTCTGGACGGGTCGGCCGTGATGTCGGACGTTTACTGGGAAGGATTCAAAATCTACTCCGCCGATTGTTTAAAGCCGAAGTATCCGCACACCACCATTCATATCGTCGACGGCACCCCCAGTAAGCGAAAGCTTTGCGACGGCCAATTCTTTGCGAAACTCGAGAATGAAGTTCTCGGAGTGATCTCCGAGCAGTCTCCGGTCATCCTTTTTCAGAACAAAAATCAGGAGCAGACTCAAGGCGACAACTTGGACCGGTTACGTAAGCGGCTGATTGCGACGGGCACCGAAGTCATTGTGATGAACCGTGGTGAGCATAAGGGCAGCAACAAGGGCCGCAAAGGCCGGGTCAATGCCATCTGTATGAGCATGTTCAACACCGTTCCTTATTACGTGCTGCGGACCGCCTTGGCGACCGGCAACGAAATCCCGGTTGCGAAAATCTGGCGAAACAAGTTTAAAAGCCCATCCATGAAGAAGAACGGCGGATTCAATAATGGCGACATTCAACTGACTTACTGCCGCAGCCTGACCGTCGATCTTTATCAGACCATCATGCGTGGCTGCATTCGGATCAACCCCACGGTAGAATACGATGTGGTCTGCGTCGTTAAAGGGCTGGATATCATCACGCTGCTTAAGGGCGAGTTCCCGGGGGCCAGGTTAGTCTATGACGAGTCTTGGATAGTGGATGAGCTGGCCAAAGGAAAGTCTGACGCTGAAATCACGCAGATGATGCCCGGCGATGATCTCCGTAAAAATCGTGAACGCCTTGCTTTGATTAAGGCGGAACTCGGTCTTTAGTCCATAACGTTGTTCCAGCCCATTATTCTTTCCCGCTTTGGCGTTGAGTCACGGCGGGAAAGTTCATTATTGCCTTGACCTCAAACTTTTCGCCGTTCCTGTCAGTGCACACGAAAGGGGGAGAAGGGAGGGTGGAGTGGGCATCTGACAGGCATAAAACTATTAACTTCGGAGGATTTGCTATAATAGTTTTATAATGAAACGGCCGAAATGTCGACATTTCACGGGTAAAGGCCGTTGAATTAAGGAGTTGCACCCGCCAAATTTTTACTGACGGCAACGGGTGCGAATTCATGACCGTCGCCGGCCGTAATGAAGTCGTACCATTGTTAAGAATTAATATTCATTACTAATTTTACCGCTGACATATTTCGTGGACAAACATGGACTTCCGCCTCAAATTACCCATACGTTGTCACGGATTTTAACTGAAGAAACCATGTCGGACTTCTTGAGCTCAGGCACCATGGCTTGGCAGGGGAAGAGTTGTCCATTCAAAAGAGCAGTCTATCGTTGGGGGACTTTCTTCATAAACCCCGATGGGTTCGGTAACTTTCTCGGTAATTCTTCGGTGCCGATTCGGTAAAAGTTCGGGCAAAAGTACGAAGAAACATTTGCTTTTGTCACGAAATTGTTCTATACTTGGAAATTGAACAAACAAGGGGTTCACGTTATCGAATAAACCGACATTACAATCGTAAGTCATTTTATAGTGGCTTTCTGCAAACCGTTTCTGGATGAAAACCGTCAAATTTTCAAACGAAGAAACAGGGTGCCGAAAGTTACGTTCGTCTATGGGGGCTGTTGCTGTGGGCGGACGTATCCTTTTGGGCGTACTCCTTTACATCTTCGTTGGGCTCTTGACGGTGCCTCATTCAGGTGTGATTGAGTGCGCCCTCTTTTTTTACACAGGTCTTCATTCAATCCCGGTTTTGCTTTCGGCATAAGCAACAAAACAAAAATTGGGGAAGAAGCGAATGAAGAAACGGAATTTCACGCTCATCGAGCTCCTGGTCGTGATCGCCATCATTGCGATCCTGGCCGGGATATTGCTCCCGGCGCTGAACAAAGCTCGGGCTCAGGCGTACAAGATCAACTGCGTCAACAACCTGAAGCAAATCGGCACGGCTTTTGTTCAGTATATCGACGAACATGCCGAGTACTTTCCGGCGAAAAGCGACGGTGCGGAAGAGCCGGTGAACTGGACCTATAAGGTCGGGTTGGGCGGCAACGTATTGCTGTGTCAGGCCAACAAACCATATGAAGTAAAAAAGTACGGCAAAGAATACATCGATGCCCCGGATAAGACCAACAACGTTCAAGCCAGATATCACCTGAGCGATACCGAAGCGGCAAAATACAACACGACCTACACCATCAGTTTTTATCTTTCGGCGCAACCGGAGATCAACACGCTGAATGCCCGGGCGAGACTTCCGACGATCAAAAAATCGCATTCGGTTGTCGGCGTACTGGTCGACGGCATTTCGACCTGGACTGGCGATATCCCTCATGGCGACGACCCGGTGGCAGTCCGCATTACTCAATGCCATCCGCCCAAACGGGCCAACATCCTTTTTCTGGATTCCCATGTCAGCGACCTTGATAAAACCAAGCCGGATCAGTTGACATGTTTTGACAACCCGTTTGTAAAATAAAGCCGACCTCAACGGACCTACCAATGGAATTATGGTTCTCGGGTCCGAATGGGACAGTACAAAATCAATGAATCAATGAACGAAGGAGAAATAAGAAAATGAATCTCGTAAAAATGCTGACGTTAATGATGGTGGCGATAATTCTTGCCGGGTGCGGTCCGTCCAACAGTTTCGTTCTCAAACATGCTGATCTTGATGCGATGCCCAAGCTTGCCCGAAGTCACGCCAATTTGCCCCCGGATGTTAAATTCAAGCCGATAATTAAAAACAGTTTTACCCGTGAATATAACGGTTCGACGGCGTACTTCTATCAATATGACTATGTGGCCTATAACAACTCCGGTTATCATAAAGTCATGTTCGACGGCGCTGTCGGTTTCGAAAAGGCGGGCAGCGAATGGATCGTGCATTACGGGTCGCTGGCCGAAAGCAATTAACGGTACTGAAAGGACTGACTTCCCCCCCCAGGGGAGAGCGAGGGTAACACCGGACTCTCCCCTTCTTTTTTTGTCCACGCTTAATGTTCATTTCTTCCGTATAGGGCTCCCCTTTTTTTCACCCCCGCACGGTTCATAAAGTTCAAATCACACTAAGAGTGTGAATGAAGCACCCACCCCCGTTTTCTGAGCTCGCCATGGGCTTCGAAAAATAGAAGGGCGTGGCCCCCCTTTTAATCGCTTTGGTGTCGGAAAAAATCCGCATAACCAAACACGAAGGGTGGCGAACATGAACAACGTTACGACCGAACAAATCCTGATTGCGATGCTGCGAGAAAATACCGGCATTGATATGCTGGACAGCGGCGGGGACGGCGGCAGACACTGGCAACTCAATCAGGTCCGGGACTTCATCAATGAGCCCGCCGCATTACTGAAGTTTTCCATGCGCCGGGGCCGTCCGGAAATTGAGTATTCCCGCAACGTCTTTCCTTATCTCCTGGACCGGCTGGAATTCAACCTCGAACTCGACCGGGACTTCCGGGACTTCTTGAATCGTCACGAGTACGGCTATCTTGAGGCCATGGAAGAGTTTTGCGGGGCCCATGAATACGACCACCAGACCGTCAACACGTATAACGGCGAATGCAATTTAAACCAGACCTTACAGTTTATCACCTTCGGTCATGGGTCAGATTTGTATGAACACGACCATGTTTTGCTGCAAATTCATAACGGTTGCGACGTCCGGGGCGGATACACCATGCCCCGAGTCTTCAATCTCAAAACCGAATGCGCCATTTATGACGTTGCCGAAGGAGAAATATCCTGTTCCAACTGCGCCGCTTACTGGACGACCGACGATAATTATCACTGGTACCGGGAAGGCGCTTGCGGTTGCGGGGCCGGTACTCAACTGGAAAATTATGACGCCGTCGACGACAACGCCGAAGACGACGCCGGGGATATCGGCAAACTCGTGATTAATGACCATAAAGCCTTCTGCCCGGTCTGCGGCATAGGGGAACTCAAGCCATGATTTACAACGGCAAGCGACTCAACGGGGTAAGGCTTTTCAAGGAAAAAGAGTGCGGCGATTATCTGCTGGTCCTGAATCATAGCGATTGCATCGGGACGGCCATTGCCGGAAATATTTCCAGCCTATGCCTTAGCACTTATCAACCCGGCTATCTCGGGGAAAATTGTTACCCCGTCACGTGGAAAAAGTTGCCCCCGGACTGGCAAAACGCCTTCCGCAAATATCTGGAATAATCACCGTCCCCCTTCACGGGGGCCATGGAGAATACTATGGATAAAATCCGACTGAACGACGGCGAGCGCAAGCTCTGGGTGATGAATGACGAGGGCCTTTACCACTGGTGGAGACGTTCACGCCGGGCGATAACTGCGTTCGTCCGGGAAAACCGGACCGAACTCGACGAATACATCAAAAGCAAACTTCAATAGGGTGATATCATGCGCATTAAAACCATTCCGGTCTATACCTTTGACGAACTTCAGCCCGAAGTGAAAAGTCGGGTACTGGATAAACTCGGGGATATCAACGTCGATTTTAACTGGTACGAAGACGAACTCGATTACTGGAAGGAGCGGCTGGCAGAGTACGGCTTCCGCTATCCCGAGATTTATTTTTCCGGCTTCTGGTCCCAAGGCGACGGGGCTTGCTTTGAATTCAACGGCGTGGATATCGACAAACTCTGGCCCCATTATGTCCGGACCGGCCAGGTCAAACATGAAGACGCCGTAAAAACCTATTTGCGGGAATATCACCACTTCAAAACCCGGACCGTGAACAGTCGTTACAGTCACGAGCGAAGCCGGGAAGTCGATTATGAATGTTACTGCCGCCATGAATACCCCCGCCTTGACGCAGAACGTCAGAAGTTTGAGTCATGGCTGGAAGAATTCCGGCTGGGGCTATGTCGGGAAATTTATCGCAACCTTGAAGATGAATACGACGGTTTAACCCAACACGAGGCGGTTATCGACACGATCAAAGCCAACGAATACGAATTTACCGAAGCGGGGCTAATCGCCTGAATCATTTGACATCGGCTTGACCGGTCGAATGAAAATCCTTGCAATAATCCAGCCCATGAATCCATAAAATGACAAATGGCCGATAATGCTCCCAAGCGGCTCTAAATATCCCAGAAAAAATATCCCAGGAAAGAAAACAACGTAACCAACGTATCCGGCAATATTAGTATGCGCTTCGGCCATCTGGTATATGGCAGTGGTGTGGTCAACATTAAACCGAAACTGGTATGCAGCTTCAATACAAAATAATCCATATAATATCGGCAGGAGAATACCAACCGCAATTGTACAGAGAACAACAATCGTTCGTTTTTTCTTAACCGTCATACCCGGCCTCCGTATTCAAAACTATAACCCGAACCTCGCAACATTCAACATCAGGAGCCATTCCATGCTATCCCTACTTTTCGGACTGTTCGTTCTGTATGTCGTCACCGGACAACCGGCGACCCGTCATAAGTTTTAGTTCCGTGCCACCCGGAGCCGCAAGGCTCCAACGGAGCCCTGACGTGGGGCTCCGTCCTATCGTCAATTTTTTTTGTCCGCAGGGTGCAGTAAAACGGTCGTTATCCTGCACGGTAAAAGAAGGTTTTGGTCCCGCTCGAAAATCGACCCGTTTTCAACACCCTTTTTCTGCACGGTCCGTACGACGGACGGCGGAGTAGTGCCGCTACGTGGATAGTGGCTCCAGGCTGCGCCGTCGCCGGAGAAAACAAACAAAACAGGAGAATCGCTATGCGCTGCGTCATTTATTCCCGTGTCTCGACTGCCGACCAGTCGTATGACAACCAGATCAATCAATTGAAGGAGTACGCCGCCAAACAGGACTGGGCCGTCGTGGACATTAAGTCCGACGTCGCTTCCGGGGGCAAGTCGGCGGAAGAACGTGAGGGCTTGAAAGAAATCTTTGCCTTGGCCCATCGGAAAAAGTTCGACGTGCTGCTCTTCTGGAGTCTCGACCGCTTCAGCCGTGAAGGGTCAAGAAAAACCCTCGAATACCTGACCCGGCTGGATGGCTGGGACGTGAAGTGGCATTCCTACACCGAACCCTATATCTCCAGCCTCGGAATTTTCTCCGACGCCATCATCGCCATTCTGTCGTGTTTAGCCAAACAGGAACGGGTCCGCATTTCCGAACGAACCCGAGCCGGGCTCGACCGCATTAAGGCCAAGGGCGTGAAGCTGGGCCGTCCAACGGTGGACCCGGATATGGTGAAACAAGCCCAATTTTTGCGGATTCAGGGGCATTCGTTGTCCGAAATCGCCAAAACCATGAGCCTGTCCAAGTCCCGAGTGTTCCAACTGTGTTCTTTAGCGCAATAACTATAGGGGTTTGCTTGAGTCTGGAACCGGCTTTTTCTTACGTGGTTTCGCCAGTAAAATCAGTACCCCGATTATCAGGTATATGATTATTTGCAATGATAACGATATCGGAACACTTCGCATGTGAGGAAAATTTGTTGTCAAACTAAAAACATGACAGATTTTTTCATTAACGGCACAAGACAAGGAAATTAACGTCACGGGGATCAGTGCAAGAAGGTCACCGGACTTGGACAACATTATAGAATATGGGAAAAGATAAAAAGCAGAGATACCCCAAATCTGACAGACCAATAAAACAGCCAACCGCTTAAACAGCGTTTTCATAAGCACCCTCCATGTAGATAAACAATACCATCCGGAAAAAAACATTCAACCGAGAAGGAAACGATCATGAATAATCTCGCCTTTAAATTCCAACCCGCAGAACCCGAATCGATCCTGACAACCGCAGAATACGACGAAGCGGTTACGTTCGGACGCAGCCCCACGCTGATCGAAGAGATCAAGGCCGATTATAGCGCCATCGGGCTGATCGGCGAAGACCATAATAAGCTGCTGGCCTACCTTGCCGCCATCTCTAGAAAGAGCGATGCGCCGTTGAACGTGCTGATCCTCAGTTCGTCCGGGGCGGGCAAATCCACGATCATGGATAAAACCCTCAAACTGCTGCCCGAGGAGGACGTGGTCCGGGTGTCGTCGCTGTCCGATAAGGCGCTGTTCTACATGCCCTCCAACGGGCTTAAAAACCGCATTCTGGCGCTGGAGGAAGCGGCGGGCATGAAAGACTCTTATGCAATGCGCACTTTAATCTCCGAAGGGCACCTGAATCTTCAGACCGTGGTCGGCGGCAGTCTGCAAACCCATAACGTCGAAGGCCCGGTCAGCATCTTTCAAACCACTACCAACCCCGAAATCAACGCCGAAACCAAGTCCCGGTTCTTCGTCCTGGGCGTCGATGAATCCCGTGACCAGACCCGAGCCATCCTGACGGCGCAACGGGAAGCCTGCACCATCGAAGGCATCAAACGTAAGGCGTCACAGGATATCATCCTGCGCAAGCACCAGAACTTCCAGCGACTGCTTCAGCCCTATGCGGTGGTCAATCCCTATGCCCGGCACCTGTTCTACGAAGACGACCGCTTACAGGCCCGTCGTGACCAGCCTAAGTTCCTGAACCTCTGCCACGCCGTGGCCCTGCTGCGCCAGATGGGCAAAGAAATAAAATCGTGCGACGGCTTGGAATATATCGAAGTCGAACCTGAAGACATTAAAATCGCCACCGAATTGGCGACTGAACTCTTAGGCGTCTCGCTGGACGACCTCTCGTTCCCCGCTCGGGATTTGCTGCGTCAGCTCGATACCCTGTTGCCGAAGGGCAAGGCCCGTAAAGACTGCGCCTTCACCCGTTCCGACCTGATGACCGCTTTAGGCTGGACCAAGACCCGACTTCACCTGCACCTGAAAGAGCTGCTCGACCTCGAACTGGTGGTCAAGGAGCCCGGCAAACGCAACTGTCTGGAACATTACCGGCTACTCTACCACGGCGAATCCGGCCATAAGTTCCTGATCGGCCTCCAGTGTTCATAGGGTGTTCAAGCGGTGTTCACTAATCATTCATGTGGTTATTGCGGGGATACTTGAAAAAAATCCATTGTTACAGGAACTGTTGTGGAACACTCGCAGGTGTTTCTTATTGAAAATTTGATAACAAATTTTTCATTGATACACCTGGAGGGAACATGAGCAATTGCGGAGAAAGGTATGGTTTGGCCTTCCCCTGCTTTAAATTTATATTTCTCATCAGCAATAATTTTCATTGGCCAAGGCGGGCCAAACTCGTCAACATTAAGTTTGCGATCTTGTGTTGATACGAGCAATTGCAAGGAAAAATCTTTAGAAAAAACAATCATATCAGAATTTACTTTAATTTCTACTTCCATAGTGATGTCAAAATTTTTATCTTCCCGTTGTTTTATGGCTGCTTTTACAATATGAATTGTGTCAAAACAACAATTTTTTTGTCGGCAACGTATCACTGTTTGCGCCTTGCTGGCAGAATTTATATTCTGGCATTTTAGTTCATACCCGACAGATAATAAAACTATTGTTAAAATGGCTAAAATTACATGTTTCATCTATTCACCTTGAATGATTGGTCCGTCTCTTATGACAGCCAAAGGTTTTTACATGAATCGTAGAACCAGTATTGCCCTTTTTTCTTAAACAAATAAACATCTTCAGACGCATCCAGTCCAGAACGGAATCGTGTAACATGGACTTCCATTTCCTGTCCATCATCGGAAAGACGCATTTCACCTAATTGCCACAAAACATATTCATGTTTAGCGGCATATGGATTGGAATAATCTAGTCCGTCGGCAACTTTTCTGGTACCGTCGTTCGAATTTTTCTGCCCCGGAGCGGCACATGACCGTCTGCCAGATACCAGTTTGATGCCAGGATATTTTCTTTGTAATACCTCTTTTATATAGTCAAAGTCAGGTTCCCACACCAGCCGGTATTCCATGTTACGATAGTCAAGACCAATGTCGAGGTTTATTTGGATTATGTGGGCATAAATAAATAACTTAATTTCGACCGTATTGGCTAAAGCGATATTTTTAAAGATCCGACATGGTACTTTGCGTCCATTAAATATAATATATTCAGGCGTTCCAACTTGGTTAAAATCCAACTGTTTTTTATGATAATCGATTTGGGCGTCTCGGTGGTCAGAAGAAACGCACCCACCCAAAAGAATCAATGACAAAAAGGCATACCCGGCGAGTAAAAACTTTTTACTTAAAAAAAGAGCGGAATGGTTTACGGTCAATACCATTATTCACATCCTTTCGTTGAAAAACAAGCAACGACAAATTGGCGTTGGGGTCATCGTCATTATTTAATCTTTCGCCTTCTCCGCAAACTCCGCATGAACTCTGGCCCAATACCGCTGTAAGCGGCTGTTCGGGCGCAGAATATTGCGCTCGGAACCCAAGTTCAGGACGTTGATGTTTGCGGCGATGACACTCGCCTGCGCCTTGGTGCGGCAGCCTTGAATGACCTCTTCGGGCCGGATACGATGGCCGGAGGCCAGCGTGAGAATGCCTTTCTCATCATCGACGATCTCTTCGGCAACTGCCTGAAGTTTGATCTGCCCGAGTTCGAATGTCCACAGCGGGTAAACGGCATAGCCGTAGTGGGGCAGATCATAGCCTTCACGGTCGGCAAACAGGTGCGCATATTCGGTGATAAGTTTCTTCGCCAGACGCTGGTATTCGGCGTCACGCTTTTTCTGAATGATGTTCAACGCCCTGGCGGACAGCAGTTCAATCTTTTCCCGCTTGACGTCCTGAAATTCGTGCAGACGTTTCCGGGCGTCCCGCCGCTCCTGCCGGAGGGCTTCTTTTTCCTCCTCGGAATCGACCAGATCGAGCCTGATGTTGATATCGCTGCCGACGTTGCGATTTTTTTCCCGGTAATATTTATCGAGCGTCCGTTTCTGTTCCTGCTGCCGTTCGGCGATCCGGGCATATTCCGGCTGCATGGCGAGTTCCACCTGAGCGCTGATATCGTCCAGCCGCCTGCCGACTTCAATGACGAAGATTTCGGTATCTTCATCCAAACGAGTGAGATCGGCGGCACGGGAGACGCTCAACAAGCCGTCCCGCACCCATTCGATCAACTGCGGATAACCGCAATCGACAACCGCCTCGGCGGAAGTAATCAAGCGAGGGGAAATTTTCATCTGTTCCGCCGCCATGTTCCGGGCATGACGGGGACTGATTAAGGCTTCGCCTTTGCCGCCCGCCGCCTGATTGGCCCGAGTCAGGGCTCGATAGCCCTTCTTGAGAAAAGCCCCCGCCAGGGCCCGTTGCGGTTCGCTTAAGGTGCGGGTGTGAGTATGCAGCAGGTAGGCCATGACATCGTCGCCGGTGAATTCTTCGACCGCATAGGGGAGTTTAAATTCGGCGCAAATCCGGTAACGGCTGCGACCGTCGAGAATTTTGCCGTCCTGGACGATGATGGGATGTTTGGCATCGACGCCGGAATGTTGGATGATTTTACGCTTCAGGGCAAGGAACTCCTCCGGCGAAGCCGACGGAAAGACTGCCGCCGCTTCATGAACCGTCAAATCGTAAACATCCCTGACCACGCTTTTTACCCCCGCTTGATAAGTATGCAGGAATGTACTATTGTTCGTCAGTTCTTTCAAGGTGATAAATTGACGACCGATAATGAGTTCATTCTGCAATACCTGGCCCTGCGGCTCCGGCAACGCCGTCCGAATGCGGGGATCAAACAATTCTGCGCCATCGTCAGCACCGCTGAAATCACCCCGATCCCGTATCAGTTGCAGGCCGCCGAATTCGCCGTTAAGGCGATGGCCGAACAAGGCGGGGCCATTCTCGCCGACGAAGTCGGACTGGGCAAGACCATCGAAGCCGGAATCGTGATTGCGCAATACTGGTTCGCCGGTAAACGGTCGATTCTGGTCATCACCCCGGCGACCTTGATCGAACAGTGGCATCACGAACTGACCCAAAAATTTCACCTGCCGGTAACGATTCTCGACCATCGTTCGTTCCGGGTCGGACAAAAACAGCAGCAACATAATCCGTTCCGCAGTAATTCCATCGTCATCTGCTCTTACCATTTCGCCCGCAACCGGCATCGTTTCATCGCCGAAATCCCGTGGCATCTGGCCGTGATCGACGAAGCCCACAATCTGCGCAACCGGGAAGGCGTCATCTCCGCCACGATCCGGCGCATGTTGCGCAACGTTCCCAAGCTGCTGTTGACTGCCACCCCGTTGCAGAATTCGCTCGACGAACTCTATGCGCTGGCGAATTTCGTCAACGAAGACATCGGCGGGGAGTTTTCGCAGATCGGCACCCATGCCACCCCCGAAGCCTTGGCCCTGCTGAAGACCCGGATGGAGCCGATTCTCCGGCGTACGCTGCGGAAGGATTCCATGCAGTTTTTCACCCGCAGAATCACGTCCACCACCAAGTTTACGCCGTCAGCGGACGAACAGCGGCTTTATGACGGTCTCGACCGCTATCTGCGCCGCAAAACCCTGTACGCCATTCCCGACCAGCAACGTCACATGACCGGGATGATTCTGCGCCGCCTGATGGGCTCGTCCAGTTTTGCGCTTTGCGGCACACTCGGGAAACTGCGCCAGCGCCTGAACGATCTGCTGCTCATCCATCAGCCCATTCCCGAACCCGTGCCGGACATGACTCAGGCTGAACTTGAACGGCTGGAATTTTTACGTCAACTCAAATCCTGTCAACGCCATGCCCTGAGTCCGTCAGCGCTTGATACCGTGGGCGAAGAATTGGCCTGCCTGAACGAACTTCAAGCCTTGAGTGCAGGCATTGACCGCAACGTCAAAGGCAACGCCTTGCTGACCGTGTTGAAAAGTGCGTTATCCCAGGCGGAGGAGCGCAAAGCGCCAAGAAAGGCGTTGATTTTCACCGAATTCATCCAGACGCAGAACTATCTGCGGGATTTACTGGAGTCCGACCCCGCTTTTACCGGTAAAACCGTGATGTTTCGTGGCGGCAACGACTATCCCCAGGCCCGTGAAGTTTACCGACGCTGGAAGGAAGAAAACCCCGACGACACTCATCCCGAAATCGAGATGAAAAACGCTCTGCTGCGCCATTTCGAGACGGAGGCGGAAATCATGATCGCCACCGAAGCGGCGGCCGAAGGCCTGAACCTGCAATTCTGCGCCGTGGTCATCAACTTCGACCTGCCGTGGAACCCGCAACGCATTGAACAGCGTATCGGACGATGCCATCGTTACGGGCAGAAATCCGACGTGGCCGTCATCAACTTTTTAAACGAAAAAAACTATGCGGAAGAACGACTTCATCACCTGCTCACCGTCAAGCTGAAACTGTTCGACAGCCTGTTCGGAGCCAGCGATCAGGTTTTGGGTTCACTGTTCGACGGCGAAGACTTTGCGCAGTGGGTTTATCAGTTTTTTCAGGAGTGCCGTACTCGGGAAGAAATCGACCGGGAAGTCGCCCGCAAAGAGGCGCAGATCGACCGGCAACTGCGAAAACAGGACCAATCCGGCTGGAAGAACCTCGAAGCCTACTTCGAACACCAGTTCCACGTCGATTCCGAAGAACTGCGGCAGGAAGTCGCCCGCAGCCGGAATGATTTTCAGACCCTCATGGAACACTTTTGCGCCGCCAATCTGCCGAACGAAAATCCCGAAGATATTATCGACGTGATGGAACGTCCCAAGTTTTTCGTCTACAAACGCCATTGGACCGATGAAATCACCCGGTGTTACGCCGACCCGCACTTGTCGTCAAGCTTCGCCTATTGGTGCTTCAAAGCCCCGGCAACGCCGTCCCATCCGCTGGCCCGTCTGGCCGGAAAGCAGGGGTGGTTGTTATTAACCCACGTAACGGTCGAAACCATTCATCCGGCGGACAGCCTGATTGCGGTTGCCCTGACCCGTGACGGCGAAGAGATTTGCCCGTTCGATATGGACCGGTTGCTGGAACTGCCGCTCTCTCAGGCGGGCGTACTGCCCGACGGCCCCGGCAAGCGAATTTACATCGACCGGATCGAACAACTCACGGAACAGGCCGTGGCCCGGCAAATCGAACTCGACAGCGCCTGTTACGAACGTTATCTGTCCGACCTGACCGTCCGGCAGGAACATCTGGCGCAACTCGAACAGGCGGCCCAACAGGCCCATATTACCGCCCTGACCCGCCAACTCAGCGCCAAACTACCACCGAACGAACGTGAATCGCTCCAGCGTCGAATCGACCGGGCATGGCTGGAGTACGAACACAACAACAGCCGTCACACCCACCGAATGAAAGCCCTTATCAGCGAGGCCCGGCGTAAATACGCCCCACGTTCCGCCGTCCGCCCGTTATATTACGCCCATTGGCAGATCGACCCATCCTGACCCTCTGCCGCCGAACCATTCGGGTGCGGTGCGGGTGCGAAACTGCGCCTGTGCGATGTAGTCAACAAATATTTTAAAATTCGTGCCCAAAGTTAATTTTCATAAATGCTTTTGAACAAAAGAGATAAAATATAATATTGTTTCAATTGAAGTTAAAAATTCATTACATATAAGTTTGGGCGCAAATGATGAATTTGTTGTAACTGGCGATTTATCAACCGATTGCCTTTGGGGGCAATCAATGGAGGAAAAAATCGATGGTTTTTATGACTTCCACAATGGCGTTATTACGACCGTTTTGAGCTTGCCACGATGGCGTTATTACAACCGTTTTGAGCTTGCCACGATGAGTCTATGATGGCTTCATTGTTAATTGCCTGGCGGCGCATATATTATCGGTGGGATATATTCCATTCCATCAGAGATATAATATTCATGGTTTAAAGAAAATGGCAGATAAGAAAAATCAACATTTTGTTCCTCAGTTTTATTTTAAGAATTTCTCTGGCGGAAAACCATATATAAACCTCATGTCAACAGAGAACGGACGAATCATATCCAATGCGGGCATAAAAGGACAATGTGCCAGATCATATTTTTATGGCCCCAAAGAAAATGAAGAAATTATTTCCGGATTTGAGCAACACGTAAAAGCAATCCTCGATGGTTTTATCAAAATAAAAACTGATAATGATTTTCAAAAACTATATGAGCGAGACGATTTTACAAGGATATATTTTGCTGTTCTGTTTCAACGACTAAGAACAGAACGTGAAGTTCTTAAAGTAAAACGTTCTACAGATGAATTTACAATTGAAACATTCAAGCATTATTTAGAAAACAGGGAAGGCACTCCTGACATAATTAAAAATAACATGGATAAAATCAACTCAAAAAATATGAAAATCCAGCGCCCTCTGGCATATTATTTTGCACTCCATTTTGACCATTTGTATACGTCAACCAACTATCTCATAGACTTGGGTATTCATGTTCTGAAAAACAAAACATCAATCCCATTTATTTTCGGTGATTCGCCTGTCGTTTTTTACAATCAATATTATCGAGAGGTAAAAAAACGTGGAGTAATAGGGTTACAAACTCCAGGGTTAATGATTTTTTTCCCTCTTTCTCCTGATACCGTTTTATTATTGCTGGATGAAAATGTATATGAGTGTCCGTGGAGTAATAATGGCATTTATGAAATATCCGAAGACTTTGATGTAAAGCATATCAATAAACTGCAATTACATAATGCGTTAAAGACTGTCTATTTCCCTGAATCTATGCCCCATAAAACTATTTTAACGTATTGGAAGCAGGAAAAGAATAATCTGAAACCACCGCAAAGTGGTATCAGCAAAGACCCGGTATATGTAGCAGGAATATTGAGAAAAAATGTTATGCTAACAATGGATTCGCAAATCCCATATATTTTGAAATTGTCATTCATTAACTCCGATGTTATAGATGATTCTCAATATCAGGTACGTCGCCGTTGTCCAGAAATACATGAATTTGTTAAAGAACTTGAAACCGGCAATTTTGAAGATGCAATCCAACATTTCAAAGAAAAGTTTTCTCTACGGTAACGTGATTATTTATTTTAACGTAATGGGGGAATGCGTCATAATATCCGATGTTTCGTTGACTGATCTTTTGGCATTGGATTGATGTAGTGCATTGATTCTTTCTGTCGTTTGCGTATTTTTATGACCCTACATTGCTTCTTTGGCCGTTCCGACCATACCTCAATGGTTGTCTGGCACGGATTAGGTTTGCGATATGGCGATTATGTGGCTTGGATAAGATGGTTCATTGTGAACATGTTGTGATTTTGAGTTCATTAACTCGCAACGGCAACAGGAGTTGAAATCGGGTATGCGGAAGCCAAGTACATGGTCGTAGCCTGTTCGGCCTTCGTTAATTATCTCCGTGAAAAATATAACACCTGATAACCTGCCGGAACGATTGAAAAACAACAGAAGCGGAAATATGGTGTTGAGGTCGGCGACTTGTACATTCTTTGTACATTTCGGGTCGGGAAAATTCGGTTTTGAATCGTTAGCGATCGATTTTTGAGGCGGAATTTGGGCAAAATGGGTTATAGTCCCGCAGCGCCCACCATTTTTTACATCTTATCCAGTGAGATCGCCTCACTGGATTTTTTGTTATATCCCCATGTGGCAAAGACATCTGCGACGGTTATCTGTCTCCAAACGCCGGACCGAAAAAGGCATTCAAACGCATGTTTTCTCCATGTTTTGCCGCCGTTTGCTCTCTGATCTCCGTCAGTAGAGGACACGTCTTCTACTTTTTTTCAATGGAGAATTTCTTTATATCTTGTTTTTAATAAAGATATTACACCAAGGTTTCCATCGTTAAAACGGAGAGCATTGCGTCTGAAGTATGCCAATGCCCCCCTCTCATGGAGCCACGATACACTAAATGCTCCCCGATTTTTGATGAATCTCCGAGCTTAAAGTTCCCCAAATCGCGGGAAGCACTTTTTACAAATTTCCCGATTCCGATGATTTTTTCGACTCGACTGTGTCATATTTATACACCAGGAGGAAGTTTTCCTTCCATCATTTTTCGATAATTTAGGGTGCGACCATCAACTACAAACCGGCCATCGCCCACAGCATGAATGGTCCGACGCTCCTTGCGGTCGGGATCAATCCAGGCGCAGACCCCATCCAGAACAAAAATATTATGTTTTTCGATGTAATCGGACACGCGGCATTCGATATTTGCCAGGCACTCGGCAATCAGCGGGGCTTTCACTTCTGTCCCCTTGACCGGCGTAAGTTCAAACTTATTAAACTTGTCGGTATCGCGTCCCGAGCACATTCCGATCTCAACCGCTTTCTGTGCCAGATCGACAGTCGGAATTGCAATCACGCATTCCTTATTTTTAAGTAGGGCTTCACAAGAATAGTTCCATGAGCCGGTCAACAATGCAAACTTCGGGGCGGACCCGAAATCCATGACCATGTGCCAGGAGATCGTCATGATGTTGTTTTTGCGTCCATTCCTGGTGGCAATCAATACGACTGGTCCCGGCTCGATTAGCATGAAAGCTTTTTCCAGCGGTAATTCCTGCATATCATTTTCTCCAAGAATTTCTAACGTAGTGATGGCTATTTTTCCGATGTCTCTGATGACTTTTTACTCTTGATTTCGAACAAAAACCAGAGGCACAGTACAATGACAAGGGTTGCCAGCGACAGCACGAATTTGTTTTCCAGCATGCGCCTGTATTCGGCGGACGCTTCATTGAAGCTGAACGATGGTGATACCCACCAGATCATCTGCGTCAAGCCAGCTACGATCAGGCTCAACCCCAACCAGCGCCATTTCAGGCCCGACAGCAATCCAATTAGAACAAGACCAAGCCCGCAAGCCCAGGAAAACTTTGTCTTGTCGATTTCGCCGGAACGACGTTCCCATTGTTCAATGGCGACTTTTATCATCCGTTCCGTTTTAAACGGCTCCTCTTCAAAGCGATTGGCCTTGCGTTTGCCGGCCTTGATGTCGGCTTCCGCTTTATCTACTTCCGGCCGGATGGCGGCGTATTCCTTTTCCAGAACCTCCAGCGACTCGGCATTTTTGATCTTATTCTGAGTTGGCTGATTATATTTTTCCAGTACAGAATGCTGCGGCTGAAGCCACAGTAAATAGGCATGCCGAACGGTTTGCGCAGTCAGCGCAGTTACGGCAACAAATAAAAATACGATGACGGCTGCTCTCATCGGAATCCCCTCCTTCGTTTGTTAAGGCCTTTGGCCTGATACTGTTATTTTTGCGTTCGGTTCCCTTTGAGCCATATTAAGCTGCTCCAGAATACTCAAACGAAGCAAGGCATAGAAATCTTCGCCTCGCATTTTGGTTATGTTCGTTTGGCGGAAAATATTCGCACGAAGAAAGATCAAATTTTTCGAATATCCTTTGCCTTCATGAAGAGCGGCAATGCAGCGATCATCCGGCGGAAGTTTACCCCAATCCGCATATTCAGCGTCAACCAGTTTCAATGCTTTATTCAAATCCGCTTCAGACTTTTTCAGATCGCCTTTTTTTAGATAATAGACTCCACGAAAGTAATAGGCGTCCGGCGTTTCTTTTAGCGCCAGCGACTGCGCATAAGCGGCCAACGCTTCCGGATTATGCTTTAACTGCTCTTCGGACTTCGCCAAAGTCATGGCGGCCATTGCCATCCATAACGGGTCGCGATAGGTGTCGTTTTCCAAGCCGGACCGCAAATGCCAGACCGCACGTGGATAGTCTTTATATGCAATATACCACTTGAAGCCAAACGAAGCGCTGTTTGAGGACTGACAGCCGTTTGAGAAAATTGCCCCCAAGACTATTACAACAAATGTGAATAATCGGAAAAACATAAACGGGGTCCTCCTGAAATACCATCATACCATCGGCTCGCAAGGCAAAACGGCAAATTGCGAATAACCGGATAAAGCCGATAAAGAAAAATCGCCTATTTCAACGGAAAATCAAGGTGCCGAATTATGTTTGCCGGTTGAATTGCATTTCCCCAAAATCGCGGTTTGCAAATATCATAATTATCTGCAAATCAAGCGAATTGTAAAACCTACTATCTGTTCCGTGATTTATCAAGAAAGGAAGGCCAGAAGGTTCATTTTTTCAAAAACGCCTGCCGTTGTTCTTCGGGATAATGTTCGATAGCATAGCGTAACATCGTGCGCGGCATGACGAGCTTGTGTTGCTGCAGAAACTCCGTAAGTACCGCGCGATTACGCTTGCCTACTTCCCGGAGCATCCAGCCCACGGCCTTGTGCATCAAGTCGTGCGGATGGGGCAGAAAACGTTCAGCCAGCCGGAGCGCCGCAGCGAACTCGCTGTGCCGAATCAGCGTCAGCGTGGCGACCATGGCAATACGCTGATCCCAGAGATACGGACTTTCGGTCAGGGAATCAAGCATATCGTATTTTTTGCTCAGCACGGCTTCTCCGACGATGCCGGGGGCGCTCAGGTCTACCAAGTCCCAGTTGTTGATGTACCGGGTGTTATTGAGATAGATTTCGAGAATCTGTTCCCGCAGGGGATGATCGCCTTTCCGATAATGTTCGACCAGGATCAGCAGGGCGCACAAACGGATTTCATGATGCCGATTTTTCAGCAGGTTTACCGCTTCCGTTATCGCCAGTTTCCGATATTCTTTCGCGATTTGGCGGATCGTCGGATTGTTGACGCCGAGAAAAACGTCGCCTTCACCGTATTGTCCCGGCCCGGTTTTGAAAAAGCGCTGTGCACCCACTGCCTTTTCCGGGTCTCCGGCGGCAGTGATTGCATTTTTCACTATCGTGGCGGTGATTTTATGAGATGCGTTTTTCATGTTTTTCAGGAATCTGTCCATTACAATGATGTGCAGGAAAATAAAATTCTCCCAGTTCTGCCTTCAGTGGTCTCTTCATTACCAATTTTCATAAGAAGCTATTTCCCCTATTTGTTTTTGAAGCTCATTCTTTTTTTCGGGAAGTATTTTATCGGTCAATTCCATGTAAAACGGATTTAATGATTCGTCAAAAAAAATTTCATACTCTTGTTTATCTCCCCCATTATTTATTTTCATAATTAATTTATTATGAGCGGTAATTAAATCATATAGCTTTGCTTGGAAAGAATGACTGAAATAATGACAATAAATTCTAACTCGTATTAATACACCCACAATTTCGATCCCATATCGTATTTTAAAATCACTACCTACTTCTGCTTTAAAATGCGTCATGGAACTTATCTCTTCAAATTTATCGCGTTTGGCAATAAGATTTTGCTGTTCTGTAAATTTTACTTGCATCCGTATTTGCCTCCAGGAAAAGAAAGTAGATATCGCAGAGGCGACAGCGGCAAAGGCTGCAATTATTATTCCAAGGATCTCCATACCAACCTCCTTAAATTTATCCTTTCGTTATCAGCTCAACGGTCAACGCAAAGCTGTAAGCCTGCAGACCAAGAACGTGGAAGAAGTCCAGAGAAAGATTCAACCGCCACCTTCAGCTGCTCCATGATATATATATAGTCAAAAAAACAAGTCACACACTCGGAACGGCGGAAAATGAGCTCAGCCTAACTCAAGAGAACTGATGCCGAAAATTCCCGTCAAGTCCATGGTCGGAAGCGGACCGGTATACATCCGGGCCGTTTCGAAAGACGGGTTCATCCGATGTCTTTTCGCCATGGCGACTGCCGCCGGGTTGCATTCCGGCACATCGAGGAAGACCGACGTATCAGCCGAAACCTGAGCTTTCAACGCAATAAACAAGGTCTCCGCCGCCGCGGCATTGTCCGCAAACAAAGGCCCGATACGGCAACCGTTGCGACATTTACGAATCACCCCGTAGCCGGTAATTTCTCCCCCGGACATCAGTGCCAGTGCACGATTGTGCGGTCTGGAAATCCACAACGGCAGGAACGAGGGCCGAGACGCCGGAAAAAATTTACGATCAAAGGACTCGATCATCGCCATGGGAACATCCGACGCAGGAATAAGGTCCGGATTTTTCCGGACTTCGCCCCCGCCGGGTCCGCCATAGCGGGTATTGCGCCATAATAAGGTAAAACCGGATTTACGGTAGTTGTCCTGCTGGGCCGGAACGCCGTCCAGCCCGACGTTATATCCCTGCAGCGACGTCATCGCCGCCTGCCACAACCGATAACCGTATCCTCGGCCGCGATATTCCGGCTTAACAATATAAAAACCGATGAAGCCGATCCCGCCGCTGTATTTTACGGCGGAAATTGAGGCAATCGGTTCACCATCCAGAAATCCCATCAGGAAACCGCCGGGATCGGTTTGGTAAAAACATTCCGCATCGTCAATACCCGGCTTCCACCCTTCCGTCTCCGCCCATCCGGCCGCGATATCAAACTCCTGCCGCGACATAACTCGAATATCATACTTCGCCGCCATAACAACACCTCCATAGAGTTATCAACCGACATGAAAAAGATGCCGGATTAAAAACGGAACATTGGTGACAGACCATCTAAATGAAAAGTTTCATGTTTAAGCTATTTGCTCTCCCCTCGCCAGCCACCAGCCATACCCTATTTCCGGATTGCGTAAATACAAATGTGAGATCGGCGGCGACTCGGACGGACATCATCATTGCTCCGGGATTTGGCGATCCCATCAATGAGCGCGAATAGAAGCCCAGACGTCGAAAAAGCGAAAAAATCCAACGGCAAGCCGTTTGCCCCTTGACACATTTCCTCTCATTGGAGGGTAAAGTTCAAAAATCGCGGGAAGCACTTTTTACAAATTTCCCGAAATTTCCCGATATTATGCCATGGAGCAACTGCCACCTAGCGCAATCAACATATGCGCCGGCCAAGGCGAAAAGCTCGGTAAAGTCGGTGATCTTCTTTTTGGTAAACTAGAGCGCACTCCATCTTGGAAGAAAAGGGATCAGGACAAGAACGCCAAGACTATGCGCAACACCGATAACAAAACGAATCAACAGAATTATTGCTTGCCCAGGTCTGCCCAGGTGAGTGAAAATCCGGCTAGATATTTACGCAACCGGTCGGCATCATTCGCGGTCCGCTTGTTCTGCCGTGACACGGCGAAAAGCTGACGTCCGGCTTCCGAAAGCGATTTGGAGGTTCGGCAGATTTTTACAACTTCCGTCAATTGCGCTAGGTCGAATTGGTCAAACCGTGTCCCGTAATTCGTTCCCAGCAATTCGGACAAATCCGGATCGTCGTTTTCGGACGTATTATCACTTTTCCAAGCGGCCATCAGACGTTCAATTTCAGCGGTGACCAATTCCGGAGTAATACGGCCGCCCGTCGCCAATGTCGACAGCCGGGTGACTGCCGCATTAAGGTCGCGAAAATTGGCCAGCCAGTAGGCATCGGGAGAAACGGCAAAACGTAAAAATTCGTTTCGTGCTTCCTGATTGAATGAAACCATCTGACCCGTCTTCCGGCTGAACTCTTCCAGTTCGTAATCGAGGTTGGGTTCGATGTCTTCCCTCCGTTCGGACAGGCCAGGCAGTTGAAAGGTCCAGAGATTGATCCGGGCCAGCAAGTCTTCTCGGAAACGCCCGGCGGCCACCTCCACACGAAGATTGCGGTTCGTGCCGCAGATCAACTGAAACGAACTGTGACGTTCACGATCGGCGCCCAATGGGAGAAAGGTTTTTTCTTCTACCGCACGCAACAGCATGGCCTGTTCATCTAGTCCCAACTCGCCGATTTCGTCAAGAAATAAAATTCCCTGATTCGCCTCGACCAGCAATCCGGGACGAGCACTCACTGCTCCGGTAAACGCGCCTTTCTCATGACCGAACAAGGCGGACATTGCGCCATCGCCGCGCAATGTGGCACAGTTCAGTTCCACCAGCGAGCCGGTCAGTTGATGGTTGAGTTTTTTCAGTTCGAAAATCTTGCGGGCAAGGCGTGATTTTCCCGCGCCGGTCGGACCGGTCAACAGAATTGGCTCGGTGGAACGGACCGCTACTCGCTCAATGGTCTCGATCAATGAGTTGAACCGGGCATTACGAGTGGCAATGCCGGACTTCAGAAACGAGACGTCATCGCCGCTGGCTTGGCGAAATCGCATGGACAGCTGATCGTATTTCGACAAGTCGAGGTCAATTACGAAATGAACTCCGCCAGGAATGCGCGAGGGCGAAGTCTGCAGCAGTTTGCCGGGGAGATGGTGTGATTCCGTCAACAGAAACAAACAAATCTGCGCCACGTGAGTTCCGGTAGTAATGTGGATATAATAGTCTTCGCGATCAGGCTGGAAATGGTAGCGGCGCGAGTAGTCATAAAGCTGTCCGTAAACCTCCTGGAAATCCCAAGGATCGCGAAAGGCAACGATTTCCGGCACAACTTCGGTTTCCGGCGAAACCTGTTTAATATCGGCGATGACTAGTTCCGCCAGTTCCCGGCAATTCTCCTGATAGAGCAAATGATAACGCCCCACCGGAAAATCTTCCTGCTGGCATATGGAGACTGATGGACGCCAACGTTTCCAGCGATCCGGCTTAAAGCCACGATCCAATTGCGTTCCCAGCAGATTGATAACAACGTTTTTATTCATGATATTATATCATTGGATAGTTATTTATAAAATTTTATAAAAATATATCACAAATTATGGCGGCGTCAAATTCCCGACTACGGCGTAAAACTAAAATAATGTCCCTTTTTTTAGCACAGATTTCGCGGAACATGACGATTACATACAAAAAAGTTTCGTCCCTGGCACGGGAAACGCTATGTTAGTCAAGGCAAACATACGATAGAGAGCGTTCATGATTAAGATCGATGGGGCATATGGAGAAGGCGGCGGACAGATTTTACGCACATCATTAAGTCTGTCCATGCTGACCGGACAAGCCGTGCAGATAAACCATATTCGGTCCAGACGCCGCAAGCCGGGACTATTGCGGCAGCATTTGACTGCGGTCAACGCGGCCGCCGCCATCAGCGGAGCGATAACCTCCGGAGCAGTGATCGATTCGTCCGAGCTGACGTTTAGCCCGCAGTGCATCAAGAGTGGAAAATATCATTTTGCGGTGGGAACGGCAGGAAGCACATTGCTGGTATTACAGACTATTTTGCCGGCACTGCTGGCGGCGGACTCGCCCTCGGAAGTGGTGATCGAGGGCGGAACCCATAATTCCGGAGCTCCGACTTTTGACTATTTCGCCCAAGTGTTTTTACCGGTGTTGCGGCGGATGGGCGGTTTGGTCGAAGCTCGGCTGCAACGTTACGGATTTTATCCGGCCGGCAGCGGTCGGATAAAAGTCGATATTCAGCCGTCGAAACTGCAACCGCATGATTTGACGGAACGAGGAGCGTTACAGCGGCAACAAGTCATCGGTCTGACGGCCAACCTGCCGGAAAAAATCGCACTGCAGGAAGCGCAGTTGGTCGCGACGGCATGGACAGATCATCCGAAAATCAGCGTGGCGGAAGTTGAATCTTCCGGTCCGGGCAACGTGCTGATGCTGGAACAGGAGTATGAACATATTACCGAAATGTTTATTGGCTTCGGCGAACTGAAAGTCCCGCGGGAAGAAGTGGCGCGGCGAGTAATTGAGCAGGCCCGACGCTATCAGCATGCACTGGGGCCGGCGGGACCGTATCTGGCTGATCAATTGCTGTTGCCGCTGGCGCTGGCCGGCGGCGGCAGCTTGCGGACGGTAGCGCCCACGCAACATACAGAGACCAATCTGGCGGTAATCGGCAAATTTCTACCGTTACAATACAAGTGTCGGGAAATCGGTCGGGATGACTGGGAAATCAAGCTTAACGCATAACTTAAAGGAACATAAAAATGGAATGGATCCAAAGTGAAGACGGAGCGCGGGTACCGGTAAAATCGTGGTGTGGAGATATCGAACCCGGAGCATTGAAACAAGCCAACAACCTGTCTCGGCTGCCGGTGATATTTCACCACGTAGCGTTGATGCCGGACTGCCATGTGGGATACGGGATGCCGATCGGCGGCGTGATCGCCTGTACCGATGCAGTTATTCCCAATGCCGTCGGAGTGGATATCGGCTGTGGAATGGCGGCAGTGAAAACCAACGTTTCTGCAGAAGCGTTCAAAGAAATGCAGATCCGGCGCGAACTACTGAACCGCATGAAAGCAATAGTCCCGGTTGGCGAAGGGGTTTGTCGCAAAGAAGAAATGGCATGGGATGGCTTCGACAAGTATCTGGGGAAATTGAAAGACGGTGAAGCGCCGCAGTGGCCCAGTAGGTTGGATCGCGCCAATTTGGGAACGCTGGGCGGAGGAAACCACTTTATCGAATTGCAGCATGATGAAAACGGAATGATCTGGCTGATGCTCCACTCGGGAAGCCGTAACCTGGGATACCGAATTGCGGAACATTATCACGCCAAGGCTTTAAAACTCAACGAGCAGTTCCATGTGGACCTATCGGATCGCGAATTGGCGTTTCTGCCGCTCGATCACGAAGAGGGGCAGCGCTATCTGCGCGACATGCACTTTGCGTTGGCCTATGCGCGGGAAAATCGGCGGATCATGATGGCGCTGTTCAAACAGGCTCTATGCGATCAGATCGGAACGGTGGAATTTGTCGATGAGGTCAATATTCATCACAATTATGCAGCCAGGGAAGAACACTTCGGACGAAAAGTATGGGTTCACCGTAAAGGAGCGACGTCCGCCCGCGACGGGGAAATCGGAATTATTCCCGGCAGCATGGGAACGCCGTCTTACATTGTCCGCGGCTTGGGAAATTCCGAGTCGTTCATGTCCTGTTCGCACGGAGCCGGACGAAGAATGGGACGCGGCGAAGCAAGTCGACAGTTGACGATTGAAGCCTGTGATCAGGCGATGGACGGGATTGCGTTCGATCGGTGGAACAAGTTCAAGTCCAAGTGGAAAAAGCACGGACAAAACGAGAATTTATATGACTTGAGCGAAGCGCCGTTGGCATATAAGGATATCGATCAGGTAATTGCGGCGGAACTCGATCTGATTGAACCGCTGGTGAAACTACGTCCGCTGGGCGTGATCAAAGGATAAACAGGGGAAAACTCGGCAATAACAAGACTTCTGACAACAGAAGTTTTGTTGCCGTTACAGAAGAACAAAATATGATACAGCAAAAACTTGATATTGTGAGGCTGGAATGTGCCTTGGAGCAGCGTTTCGCAAATGCCTCAATTCAAGTTGAGGACATTGCTTCGCTGCATCCGTCATTTTCGATTAAAACCTATATCAATGACATTTTGATCCATTCGGTTTGCGATGTTCATTATTTACTCGAAATCTACTTTGAGTCAGGTGACATGTATCCTTTTACCTGTACTTGCGGAGATGCCCCTTGTGCCGGCATCTGGAATCCAGTCGACGTGATTCAGGAAGGAAACCTCATCATGATGAAAGTTCCCGAACCGCTGGTATCTGGTTCATTCTGCGATGCCTGTGAACAGATCGGGTACTGCCGCCCCACTGAAACATGGAAATGTCAAGTTTATCAATCCCTGGCAAAGTTCAAAACTTACCGTTTTGACCGGAAAGAATATGGTCGGCAATTGCTTAACCTGATTCATTACCATCCCATAACTTGCTGGAAATACCATGTCCTTGAGTTTTCTGAGCTCAAACCGATTCGATTTTCCAACTAACCCATTCCCGACTTTCAGTCTGGTTGAAGCCGACTGAAAGTCGCCGTTTTTACACCGGAGCCAGCCCCGGCAGGTAACTTTGTTCCGGGGAGGCTCGCATCCGAGTACCGCGTGCTGTCCCATAGCATTTCAGTACGCTGAACATGTCGAACGCGCTCCACAACACGCCGCGCAACA
>Ga0160425_1001025_pt1 | contig 29932 bp, 27 predicted proteins | sample BioMet8_FD_108193 | JGI IMG/M metagenome (GOLD analysis project Ga0160425, IMG submission 108193) | Microbial communities from bioreactor (seeded with sewage sludge) at Lawrence Berkeley National Lab, California, USA - Biofuel... | ecosystem: Engineered > Bioreactor > Anaerobic > Unclassified ...
CGTCGTAGTAGCACTCAGGAGAGGCCACACAGGCAGCCGTGTTGGCCATATGCGTCATGCGCGGATAGATGCCCGCGTCGTGCAGCTGGGCGATTGCAGCATCAAAAAGCGTTTTCTGATGCTGCGTCACCGTCTTGTCGAGCGAATATGCATTGGCAAGATGGGTAAAGACGCCGTCGATCTCAATGTTCGGTAATGCTTTGAGCGTTTCAATCAGATGGGCCAAGGGCGCGCCGGCCGGCAGTCCGATGCGGTGGAGCCCCGTGTCGATTTTGATATGTACCTTAACCGTTTTCCCCTGCCGGACCGCTTCCCGGGAAAGAGCCGCGGGAAATGTATCGTCATAAACGGTGGCGACCAGGCCAAGCTCCACAAATTTGGGAATGGCAGAAAACGGGACGGCGGACAGGACCATCAAAAAATCGTTGATCCCCGCAGCCCGCAATTCCATCGCCTCTCCGATCTGCGACGTTGCAAAACAGTGGATGCCGCACTCCCGGTTCAGATAAACCGCCGGAGCCGCTATCCCGTTTCCATAGCCGTTGGATTTGGCCACATAGATGATCTCCGTATCCGGCCCAATATGCCGCCTGATCTTTTCCACATTCCGTTTTACCGCAGGCAGATCCACCCGGATAATAGATGTAGCTGTTTCCAGCGTCTGGTGCATTCTTTCACCTCCGTGTCAGTTTCATATCGCTGCCGTCCGCCGGGTTTCCCCGCAGGGCGGTTTTTTCTTAATCCGTCTGGTCCGCTTTGAGCACTGCTTCCAAAAGCACCTGTGCGCCTGCGGACAGGTCCTCGTCTTTCGTATACTCATCCTTGCTGTGGCTGATGCCGTTGTGGCTCGGCACGAAAATCAGGCCGGTGGGAACAATCTTTGCCATCTCCATGGCATCGTGTCCGGCTCCGCTGAACATGGTATGGAAATGTCTGCCGCTTTCCCTGCACACCGCCTCAATCAGTGCGGAAACGGAAGAGCTGAGAAAGACAGATCCCTTACTGCTGTAGGGAGCAATTGTGATGCTGTATCCCGTGATGGAGGAGATCTCCTTCTGAAGATCCTCCATAAAGGCATCTATCGTGCCTTTGCTCATGTCCCTGAGCTCCAGCACGAAAGACGTAGTCCCAGGGATCACATTGACGGAATTGGGGCTGTTTTTGATGCACCCCACAGTGGCCACGAAGGGTTTTTTGTATGTGCAGGCGTGCGAATAGATCCATATAATCAGTCTGGACGCCGCCACCAGAGAATCGCGGCGATCCTCCATGGCAGTGGTTCCCGCATGATTGGCCTGCCCATGTACGGTCACCGTATAGCGGGTGATGCCCACAATGCCCTGCACGATCCCGATATCCAGATGTGCCTTCTCCAGCGTCCCGCCCTGTTCAATATGCAGTTCCATATAGCATTGGGGGAGGCACTTCATCTTCGCACCGGTCACGTCCTCTTTTTTCAGTCCAAGACCGGCCAATTTTTCCTCTGTTCCTTCAGCGGAAAGGTTCTGGTTGCCGGCAGCCGCACGGCTGCCGAAGGTGCCGCCCAGCGGGCCGCCCTCTTCGGCATTGAAAGCCACCGCCAGAATGGGGTGTTTGGGAAAATATCCATTATCCTGCATGGTTTTGATACATTCAAACGCCGCCGATACGCCCAAATTTCCGTCATATAGCCCGCCGAACTTTACCGTATCAAGATGTGAGCCGATGCAGATGGGCGCTTTGTTGGAGTCGCCCGGATTATAACAGCCAAACACATTGCCCACAGGGTCTTTTTCCGCTGTCAGACCCGCCGCCTCAAATTCGCGGCACAGTGATGCCGCCGCCAGGTCGTATTGCGGGCTGAAGGCCGTTCTGTCAATTCCATCCGGCGTTTCGCCGATACTTCCGCGTCTTTTGAGTTCTTCTATGAAACGCGCACTGTTGATCTGCATGTCAGTTTCCCTTCAAAAATACCGTTTTGCCGCCGATCACCGTCATTTCCACCACCGCGCCGGCAATATCTCTGATCTCGCCGTCGGCCCCGGCTTCAATGCCGGAAAGAATGGCAAAATCGGCATATTTGCCTCGTTCAATGGAGCCCATGCTGTCCTCGCAAAACGCGCCGTAAGCATTTCGGATGGTATAGCATTTGACAGCCTCCAGAAAACTGATGGCTTCCGTCCGGTTCAGCGGTTTTCCCGAGTCCCCGATCTCCCTTGTCATGGCGGTACGGATCCCCAGCAGCGGATTTGGATCATCCACCGGATAGTCTGTGCCGAAGCCGACGTTGATCCCATTTTTCAGCAGCGTCCTGATGGGCTGGATATGCATGGCCCGCTCTTCGCCGAGATTGCGGAGGTAGGTGTTGCCGAATTCGCGTATAAAAATCGGCTGCGTCATGATCAGAATGTGATTTTTCCTGATGGTTTCGATCAGGCTGTCATTGAGGAGTTCCGCATGCTCGATCCGCAGTCTGTCCGTTTTCTTTTTTTCAGAACCGCTGTAAAGATCCGCCACATACCCTGTGGAACGATCTCCGATGGCATGCACAGCCACCTGCCAGCCTGCATCGGCGGACGGTCTTATATATTGGTCAAGCCGTGCACGGAGCAGCAATCCGGTATTCTCGGGTTCTCCCATGTAGGGCGCGTTCAAAGCCGCCGTCCTGCTGCCGAAGCTGCCGTCTGAAAACAGCTTGACAGACCCGATCCGAAGATACGGATCGCCCTTGTGACCTGCCCGCAGTTCGTCTGCGTAAGTGCAGAAGTCCTCAAAGGGTTCGTTCTCGCCCGGCCGTATCATCAGGTACGTCCTGAGCTTGAGAAGGGACCGCCGGTTCATTTCCTCATAGACCTTCACATATTCCCGCGGCGGCATCATATCTGTGCCGGCATCATGGATCGCTGTGATCCCATTTTGGAGCAGCAGCTCCTGTTCTTTGGCAAGAAAGGCCAGAACCGTTTCCTGATCGGCCGAAGGCATATTGTCCAAAACATACTGCTGTGCGCCCTCGGTGGCAAGCCCGGTATAAGCGCCCCGGTCATCCTTTTTGAATGCACCGCCGGCGACACTCTCCATTTTTTCTTTGTCCAGTCTTTCAATCACACTGGAATTGATGATGCACATATGCCCGCATACCCTGATGACAGTCACAGGCACATGAGGAAAGAAGCGGTCGATATCGCTTCGCGTTACCATCTGTCCCGTTCCAATGTTTTCTTCGGAAAAGCCAAAGACGCTGATCCACGGCTCCTTCGTTCCCTGCTTTTTCTCTTGAACATAGCGCAGCATATCATCCACCGTGCCGAACGTCATGCCGCTGATATCCAGCTTGAAGCGGTTCAGCGCAGCTGTCAGCATGTGGATATGGGAGTCAATAAAGCCCGGCAGCATCAGCCGGCCCTGCAGGTCTACGCCCTCAGCGCCTTCCGAAAGGTACTGTTGGATCCTGTCACTCTTCCCAAGATCAGCAATCCGGTCGTCTTCCGTCAAAACATAGTCTGCCAGAGGTTCCGCATTGTTCATGGTCAGAATATGACCGTTATAGTACAGTCTTCGTTTCATAGCGCTGATCCTCCCTTGCCGTCTATAGCTCCTTTATCACGTTCTGTACAAATTTCCACAAGACGCCAACTGACGCAATGCCCATGTACTCTTCCGGCGTATGCTCCTCATAGATAATGGGGCCCATGGAAATGATGTCCATATCGGGTATCTGTTCTTTGAAAATGGCGCATTCCGTACTGGCGTGAGTCACCTTAAAGCGCGGACTTCTGCCAAATTCCTTCTGATACTCTGCTTCCACCAGGCTTTTTATGCGGGAATTTTTGTCATAGTCCCAACCCGGCAGTCTGTCGTCAAAATGAAGCTTGCAGTCCGTGAGCGCCGCAACAGCCCTGTATTCGTCGCATATCCTGTCGATCAGGGAACTCTTGCAGCTTCTGACCGAAAGATAGAAAGCGGCCTCTTGTCCCTGCATCTCAACATTTCCCACATTGCAGGAACACTCCGGGGTATCAGGGAAGATCCGCTGCATGGACCGGACGCCGTTTGGCAACACCAGCAGGAGTTGTGACGTCAGATGCGCCGAAGCATAGGAAAGCACCCTCTCAGGAAGCATTTTTCTCTCCGCAAGCTCCAACGTCACGCCGTCGTCCACATCGCTGAGTTCATCTTTCAGCACAGCTTCAAACCCGCTGACAACATCCTTCAGCTTCTGCAGGTCTTCGGTACACGCCACGATCGCACTTTGTGACGGGATGCCGTTCTTATTTTCCTGAGATGTATCGCCGCTCTCAAAGGATGCGACGGCTGTACTGCCGTCGGCAAGCAGAAGCGCCATGAGCCGGCCCATGATCACGCTGGCATTCCCGCGGCCCTTGTCAATGTCGCCGCCCGAATGACCGCCGTGCAGACCGCTTACCGTAATCCGCACCGCATGGCTTCCCACCGTGCGCGTGACATATGTCAGCTTCTGCGTCAGCACCGCGTGCTGGTTCCCCGCGCAGCCCACATAGATCCGTCCTTCGGTAAAACCGCCGGCATCGAAGTTGATCATGGTTTTCCCCGTCAGCTGGGACATATTGAAATGAACAGCCCCCACCATTCCGATCTCTTCACCCACCGTGAATACCGCCTCGATGGCAGGGTGCGGAGCGACAGTATCGTCCAGAATCGCCAGCTGATAGGCCACGCCGATCCCGTTGTCGGCTCCCAGCGTCGTCCCGCGCGCTTTGATGCGATCGCCGTCCACCCACAGGTCCAGCCCCTCACATTCAAAGTTGTGGGTAACGCCCTTCTTCTTGGCGCACACCATGTCCATATGCGACTGCAGCACCAGTGCGCCCCGCTTCTCATAGCCGGGGCTCGCCGGTTTTCGCACCAGCACATTGCCGCAAGCGTCCTTGCTGCATGCAAGGCCTCTGTCCGCGGCAAATTTCATGATATAGGCGGTGATCTTCTTTTCTTTCATTGAGCCGCGCGGAACAGAAGATATCTCTTCAAACCAGCGCATCACCGCTTTTGGCTCAAGTTCGTCCAGTTTTCCCATTTTGCGGCTCCCCTTCGCCCGCACAGGCAGGAGCGGGAGAACGTCCTCTGCGTCCCCCGCTTTTCGCCTTTGCAGTTTACATTGGTTTGTTATGCAGATCGCAGGCCACAAAGTGACCAGGCGACACCTCGATCAGCGGTTTGTCTGTTCCGTCGCATCCGGGCTTGGCAAAATCGCAGCGCTTGCAGAAACGGCAGCCCGGTTTCACATTGATGGGGCTGCTCACCTCGCCCTTGATGGTCTTGAAAGGAATATCCCGCTTGGAAAGATCAGGTTCTGGAATAGCAGCCAGCAGCGCCTGTGTATATGGATGCAGCGGGTTTTCAAACAGCTCGTCCGATGTGGCAATCTCCACCGCCTGTCCCAGATACATGACCATGATCCTGTCAGAAATATGTTTGACAACGCTCAGGTCGTGAGTAATGAACAGATAGGTCAGGTTCAGATCATCTCCCAAATCCATCAGCAGATTCAGGATCTGCGCCTGAATTGAAACATCCAGCGCCGAAACGGGCTCGTCACAGACAATAAATTTGGGATTCAGGGACAGAGCTCTTGCGATGCCGATGCGCTGACGCCGGCCGCCGTCCAGCTCATGCGGATACATATTGGCGTACCGGCGAGCCAGGCCCACCATATCCATCAGCTCTGCCGCCCGGTTGTAGATATCCGCCTGATGCTTGTAGGTCTTATGGATCAGCATATACTCGGCAATAACTTCAATAACGGATTTCCGGGGATCAATGCTGGCATAGGGGTCCTGAAAGATGATCTGCATCTCCTGACGATAGGGCCTGAACTTGCCCTGACTCATCTTGGTAATGTCTTTGCCTCTGTATATGATCTCACCAGAAGACGGCTCGATCAACCGCAGAATGGTACGCCCCAGTGTGGACTTGCCGCAGCCGGACTCACCCACCACGCCGATGGTTTCGCCTTCATAAATATCAAGATTGATGCCATCCACTGCGTGCAGCATGGCCCCGCCGTTGAGCTTGAAGTATTTCTTCAGGTCCTTGAGTTGAAGCAATGGGGTATCATTTTCCATGTTACTGCTCATTCTTCTTCTCCTTTCTGTTGCCGTTTTCATCAAACAGATGGCAGCGCAGAGTGTGTGTCCCTGAAGCAACTACGCCCGGATGCTGTTCGCGGCAGATATCTGTTGCGTATTTGCATCGTTCGGCGAAAACACAGCCCTTTGGCAAATTGGTGGGGTCGGGCATCAGCCCCGGAATCGCATTCAGGCGCTTTGCCTTGGATTTCAGATTAGGGATAGAACCAAACAGGCCTTCCGTGTACGGGTGGTGATTCTTTCCTTCGAAAATATCTTCCACAGTTCCTGATTCCACGATCTCGCCGGCATACATGACACCCACATCGTCGCAGATCTTGGCCACGATCCCCAGATCGTGGGTGATCATCAGCATGGAGGTGCCCAGGCGGTCGCGCAGGTCTTTGATCATCATCAGCACCTGCGCCTGGATCGTTACGTCCAGCGCCGTGGTAGGCTCGTCCGCGATCAGCAAACCCGGCTCACAGGCCAGCGCAATGGCAATGATCACACGCTGTTTCATGCCGCCTGAAAACTGGTGAGGATACTCCACCTTTCTCGACGGCAAAATGCCCACCATTGACAGCGTATCCTCTACGCGCTTGTCGATCTCGTCTTTGCTCAGATGCGGATTGTGTATCTTCACCGTTTCCGCGATCTGATCGCCCACCGACATGACCGGGTTGAGGCTCGTCATCGGGTCCTGAAAGACCATGGCGATCTTGTCGCCTCTGTACTCGCGCATGTCTTCTGCCGGCAGAGTCAAAAGATCCTGCCCCTCAAATTCGATGCTGCCGCCGGTCACATGACCTACCGCGGGCAGCAGCCTGATAATGGACCTTGCCGTTGTTGTCTTTCCGGCGCCGGTTTCTCCCACCAATCCGAACGTGCTCTTCTTTTTGATGGAAATGTCGATGCCGTTAACCGCATTCACCGTTTCAAGGTCAGTCTTGTAAATAACAGAAAGGTTTTTGATTTCCAGAATGTTGTTTTCGTTCATTTCGTATCCCTTTCATTTCAGCTCTCTTCTGACTGTTACGATTTAAGATGCGGATCCATGGCATCTCTCATTCCGTCACCGATAAGGTTCACCGCGCAGGCAGTGAGAATAATAGCAAGCGCGGGGAACAGCAGCATATGGGGCGCCGAGCGCATATATTCACGCGCTTCCGCCAGGATCTGGCCCCATTCAGGCTGAGGTGGCGGCATGCCCAGACCAAGAAAACTCAGCGTGGATTCATAGAGAATGATTTTGGCAACATTGAGCGTCGTATTGACTATGATGACGCCCATGGCATTGGGAAAAATGTGGGAAAGAATGATCCTGGCACTGCTGGCGCCGCCGGCTTTCGCCGCCTCGATATACTCCAGATCCGACAGGCTCAGGATCTGCGATCGCACCAGCCGGACATAGTTGGTAAAGTAGGCCAGCGTCAGGGCGATGAGCAGGTTCACAAAGTTGGCGCCCAGCGCAAAAACAACCGCCATGGTAAACAGAATATCAGGTACGGACATGAAAATATCCAGCGCCCGCATGATAAGGTTGTCCACCTTGCCGCCGAAGTAACCGGCAATGGCTCCCAGCGTACTGCCTACAATGCAGGAGGAAATAGTGGCCAGAACGGCAATGGAAATGGATGTTCTGCCGCCGTAAAGCACTCTCGCGAACAGATCTCTTCCGTAAGAATCCGTGCCAAACCAATGCTCCGACGATGGGCCGGCCAGTTTAATGGACAGATTTTGCGTCGTGGCCGCACTGTATTTGACAATGACGTTTGCAAAGATGATGGCAAGCAGGATCAGGATGAGCATGAAAAGTCCCACCATAGAGCCTCTGTTCTTGCGGAACCGCCTCCATATTTCCTTGGCCTGATTCTGCTTTTTGAATTTTACAGGCTCCTGAGCGGAGGGACGCGCGGCCGTTACATTTTCAGACATGTATACCCTCCTCCTACCCCTTGATTCTTGTGTACTTTGCTCTGATTCTCGGGTCAATAAACGCATAGATAATGTCAACGATCAGCATGATAATGGTAAACGTAATAGAAATAACGATGGTACCCGCAATGATCACAGGCTCGTCCTTATAGGCAATTCTGTCAACGATCAGTGCGCCGATGCCTGCCACTGAAAACAGACGTTCAGCCACCACAGCACCCATGATCAGACCGCCCATGTTCAGGCCGATATTGGTGATGACCGGCAGAAGAGCGTTTTTCAGAGCATGTTTCCAGATGACCGTGCTCTCCTTGGCACCCTTTGCCCGTGCCGTATCAATATAGTCTTCTCTGATGGACTCCAGCATGGAGGATTTTGTGAACCGGATATTGAACGCGGTAATGGGGATCGCCATGCACAGCGACGGCATGATATAGCATTGCCATGTATTCAGGCCGTAGGACGGCAGTATATTCAGTTTGAGTGAGAAAACAAACAGCAGTACCATGCCCAGGACAAAGGCGGGAATGGCAGCCAGCAGGAATGCAAGAACAGACGGAATATAGTCCCACGCCGTGTACTGCTTAACGGCGGTCAGCATGCCCAGCGGCACACCCACCAGTGTCGAAATGATAATGCCAATGATGGAAAGTTTCAACGTGACCCAGAACCTGGGCAGGACTTCATTTGCAACAGGCTGCCTGGTAAAGTACGAAGTGCCGAAGCTATGGTTCACGACCAGGTTCTTCAGATAATGCACATACTTGACCATCAGCGGATCGTTGTATCCCAATTCCTGGTTGAGCTGATCGACTGCCTCCTGAGGGGCCGAAACGCCCAGGATTGACCGGCCGGGGTTGCCGGGGGTAAAGTTCAGCACCAGAAGGATGATGAAAATAACACCCAGTATAGTCGGTATCAAAAACAGGATACGCTTGATGATATATCGATACACAGTATGCCCTCCTTCCTTATATCAGCGGCAGGGCAGTAACACCCTGCCGCTGATATGCACTTGTTGGCGTTCAGGCTGTTATGCAGCCCAGGTAAAGTTTCTGATCTTGTAGTAGGTAGGCACAGGATCGCCAATGTTGATTCTGGTGGACCAGACAATGGCGACAGGTCTGTTGATCAGGGGGAGAATCGTGGCGGTATCCATGATCATGGACCACAGTTCCGTGTAATAGGTGAGCCGCTGGGTCTGATCAGCCGTGCCGGCGCCCAGGGCGACCAGTTCTTCAATACGCTGCCAATTGAACTTGTTGCCGGTGGTGTAGTTGATGCAGTACATACCGACGGACTCGCTGTGGACCTGCTGACGGATATTGTTGAAGTCGTAGTTGCCGGAGTCGGAGTACACGCAGATGTCGAATTCCTGTGCATTCCACTTCTCAACCGCCAGGGACACGTCCAGCATCTGAACCTCCGCGTGGATGCCCACTGCCTCCAAATCGTTCTGCAGCACCTGTGCCGTCTTGGAGTTGTTGGTGGAGTTGGTGGTCAGAATCGTCCCCACGTCTACGCCGTTGGGATAACCCGCCTGCGCCAGCAGGGATTTTGCCTTCTCGGTGCTGTAAGAATATGTCTGGAATCCGGTCGTGGGCTGTGTGGGAACATACTCAGGAACCATGTAGGTATCAGTGGTGCTGCCGTAGCCTTCGGTCACTGCCAGGTTGACGTCCTGCTTGTTGATGGCATAAAACATAGCCTGTCTGACCAGGTCGTTGTCAAGAACCGTGCTGGTCTTGCTGGCATAGTTGATGCCCATCCAGATGATGTTGTTGCCGGTGACCATTGTGCTGTGATCGGCGCCCGCCTTGGCATACAGGGAATTCCAATCGGACAGAGCCGCATCTTCATAATAATCCAGCTCGCCGTTTTCATAAGCGACCACGGAAGCAGCCGCATCGGAGAGAACTCTGTACTCAACATTCTTGATATTGGGAGCACCCTGCCAATAGTTGTCATAGGCACTCAGCTTGCAGCCGGTGGCCACGTTGTACTCGGACACATAATAAGCGCCCGTACCGGCTTTGTTGGGGATCGTGCCAAAATTGGCGCCCTGGGAAGTGACCTCGCCCTGTTCGAGAATCTTGATACGGAAAAGCGTGTGGGCCAGAGGCGCATACGCATATTTCATGTGAATGACAAACGTCTGGTCATTGGGGGCTTCCACGCTGGCGATCATAGTTGTCAGATAGTTCATGGCTGCGTTCTTCATGGCTCTTTCATAAGTAAAAGCGCAGTCGGATGCAGTCAGCTTCTCACCGTTCTGGAAGGTCACACCGTCACGAATCGTGATGGTATAGGTGAGGGAATCATCGCTGACCTGAACATCTTTTGCCAGTTCGTTGTAGTATCCGCCCTTGGCTTCGTTCATGCCGTAGAGGCCTTCATAGATCTGATCATACAGTTTGATATCATGGGTATTGTTGCTGTTTGCAGGGTCAAGAGACGTGAAAGCAGATTCTGCTCTCATGATCAGTGTCTTTTCACTGCTGCTCGTCGTGGTGGAACTGCTGCTACTGCTGCTCCCGCAGCCGGCCAGCAGGCTCACCAACATAAGAAGCGAAAGACAAAGCGCACCAATTTTTTTCATACGATCTCACCTTTCTTTTTTTGAATTCTCTCGCAAACTAGTACTTTTTTCCTTCTTTGTAGCTTTTCAGGTCTTTCTTTTTTTGGTAGTTCGGCATTTTGCAGCGAAACGTACACTTGTCATCTCCTCTTGTCAATATTTTATCCTGAACGACTACCGTGTCTTCATGATAAGCTGTCCACATGGCATGATGGATTTCCTCGCAGTACACCACCCCTGCATCCATCAGATCATACTTCTTCCAGAGGTCATACATATCGCACTCTGTCAGATCTGAATAGAAATCATCCTTCTCAAAGATTTGTCTGTTGGTGGGTTGGGAATCGTCACCCGGCAGATCTGCATAGACATGCAGATTCCGCATGTTGAGTTCCAGTCCGTAGTGAAGCTGCCTTTCACGCTGTGCCGTCCCTCTCACCTTGCCGAAATCGCGCAGGGCCCGTCTGACCACCTGCTCGCCTTCCGCCCCGAACGAGTCGATCACACGCTGGGCAATAAACCCGTAGATCAGCGTATAGAAGTCCTTCATGATGGCCACTTCGCTCTTATTGTCGTCCATCTTGAAGTCCGGGACTTCTTTCACATACGTGCCTTTCTGGAAACTCGCCTCCTTTTTTTCGGTTTTGGCTTCTTTTTTCTCGTCCATTTTATTACCTCCATATTTCTCGTTTGATAGATACAGTAGGGTTACATAATACTGCAATACCGGGAACGTCAGATGTTTCCGTATTGCTCCTGTCCCAGGACCCACACCTTTTCGATCCCCACAGGAGGAATTTCCGGCTCCATATACGAATTGACATCCTTGATCGTTTTGGGATCGAACAACACCAGGTCCGCCGCCATCCCTTCCCGGATAAGGCCGCGGTCCCACAGACGCAGGCGGCGCGCCGGTTCACTGGTAATGTGACGGATGGCCTCCTCCATGGGCATCAGGTGCATATCCCGCACATATGTGCCCAGAAACCGCGGGAACGACGCATACGCACGGGGATGCGGTTTTGCTCCGATGATGCCGTCCGTGCAGACGCAGTGCCACGGGCTCTGCATCACGAAGATCACGTCGTCCTCCGAGATGGAAAAGTAGATGGCGATCACCGCAGGACCTTCATGCTGCAGGATATGCAGCACCGCTTCCCCCACCTCCATGCCAAGTTTGGCACAGATCTCATCCATCCGTTTCCCGGCCATCCACGCATATTCGTCAGTGGCCACCGAGGCAATCAGAATTGCCTCCGCGCCGCCGCGGACGGCAATCTCCTGGCGGGTTTCCTTCAGGATTTTCTGATAGGCGGCAGGGTCCAGCAACCGGGCCTGAAATCCCTGTTCACCGCCCTCATAAGCCCAGCCCGGACAGCAGACCTTCAGGCCCGTGCAGGCCGCCGTCCACGGATACTGGTCAAAGGTCAGATCGTATCCCGCTGCCTGCATCGCATCGATCTTTTCAATGGACTGATGCACTTTTCCCCAGTTGGGCTTGCCAAGCGCCTTGTGATGGGAGATCTGGAGCCGTACGCCGGTCTGTTTGACCACCTCGATCATCTCATCCACAGATTTCAAAAGATCGGCTTTTTCGCTGCGCATATGGACCATAATCAGGCCATCGTAGCGGGCCACCACCTTTGCCATCTCAATGAGTTCCTGTGTATTGCCATAGCTGCCGGGGGGATAAATCAGGCCGAAGGACAGGCCCTTTGCCCCTTCCTCCATGCAGCGCGCCAGCAGTTCCTGCATCTGCCGCATCTCTTCCGGCGTAGGTTCCCGGTTATCATTTCCCATCACGTTCATGCGGATGGTCCCGTGCCCTACCAGGCTGACCAGGCGAGAGGCAGGCTTTACAGCCGCAGCCGCATCCAGATACTCCCGGAAGCTGCGCCACGGATAGGGCTTGTCGATCGTCCCCGCCAGCGGTGCCATATTGTCGGCGAGTTCCTGCACCAGGGCGTCTGTCAGGGGAGCGACGGAGGAACCGTCCTGCCCCAGACACTCAGTGGTAATACCCTGTCCAATCACCGGACGCATGGCAGGATGCTTCAGCAGCTCAAGCTCCATGTGGCTATGGGTGTTGATAAAGCCGGGCGAGAGCGCTCTGCCGGTGGCATCGATCACCTCCGTTCCGGATGGCGCATCAATGGAATGGCTCACCCGGCGGATCACCGTGTCCTCCAGCAGCACATCTCCCTGAAACGGCCTGCAGCCGCTTCCATCATAGATGGTTGCATTTTTTATCAAAGTACGATTCATGCTTATCCTCCATCAAAAGCGGAAAACCGCTCACTCCACGTAAATAGCCAGATCCGGGCAGGATTTTTCACAAATCTTGCATTTGATGCATTTGTCCTCATGGATCGGTTCGGCGTAACTATACCCCTTTTTATTCACCTTTGTGCCGATGGCAAAAACATTTTTGGGACAATTGGCCACACAAAGGCCGCAGCTCTTGCAAAGAGCGGAATCTACATAAACAGCCATGATCCTGTCACTCCTTTCCCTGACCGAGCAGCCTGCGGATGACGTTCACCATCTCCGCCGGGCTGTTCACCATGATGACGCCCGCAGCTGACAGCGCGTTGATCTTGGTTTTCGCTGTCCCTGTGTTTCCCCGTATGATGGCGCCGGCATGTCCAAGGTTCCTGCCGACAGGTGCATATTGCCCCACGATCAGGGAAACCACCGGCTTCCGGCAGTGGTCACGGATCCAGTCGGCGGCCTCTTCTTCGCTGCTGCCGCCGATCTCACCCAGCAATACGATCACCTCTGTATCGGGGTCATTGTTATATGCCTCCACGGCGTCCCGCTGCGTAAAGCCCCAGACAGGACCGCCTCCCAGTCCAATCACAGAGGACTGGCCGATCCCTGCTTCCGAAAGGGTCTTCCCCACTTCATAAGAAAGCGCGCCGCTCTTGGAAATCACACCCACCGAGCCTTTTTTGAAAAACCGCACCGGATGGGAACCCACTTTGCATATACCGGGCGCGATCACGCCGGAGCAGCCGGGGCCGATCAGCGTAACACCGTGTGACTTTGCATAGGCGATGGTCTGAACCACGTCCAGCGAAGCCATCTCCTCTGTGGGAAGGACTACCAGCTTCGCCCCGGCATCCGTCACCTCCATCACGGAATCCTTGGCCGCGCGAGGCGGGACAAAGCAGATTGCCGTGTCAAATCCAACGGCTTGCTGGGCCTCTGCCGCAGAGTCAAACACAGGGACCCCGCATACCTCCTGTCCGCCTTTTCCCGGCGTCACGCCGGCAACGATGCGGGTGCCGGCCTCTATCATCAGCTTGGTCTGGAGCGCGCCGGACTTTCCGGTAATGCCCTGCACCAGGACACGGCTGTCTTTGGAAATCAAAATGGCCATCTTACTCCGCTCCCTTCGCAGCATTCACCGCTTTTTGAACTGCTTCCATCAGATCGCGGCAGGTAACAAGAGCAGCGGACTCCATGATCCGAAGGCCCTCTTCTTCCATTGTTCCGCACATTCTGGTCACCAACGGCACCTTCGAGGGGTGTTCGGCCAAATAGTTCGTCATCCCGTTGGCCATGTCATCCATGCGGTTAAAACCGCCGATCAGCACCACCAGAACACTTTTGACTTTCTTTTGCAGCGTGTATTCCATCGCCTTGTACATCACATCCGCATTGGTGGTGCCGCCGAGCTCACAGAAACTGGCCACCGTACCGCCCGCGCGGTTCAAAAGATCCAGTGTCAGCATGCCTGTTCCGGCACCGTCCGAAATAAGGCCGATCTCTCCGTCCAGCGGAACGTAGGTGATGGTAGTTCCGTCGCCCTTCGGAGTCCGGAAGCCAATGGCCTCTCTTTCTGCCTCCAGCGACTTAAACAGTTCCGTGTGAGAGGCCTGTGCGTGATTGTCCAATGCGACCTTGGCGTCCATTGCCATCAGCCTGCCGTCAAACACACCCAGCGGATTGATCTCCACAAGCTGCGCGTTGCAATCAAAAAAGAGCTTCTGAACGTGAAGAATAAATTCTCTGAAGGACGAATCGTTTCTGAGCGCCAGCTTTTTGGCCAAATCCCTGAGCTGATAGTCCTTCAGTCCAATGAAGGGGTCGATCTCCATCCGAAGGATCTCCTCCGGATGCTCCGCTGCCACATTTTCGATCTCCATGCCGCCCATGGCGCTGGCGATCAGCGTGGGGTTGCGGACACCCTGAAGCGTTATGGAGAGATACAGCTCTCTGTCAGGCTTCACCATTTTTTCCGCCAGAAGCGCGTAGACAGGATACCCCTTGATCTTCATTCCCATAATCCGGGGCGCATGGCGGTCAAAATCCCCGCTGCAGGTACACGGCTGAATTCCGCCCGCTTTTCCGCGGCCGCCTGTCATCGTCTGCGCCTTTAACACATACGGAAACTCCAGCTGCGGTTTCTTTTCTATATCAGCAATGAGTTCACTGTCCGGAACCGGAATGTCGAACCTCCTGAACAGCTGCTTGCCTTCATATTCAAACAGATCCATGATCGGCCTCCGCTTCCTGTTCCTTCGCGTACGCTGCCCCCGCATCAACAGCCTTGAGATTCAGTTCCACGAAACGCGGAGATACGTTCTCTTTGACCGTGGCGGCAAGGTCGTCGTGGGACAAAAGCTTCAGGGCCTGACTGATGAACCCCAGCATTACCATATTCGCCGCCATCCGGTTCCCCATATCCACCGCGATCTGCGTTGCAGGAATCGGCAGACACCGGCCGCCGTGACGGCCCTTCAGATCTGTCACCAGATCGGGATCGTAGACCAGGACGCCGTCTGTATCCAGCGTATCAATATATTTCTCATAAGCCTCCTGAAACATGGCCACCAGAAGGTCTTTTTTTTCGGCTACGGGCGAATTGATGGGCTGCGTGTCGATAATCAGCTCTGCCTGGCACTGGCCGCCGCGCGCTTCGGATCCATAGGACTGCGTCTGAACCGCATATTTGTGGCCGTATCTAACAGCGGCGGTCCCCAGGATAACGGCTGAGAGAATAATCCCCTGACCGCCCATTCCGCATAGTGTAATACGCTGCCTGTCTTTCATATTGCCATCCTCCTAATTCATCTCGTTGGTTCCCTGATAGACAGGCTTGGAAATCTCAATAAATTTTGCGCATTTCAGCTTTTCTTCCTTCTCCTGCTCCGTCAGCTTGCTCTCTTCCGCTTCTGTATAGGTATAATCCCTGATCCACTGGATCAGCCGCTGGGGATCTCCGCTCCCAAGGGCATAGCGGCCAAAGTGCGTGGGACACTGGGATACGATTTCAATGAGAGAGAAGCCCTTGTGCTTCAGCGCACGCCCCATCGCCGCCACACACTGCGCAGCGTGCGAGGTCGTCCACCGTTCCACATGAGTGGCTCCGGCCGCCATGGCCAGCCTGCAGATATCGAAACGCGGCTCGGCGCTGCCGTACGGCGTCGTCATGGTGTGAGAACCCTCCGGCGTCGTGGGGGCCACCTGGCCGCCCGTCATGGCAAAGTTCAGATTGTTGACAACGATCACCGTCACATCCAGATTCCTGCGGCAGGCGTGAATAAAATGATTGCCGCCGATCGATACCAGGTCGCCGTCCCCCGCAAAAATGACCACCGGGATCTCCGGTTTGTGCAGCTTGACGCCGGTGGCCCACGCCAGCGTACGGCCATGGACGCCGTGGAAAGTGTCGGACTTCAGATAAATGGGAATACGTGCGGTGCAGCCTACGCCGCCGATGGTCACCATTTCCTCCGGCTGCATGCCGGTGGCATCCAGTGCCTGGCAGAAATAGTTCAGCACCTGGCCGCAGCCGCAGCCGGAACAGAAGAAATGAGGAAGCTTTTCGGGACGCAGGAACCTCCTGTTGGGATTGATCTTCAGCTCGCTCATTTCAAGTCCTCCTTTACCGCCTGCCAAATCTCTGCCGGTGTGTGGATGGTTCCCAGATTCTTCGTGATCCTGGAAACCGGGCAGACGCCATTGACGCATCTCTCAATCTCTCCGGCATATTTGCCAATGTTCATCTCAACGGTAAACACTTTGCCGACGTTTTCGGCTGTTTCCCTGATGGCCGCCTCAGGCACCGGCCACACGTTGCACAGCTTTAACACACCCGCCTTGATGCCGTCTTCCCGCAGCATCTGGGCCGCCTCCTTCGCAGGCCGCGTTTCACTGCCGTAGGCGATCAGCGCGATCTCGGCGTCGTCCAGCAGATATCTTTCCGTGCGGCAGATCTTCTGGCTGTTCTCCCGGATCTTTCCGGTGATTCTGCGGTATAAGCGTTCAAATTCATCCGGATCCCAGTCGATCCCGCCGTCTTCATTGTGAGGATTGAGCGAATAGATTGTATGGTACCCTTTGCCCAGCGGCGCCATATCCGGGCATCCGAACTCAGGCGCTGCAAACGGGCGATACTGCTGGGGCGTGCAGCTGGTGTAACGCCGATTGTACAGGCGAAGGTCATTGGCTTCCGGAATATCCAGCCGCTCCCGCATGAGTGCGATAGTGGTTTCACTCATGATGATCACCGGATTCCGGTACTCTTCCGCCAAATTAAACGCCCAGACGGTATAGTCATACAGTTCCTGCACCGAAGCCGGACAGACGACAATGGCTTCATAATCACCTGATGCGCCCCAGCGCATCTGCATAACATCCGCCTGCGAGGCATAGTTCTCGCCTCTGCACCGCTGTACGTCAGCGATGACAATGGGTGCTTCAACGGTGTAACAGTAGCCAAGTCCCTCCTGCATATAGTTAAAACCTGCGCTGGCCGTCGCTGTCATGGCCTTGGCACCGGAAATCGCCGCGCTGGCACAGGCATAGATGGAGCAAAGCTCGTCCTCCCCCTGCATAAACTTCCCGCCTACCTGCGGGAGCCGCTTTGACATCATCTCTGAAATTTCATTGGCAGGAGTGATCGGGTACCCGCCAAAAAAATCGCAGCCGGCTGAGATCGCCCCTTCCACCAGTGCGTAATTCCCCAGCATAAAGTGAACGCCGGTTTTTACCCGGTTGGGATCCGCATGAACCGTCGGCATCAACATGCCCTCCTTCATCTGATAATTCCTCTTCTTTCAACAAACCCTGTCCGCGTCAAATCTTTCTTCTGTTATCGCGGTTACGGCGGGAGTATATCCCGTCTGCCGGATGGCGGTGCCGCCTTTATTTCAGCAGCGCCCGAATCACCGCTTCATCCACCGCACATGTCTTTTCCAGTTGTTCCAGTTCAACATATTCGTTGGGCTTGTGCGCCACGGTAATAGTGCCGGGGCCAATGATGACGGTGGGAATCCCCTTCCCCACAAAGTGATTCATGTCTGTGTTGCAGGTCAGCCCGAAGGGCGTCTGCTTTTCTCCTGTCGCCGCCTCCGCCGCGGCAAACGCCGTTTTGACCAGCGGGTCATTTTCATCTGTTTCAGCTGCCGGGCCTGTCGTCACCAGATAATGATCGACATATGCTTTGCCGCCGGGGAATCTCTCTTCTGTCCTGCGGCACAGCTCCTCAAAACGCGCCTTCAGCTCCGCTTCCTTTTCCCCGGGAACCATGCGGCGGTCCACCACCAGTTCACAGCGATCCGGTATGACATTTTCCTGCACGCCGCCGCGGATCATGGTAACGGAAATTGACGGCCGGCCCGTAGCCGGATGTACAATTGTACGGATCTCAGAAGCAAGTTCATCGATCAGTCCGCTGAAATAGGCGGCCATACGAATGGCGCTGATGCCCAGTTCGGGATTCGACGCGTGTGCGCTGACTCCTTCACAGACGATCACCGGACGCAGGCTTCCGTTATGGCTTGTGGCGACGCGGGAGCAGGTCGGTTCCCCCACAATGCAATAGTCGCCCCGGACCAGGGGATGTTCCACTAACTTTCGGGCGCCGGAGCTGTGGCTTTCCTCATCCACCACCGCTGTGTAAACAATCGTCCCGTTGACCCCCTCCGGGTGCTCGATCACGCGCTTGATGGCGTATGTCAGGCAGGCCAGCGGACCTTTGGCGTCGGTGGAACCGCGGCCGTAGGCTCTGCTGCCCTCTATCACGAGATCATACGGATTCGTTTTCCATCCATCCGCCGGCGGTACCACGTCCATGTGGGAATTGGTAATCACCGTCTTGCCGCCGTGACCGAATTTTTTCACGGCGATCACATTATTTAATCCCGGAAGCGCCTCCTGCTGGCAGACCAGATCCATCCCCATTTTCTGCGCGTACTGCGTAAGGAAAAGGCTGATGGGCGCCTCATGTCCGTCCGTACTGTCAAAGGAAACCATCTTCTTTAAAAGTTGAAACAATTCAGAGTTCTGATCCAGCATTTCCTTTGCTCCTTCCGTCATTGAAGATCCGAAAGTGCCTGTTTCATTCTCTTGATTGCCTCTTTCAGATTGACAAGAGAATTGGAATAGGCCACCCGCACTTTCTGCGGCGCCTCAAAAGCGTCGCCGGGCAGCACCGCGACCCTGGCCTCCTCCAGCAAATAGCTGCACAGATCTACGGAGTTTTCTATCTTCTTCCCGCTGCCGGACACTTTTCCGTAATAGAAGCTGACGTCCGGCATCAGGTAAAAAGCTCCTTCGGCATTGGCACACCGGACACCCGGCAGTCTGTTGAGCGCATTGAGCAGATATCTGCGCCGCAGATCAAATTCCTGCCGCATTGTCTTTAAACTTTCCTGAGGGCCGCGGAGCGCCTCCACGCCCGCGTACTGAACAAACGTGGTGGAATTGGATGTGGTGTGGCCCTGAAAAGAGGCCATCCCGCGAATCAGCTCCCGTGCTCCCGCCGCATAGCCAAGCCGCCATCCGGTCATGGCATAGGCCTTGGAAAAGCCGTTGATCACAATGGAGTGTTCATAGATCTCCGGCGACAGGCTTGCAATGCATACATGTCTGCTTCGGCCGTACACCAGTTTTTCATAGACCTCATCCGAAACGACATAAAAATTGTTTTTGACCGCCAGATCACCCAGGAGTTTCAGACTGTCCCTGTCGTACACCGCACCGGTGGGGTTGTTGGGCGTATTGATGATCACCGCCCGCGTTTTGTCCGTCAGAGCCTTTTCAATCGCAGGGATGTCCAGCGCAAAACTGTCGGGCACGGTATTCACCAGCACGGGAACGCCTTGTGCCAGCTTGACAATCTCCACATAGCTGACCCAACAGGGTTTGGGAATGATCACCTCGTCGCCCGGATTAATGATCGTCATCAGCGCATCGTAAAGTGCCTGCTTGGCGCCTGTACAGACAATGATCTGATCCGGTTCATACGTCACGCCGTTGTCACGCGACAGTTTCTCGCAGATCGCTTCCCGAAGCGACAGGATCCCGGTGACCTTAACATACCGCGTCTTACCGCCGCGAACAGCCGCCACGCAGGCTTCCGTTATATTTGCCGGCGTATCGAAATCAGGTTCCCCCGCATTCAGACCGATAACGTCAATTCCCTTATCCTTCAGATCCGCCAAAATGCCCTCCATCTCGATCGTCGCCGAAGGTGTCATTCCCGCAATTCTCTTACTCACCAATGCCCATGCACATCCTTTTCAAGAATTTATCAGTTTAAATTACAATCTATCGATACTTTTAGTTTAGTTTATTCTCCTTCTTTCATGTTGTCAACTAATTATTTATCCAATTATTAATTACTTTTTTGTGCAATCTGTGCGTGGTTTGTCAAAAATATGGCAATAATTCACAATTTATTTTTAAAATATGGAAATATTTGGCATTTTTATCCCCGGTTTTATCACTTTTCGGTTTTTCCGAAATTTTGCCGTTTTGAAATTTTTGCAGGATTTCCCCCCATTTTTGCTCAAAAGTATCGATTCTTTTGTTTTATTTTTTAATTCGTCCTTGCGTTTTGCCGAGGTATTTTATATAATGTATCCATCATAAACTGCGGCCGTTCCGGTGTTCCTCCCTATTGGCGTCAAGGGACGCCGTTTGGTTCGCGTCGCTGCGATTTGCCATCTGTCAGACGTATTTTACGGTTGGCGGTATTTGTTTTATCCGGGTACAGGGCTGTATACGGTTTCTGCGGGACATACGTTCAGATTCAGGTGTAGAATCCATCCATACGTCCCGCTTTTTCTGCGGCCTTGCGCAGAACTGAATTTTCCCGCTGGGACAGCAACAATGCAAAGTTTTCGTCAGAAAATTCGGATGGTTTGGGAGGAACAGGAAATGCACACACACAATGGAAGCGACTCTGAAATGGAAGTATCGCTCAAGGATAAGATCTATAAGGAGATCAAAAGCGACATTATCTTTGGGCGCCTGCATTCAGGGGATCAATTGATTCTTCAGAAGATCTGCCTGCAAAAAAACGTGAGCAGCGCGCCTGTCAGGGAAGCGCTGAATCTGCTCAGCAAAGAGGGCCTTGTGGACTTGAATCCCCACCGGCGCGCTACTGTCAGTCATCTGGAGATGCAGGATATTGACGCGATCGTCTTTCTCCGCTGCACCATTGAGCCATATGCAGCCAGACTTTCCGTGGGAAAAATTCCGCAAAAAGAGATCGATCGCATGAGGCAGATGTTTCTGAACGTTCTCAAGCATCTGGATGATGCCGAGTTGTATGTGGCATCCGACCTGGCGCTCCACGAGCTTTTGTATACTTACTGCGGTTCCACCCTTCTTTCGGAGATTCTTTCAAGTCTGAAAGACAAGACGATCCGTCTTCGCTATACCTCAGAGCATTTTTCCCGCGGCAGGGACAACGACCTGCAAAATCAGATGGAAGTCACCAAAACGGTGACGGAGGAGCATCTGGCCGTTCTGGCAGCTATTGAAATGGGAAATGCCGAGCTTGTCTACAATAAGGTCCTTGAACATATCACCAATTACGGCATCCGTTTAAAACAGGAACGTCCTTTCCTGATGGATGTAATCGAAAAAGGCGAGCTGTAAAAATTCAGGCGAATCGGTCCTTCTGCAGGTGCCGAAATCCTATCAAGAACAGTCCTCCCGCTGCGGCATGGAAATGCAAACCTTCCAAATGCATTTGTACTGAGCAATATAAAAGCAGGCTCAACACAAGTTCATTTCTTGTGTTGAGCCTGCTTTTCCCATGAAAGTTCTGCGCGTTTTCCGCGCCGCGCTGCAAACGCGCAATCCAATATCGCTGATGGAAAGAAGTCGAAACAATGAACGGATCACCCTCTGCAAAGCAGGAGTTGTTTGAAACTGTACCCGTACCGAAGGCACTGGCCACGCTTGCCATCCCCACGATTATCAGTCAACTCATCAACCTGATCTACAACATGGCGGATACTATTTATATAGGTATGACCGGCGACGCCTATAAAACCGCCGCCGTGACACTGGCATTCACCATTTATATCATGACCGTTTCCTTCGCCAACCTGTTTGGCATCGGCGGCGGAAGCCTGATCGCGCGGCTGAGCGGCATGGGCCGGCTCGGCGACGCCAAAAAGGTAAGCGCCTTCAGTTTTTACGGTGCCATCGGCAGCGCGCTCGCCTATTCCCTGTTGATCGGCGTCTTCCTCAATCCGATCCTGAATCTTTTGGGCGCTTCTCCCGCCACCATGGGCTTTGCCCGTCAGTATGTCTGGCTGGTGGTCATTCTGGGAAACGTCCCCGTGGTTCTTTCCATGGTTTGCGCACACCTGCTGCGCAATACCGGCTATTCCAAGCAGGCCAGCATCGGTCTGAGCAGCGGCGGTATTCTGAATATCCTGCTGGACCCTCTTTTTATGTTCGTACTGCTGCCAAAAGGAATGGAAGTTTTCGGCGCGGCGCTGGCCACATTGCTCTCCAACATCGCCGCCTGCCTTTATCTGGTGCTGACAATAAAGCGTGTATCCTCCGACTCTCCCCTGAGCATCCGCTTTTCCGACGCCACCGCCATCAGGAAGGAGAATCTGCACAGTCTTTTTGCCGTGGGAATTCCCTCCGCCGTGCTGACGGGGCTCTTTGATGTGGCCAGCATCTTCCTCAATTCGCTGATGGCGTCCCACGGTGATCTGGAGCTGGCCGCCATCGGCATCGTGATGAAAGCCGAACGGCTGCCCAATGCCATCAACGTCGGCATTTGCCAGGGCATGCTGCCTCTGGTGGCGTACAACTACGCCTCCGGCAACCGGGACCGAATGAACAAGACCATTCGCACCACACGGCTCAGCGGCCTGGCGGTCGCGGTCGTCAGCCTTGGTCTGTTCGAGGTATTCGCTCCCCAGATCGTTCACGTTTTTCTAAGCACCTCCGAGGGGAACGTCGTGGACTCCACCGCCACCATTGCCTTTGCCGCGGTGTTTCTGCGGCTGCGGTGCACCGCCTCTGTGCCCCAGTTCCTCAATTACAGCACCTCTTTCTTCCTGCAGGCGGTGGGTGACGGGCGCGATACGCTTCTGCACGCCGTCGTGCGCGAATTGGTCTTTTACATCCCCTTCATGTATCTGCTCAACGCGCTGCTGGGCGCCAACGGGCTGGCCGGTGCGCTGGTGGCGGGCGAAACCTGCGGCGCCGTCTTTGCCTCCATTCTGCTGACGCGATGGAAAAAGAAACATCTCACCCCGGAAGCCACCCGTGCCTGAAAAGACCGCACCGGCAAACTCCGCCGCCGGCAGCCGTCACACCAGGCGGAACTGCGTCCATTTTTCTCCCCTGCACCGCAGCACGAAGATCAGGCCCCTGATCACAAGGTCAATACTCATGCCCCAGGCCACGCCGATGACGCCCATCTTCAGCCAGATACCGAACAGCGCCGAGAAAAACAGGCGCGCCCCCACAGTCAGCGAAACGGAAACAAGCATGGTAAACCGCACATCTCCCGCCGCGCGAAGTCCGTTTCCCAGCGGCCCTGCAAACGGATAGGCGATGCCGTTGAAAATATTGTTGATCAGAACCAGAACGACCACCAGCGCCGCTGTTTCTTTCGACAGCGAATAGATTCGCAGGAAAAGCGGCGTCATCGCAAAGATGAGAGCGTTCCATCCCACGGACAGAAAAAAACTGATGCGCGTCAGTTTTTTGAAATACATCCGGGCGGCGTCAATATCCCGCGCGCCCATGCACTGCCCGATAACAGTCGTATAGACCGGCGCCATGGCAAGGCCCATCAGCGCCGCCAGCGACCAGATGCTCTGGGCGACGCCGTTGGCGGCGATCTGATAGGTGCCGAACAGGGACACCATGCTGCTCAGCGCCACCTTGACCAGTTGATGGACGCTGTTTTCAATACCGTTGGGGATCGCGATCCCCAGTATCTTTTTCAGCAGCTGATGATCCCACGCCAGAATATCCTTCCAGTCATACCGGACCTCTATCCGTCTGCCCATGCAGTAGATTGTCACTGCCGCCGCCATGATCATTCTCGCCAGCAGCGACGGATAGGCCACGCCTGCCACCCCCTGATGAAAGCGAAAAACACCGATCATGTCGCCGAAGATATTCACCACGTTGGCAGCGGCCGAGATGTACATGGTCACTTTCGTCTTTCCGATGCTGCGGCACAGGGCCGCACCTGCGTTATATACCGCCAGCGCCGGGAAGGAATAGACAGAGATGCGCAGGTAGACCTCGCAAGCCGTCATGACGTCCGGTTCGACCTTTCCGAAAAGGCCCCTCAGCAGCGCGCGGCTGAACAGCAGCACCACCGCGGAAAAAATAACGGAGCTGACAAAAGAAAACGTCAGAAGTTGGCTGGCGGACCGCCCCGCCGTGTCTTTCCTGCCGCAGCCCATGTACTGATTGATGATGACGGCGCCTCCGGACGCCAGCGCCGTGGACAAAAACAGAAATACCGTGTTGAAAGAATTGACCAGCGACACCCCTGAAACATCCGCCTCGCCCGCATAACTTACCACAAACGTGTCCACGATCCCAACCAGCGCCAACAAAAACTGCTCCACAAAAAGCGGAAAAATCATCATTCTCAGGTCCCGGTTGGTAAACAGCGTGCTCCCTCCCGCTTTCCTCTGCTCCATAAAACTCTTGCTCCCTGCCGCTGTAGGCGTATAATATAGTGTATATTTGTGTTGTATAATTTATTAAATATATTTTACGTCCGTTCATTATAATAGTCAATAGAGAGGCAAGGGGAAAATGGACATTTCTCATATCATCGGTGAAAATCTGAAACGGCTGCGCTCGGAACGGGATCTGAGTCTGGGAGGTCTGTCGGAACTGAGCGGTGTGAGCAAGGTACTGCTCTCGCAGATGGAAAAGGGGGAAAGCAACCCGTCCATCCATACGATCTGGAAGATTGCGGACGCTCTGGAGCTGCCTTACACCGCTCTTTTGGAGCAGCATGTGGAGGGCGGCGCCATGGTCGCGGCAGACAGCCTGTCCCCCCAGTCACTGGACGGCGGGCAGGGCGAGCTGTACTGCTACTACAGCCATACGCAGGACCGCCGTTTTGAACTTTTTCGCATGATCATTGCGCCCCGGGGCATCTATGTGTCGCAGGGGCACGGAAAACGCACGGACGAATATGCGCTGGTGGAGCGAGGCGTTCTGGAACTTGTGCTGGACGACGGCCCCCATGTTCTGAAAGAAGCGGATGCCATCCGTTTCCATTCCGACAAAAGGCATATCTACCGCAACGCAGGGGGCGACGTGCTGGAACTCGTTATCGTCAACTATTATCGCTGACGGCGCATTTTTCCCGCCGGAAACCTTGTTTCCGCATAAAAAGTCTGCATCAATTAACTGTACAGGAGGAATCATCCATGGATTACGCAGCAGAATCCCTTAAATTGCACTACGCCCTCAAGGGTAAGATCGAGATCACGCCCCGCGCCGCCGTGAACAGCAAGGAAGCCCTGGCCCTGGCCTATACGCCCGGCGTGGCACAGCCCTGTCTGGAGATCCAGAAGGACGTCAGCAAGAGCTTTGAACTGACCCGCCGCTGGAACACCGTGGCCGTGGTCACCGATGGCACCGCCGTGCTGGGGCTGGGCGACATCGGCCCTGAAGCCGGCATGCCCGTGATGGAGGGCAAGTGCGTTCTGTTCAAGGCGTTCGGCGGTGTGGACGCCATCCCGCTGTGCATCCGCAGCAAAAATGTGGACGACATCGTCAACACGGTGGCGCTGCTGGCCGGCTCCTTTGGCGGCGTCAATCTGGAGGATATTGCCGCGCCCCGCTGCTTTGAGATCGAGGAAAAGCTCAAGGAGCGCTGCGACATTCCTGTTTTCCACGACGATCAGCACGGCACCGCCGTCATCACGCTGGCGGGCCTCTTGAACGGCCTGAAGCTGGTGGGCAAAAAAATCGGAGATGTGAAAATTGTCACCTCCGGAGCCGGTGCCGCGGGCATTGCCATTATCAAGCTCCTGATGAGCATGGGACTGAAAAACGTCATTATGACCGACCGCAGGGGCGCCATTTACGCCGGTCGGGAGGGTCTGAATCCCATCAAGGAAGAGGTCGCCGCCGTAACCAATCTGGACCGGCAGTCCGGCTCCCTGGCGGACGTCATACGCGGGGCCGACGTGTTCATCGGCGTTTCGGCCCCCGGCACGCTGACGGGAGAGATGGTGCGAACCATGGCCAAAGACGCCATCATCTTTGCCTGCGCCAATCCCACGCCTGAAATCTTCCCCGACGAGGCCCTGGCAGCCGGCGCGGCGGTGGTGTCCACCGGCCGCAGCGACTTCCCCAATCAGATCAACAACGTGCTGGCGTTTCCCGGCATCTTTCGCGGCGCGCTGGATGTCCGCGCCTCCCGGATCAACGACGAAATGAAGGTCGCCGCGGCCTATGCGCTGGCAGGTCTGGTATCCGACCGGGAACTCAGCGCCGATTACATTCTCCCCGCCGCCTTCGACCCCCGGGTGAAGGACGCGGTGGCAGCCGCCGTAGCGGAAGCCGCACGCAAAACCGGCGTCGCCCGCATCTGAGGCTTTCCGCCCTCGTCCGGCACCGCACAAGCGCAAAAAAAGACCCCGCTGCTAAAAGTCCGTTTTCACACGGTCAGCTGCAGCGGGGTCTTTTTGGTCAGCTTTATCGGCGCATCACCGGCGCCGTCACGACAGCTCCAGCGCCAGCACCGCCTTCTCCAGCTCCTCGCGGATACGGATGTGCTGCGGACACGCCTGCTCGCACAGGCCGCACCTGACGCAGTCCGCGGCGCTCTTCTTCCCGCGGCCGCCCACCAGCGATTGCTCCTGGCGTTTCGCCAGTGCGGAATTTCCGTACAGCGTCATGTCATTCATGGCGGTAAACGTGCCGGAGATGCCGATGCTCTGCGGGCAGACCTTGGCACAGTAGTCGCAGGAGGTGCAGGGGATCAGCGGGATAGCCGCAAGGGCCTTCCGCACACGGTCAACGGTTTCCTGCTGCCGGGGCGTCAGGGTATGAAAGTCCTTCATGCAGCGCAGGTTATCTTCCATCTGCGCCATGGTGCTCATACCGGACAGCACCGTCAGAACGCCGTCCAGACTGGCGGCAAACCGCACGGCCCAAGAGGCACAGGAGGCTTCCGGCTCCGCCTCCCGGAAAATTTTGGCGGCGCTCTCCGGCAGAGATGCCAGTCTGCCGCCCTTGACCGGTTCCATAATGATCACCGGCTTCCCGTACCGGCGGGCCACCTCATAGCAGGCGCGGGACTGCACCGCCGGATTCTCCCAATCCGCGTAATTGATCTGGAGCTGCACAAACTCCGCCTCCGGATGGCGCACCAGCAGCTCCTCCAGTTCCTGAGGCGTGGAGTGGAAGGAGAAGCCGATGTGGCGTATCAGACCCTCCGCCTTTTTCTCCTGCACGAAACGCCAGAGGTCAAATTCCTCAAAGACGCGGGTACGCTGCTCGCCCAGATTGTGGAGCAGATAGAAATCGAAATAACCCGCGCCGGTCTGCCGGAGTGAGGTGTTGAACTGCTCGATGGCGTCTTCCCGTGTTTTGCATCCGATCCAGGCCGCGTTCTTGGTGGCCAGCTGAAAGCTGCCGCGGGGATAGCGCTCCACCAGCGCCTGTCGGATGGCGTCCTCGCTGCCGGGATAGGCCCACGCGGTGTCGAAATAAGTGAAGCCTGCCTCCATAAAGCGATCCACCATTTCCTTGACCTGCGGAAGATCGATCGCATCGCCGCTCCTCGGCAGGCGCATAAGCCCAAAGCCCAGCTTTTTGATCTTCTTTTCCCACACTTCCATACCCGATCCTCTCTTTCTTTCCGACACCGCATTATGCGGAAGCTCTGGTTTCCGCCGCCCGGCGCCGGTTTTATCTGTCCTTACTATAATTCGCGCCATAACCGTTGTCAAGCTGCGCCGCGGACCCTTCTTCGGTATCTGCTCCCTCCCCAAAAAAGCGGGAGAGCCCGCGCTCTCCCGCTGTATGTTTTGATCGGCACTTTTGCCGTCCGGACCGCTCTACGGTTCCTTCCGCTCCAGTTCGGCCTCTATCGCTTTTATCAGCTCCAGAACCGAGCAGAAGGGAATCTCCTTATCCCCCGCCCGCAGTTTTCCCTGCCACTCACCGTACTCTTTGCCGGTAACGGTCAGGGTAAAGGTTTCATTCATTCGCTCACCTTCCGCATCGGCCGCGTATTCCGAACTGTACGCGGCACTTTTTATATTTTATACCCTTCGGTGCTCTTTTTTTCAGCGCCGCCCTTGTTCCGCCATCCTTCAAAATCCGCACTTGACAGATCGGCAGGTCTGCGCATACGGCTTGCAATAGAACCATCAGAGAAAGAAAGGCGAACGCAGAATGGAAGCATTGCGGATTGCGGTCTGTGAGGATGACGCGGGCGAACGGGAAAAACTGCCGGCTCTGTGCGCCGATTATCTTCTCCGCGGCCCACGCGCAGCCGCAGAAGCTGGCCTCCGTGACTGCCGAAACGGCGGGTCACACGGAGCGGGTGGATCTCCCTTACACTTTTTCCGATCCGGCTCCCCGCACAGCGGCGGTTCTTTCTGCATCAAAAGCGTTTACGCGCCGCTGAAAGTCTATGCCAACGGCCAGCTGATTTATGAATACGGCCTATCCCGCCTGCATGAAAGACCCCGCCGCGTCGGCGCGGCTTTTGAAGCCGGGGGAAACACGTTTCCCTCCTCTGTCTGCATGTGCAAGGCGCTGCGGATGTGTGGGACAAGATGAAACACCGTCGGTTTTTATCTTTTCTTTGAAATTTACTTCTTTTTTTCCTCTTTTCGCTCTCTGTCACGGCTTTGCGATATTGGTTCATTTTTGCGGGGTTTTTTGTCTGATTGCCCAAAATGTATTTCACGGACGCACATTAAATTGACAAATCCATACCGAGTTGTTATGATATGAAGATAAAAGTGGCCTGTCGCGTCAGCGGCGGTCAGTTGTAGGGGGAGAATTCAATAAGATGGCAAAGTATATTATAAAGCGAGTGCTTTTGGCGGTCTTGACGATCTTTCTCGTCGCCACCATCACGTTCTTTCTGATGCACCTTGTCCCAGGCGGCCCGTTTATGGCTGAAAAATCCATCAGCGAACAGGCGCAGGCGGCCCTGAACGCCAAGTTCGGTATGGATAAATCCATTTGGGTCCAATACAAGAACTATATGCTGGGCATCCTCCACGGCGATTTCAGCCTCAGCCTCAAACAGCGCGGCTGGACCGTGGCGGACATCATCACCAGCCGGTTCCCGGTTTCCGCCCGGATCGGCGGTCTGGCCGTACTGCTGGCGCTGGTGGTGGGCATTCCCATGGGCAGTATCGCGGCGCTCAACCGCGGCAAGTGGGCGGATAATCTGATCATTGTCATCGCCACCTGCGGCATCGCGTTCCCCAGCTTCGTGGTATGCACCGTCGGCATGTATCTCTTCGGCGTCCATTTGGGCTGGCTGCCCACCTTTGGACTGACGTCGCCGGCGCACTATATTCTGCCGGTGTTCGCGCTGTCGTTTTATCCCATGTCGTACATTACCCGCCTGATGCGCTCTTCGATGCTGGACGTCATCGGGCAGGACTATATGCGCACCGCCAAAGCCAAGGGCCTGTCACGGACGGTGTGCCTCTTTAAGCATGCCCTGCGCAACGCCATTCTTCCTGTGGTGACCTATGTGGGCCCCATGCTGGCCTACACCATTACGGGCAGCTTCATTGTGGAAAAGATCTTTGTCATTCCGGGGCTCGGCGGCCAGTTCGTCAGTTCCATCACCAACCGCGACTATACCGTCATTATGGGCACTACGATCTTCCTTGCCACGATCATCATTGTGATGAACGTACTGGTGGATATTGTCTATAAGATCATCGACCCGCGTATCCAGCTGCAGTGAGGAGGATAAGGAAATGATAAAGAAAAACCCGCTGAGCTTTCAGCTGAAGGTGGACGACTTTCTGCCTGCCACGGAAGAAGAACGCCTGAGCCTCAACCAGCTCCGTCCCAGCGTCAGCTTCTTCAAGGA
>Ga0160425_1001027_pt1 | contig 29929 bp, 47 predicted proteins | sample BioMet8_FD_108193 | JGI IMG/M metagenome (GOLD analysis project Ga0160425, IMG submission 108193) | Microbial communities from bioreactor (seeded with sewage sludge) at Lawrence Berkeley National Lab, California, USA - Biofuel... | ecosystem: Engineered > Bioreactor > Anaerobic > Unclassified ...
AACATCTCCACTATCAACACTTAAATATTGTAATGGAGTATTTCCAGCTTTATAAACTTGACCATCAAACCCTGCATAATAATCATACTTATATAATCCTTCTTGTTTATTATGTTGATGTGCTTGTAAATATTTGCTGCCACCTGTTTGTCCGACTGTTTTGAATTCTGTTTGTGAAGTATCTATTCCAACAAGAGTTCTACCTGTTGCAAATTCTTCCCAAGTTCCACCAAAATAAGTTGATGGATTATTTGTATTTGTAGTTATGTAAATTGAACCAATAGGATAGATTAAATCCACGTTCAGTTTTAGCATAATATCACAGGGCGACTAGATATTAAATATCTTTGCCACCCCACTTCCATTTTGGAAGTTAGAACATATTTTGCCCCAACCCCCTTTTCTTGCGTATGTATGTATGTATGTATGTATGTATGTATGTATGTATGTAAAAGCATAATTCTACTACATATCTTTGTCAATATGTTTTTCATATTTTTTCCTTTCTAATCCCAATACACAAGTACTTCGCCATTGGCTTCAATATGATCTTCGAACATACCAAGCATAGGTATTCCTTTTGTTACGTTCATCGTTGTTGTTGCGCTTGTTAATTTATCAGCGATTGTAAATTGTATTTCATAATTGTTTAAATAACTAAATATTGTTCCTAATGAATATGAAGTAATACTCCATTTCATATTATCGGCATCTAGTGTTAATGATGATTCAGGTATAGTTCCACCATCAGTCCAAGTATCAGCACCTGCAATACGATATTTCCAAGTTATTGTTACACTATTTGAACTAGCACCTGTTGTAGAACCAAATGTTCCACTCTTGTAATAACCGTTAGCTGTTAACTTAACTTCATTAGAAGTAGGCTCAGTTCTAGCAAGTGTGCCTTGTAAAGTTACCGATGAATAAGGTACTAATGTAAAGTAAGTCCCTACTTTATAATATTGTCTAACATTATACCAACGACTGTCCCAAGTTTGTGCACTATATTTTATATAAGATGAACTAGCATTTTCTACACTATATGTTCCTGTTGTATTAGTTATTTGCTCAGCACTTGTATCACTTGTATATTTTTGAAACTTATAATCACTAATTGTTGCATAACCATAAGTAGTTCCAACAACATTAAAGTTAATATTAGTTTGTCCATTGATTATAGAAGTATTATCATTTGTTAAAGAACTTGTTGAAGTAGTAATCGTTACAACTTGTGTTGGCGCATAATGTCCTGAATCGCCTTTAACAATGGCATTAGTAGTACAACTTTTAGTACTACCAACTTGTGTTCCACTAGAATTATATGTGTATTCATAAATTGTTAACATAGTATTAGGCGAATTAGGAATAGCCTTTAGCCAAGTATCTTCTAAACTACTTGTATCTAATGTTACTGAACTTGCTGCTGTGCTATCAGTTATTGTTGTCTCAGCCGTTTGGAAATCAGTTTTATATGTTAATTTGTAATGATATGCACTTGATAATGGATTAGTATTAATTGTTAATGTATTTCCAATACTAAAGTAACTATCACATGTTGGTGTAGAAGCTCTAGGTATTGTTGGTAATGATGCTCCACCACTTACATATAATGTTTGTTGCCAAGAAGCAAAATAAATGCTTGCTGATACACTTACGTATTTACTACCATCATCATTGTGAGTAACTGTTGGGCTACCTTCATATAAAGTTCGTGAATAATATTTGTCACTACCTAAATCGGTACTATATGATATTCCATCTCCACTTACACTTAAATTAGCACTTGAAAAGTTACCAATGTAACCACCTGTTACTACTAAGTTTACTAATGCTGAATAATTTGTTTGATTATTTTCGGTCGATTGTGAATTATACTTCATATATAATTCAAGATGGCCATATGCTCCATTAAATGATTGAGTACCACCACTTGCTATTAATTGATAACTTGTTGTTAATGTAGCCATTTTTAATCATCCCCTATAAAAAAGAACCCAAGTCCTGAGTTCCCTTTGTATTTTGTTGTGTTTGAAGTTGTCTTTTCCATTCGAATTGGTTTCTTAATTAAGAAATTACGAGCTGTTAAGTTGATACTTTCAACACCTTCACTTTTTACTGATAGCAATGTCGTACTATCACTATTACGTATAACATTTAATCCGTTCCAATCAAGGTTAGAAGTAGTTGGTTCATTTGTTTTAGCAATATGAAGTCCATTATCATCAAATTTACCACTTGTTGTTGTAACATAACTTACGGCCGTTCCATCTGATGAAGTTCCACTAATTATTTGGTTTACTTCAGTCTTTGTGTATGTGTCAGTTTGTAAAGTTGTTACGCTTGTTTGTAATGAAGATAGTTGATCAGTTGTAGCGTAGTTATCAAACTTATTTAGCATACTTTGATAATTATTACTTAAGTTATTTGTCTCTGAATCCAAACTATTTACTTTGCTTGTCATACTCTCAATAGTTTGATTTTGTTTGTTTACAATTATATATGCTTGATTTAATCTTTTATCAGTTGTATCACTTGCTTTATAATCAGTTGTACTTTCTTTAGGCAAATCAGTATATATTGTTTCTGTATATCCTTGAGTAAATGTTTGTTCATCATTGAATATATATGAACTATATGTATATGTAGTTCCATTTTTTATTGTTGAAAACTTTACTTTATCAAATGGTTCAAATCCACCATATCCAACTAATTCGGTATCAAAGATATCATATTCAATTCCATAAAGAGCCGTATATAATTCGCTAAGATATTCGCTACGATTATTGTCGTTCATTAATTGGTTGTCTTCTATTCTAAATTCATTCCAAGTTGTTAGTGTTTCATCTCTTTTATAAATTGTGTCACTTTCACCACTTCTTGATAGAATAACTGAATTAATTGGGCCGAAGTGTTGTCCAAAGTCAATATTTTGATTTTTTAATATATCATCATCTACTGTTATTTCAGTAGTACCTAAACTTGCTTTTTTGATAATTAAATTATCCATTTTAAAGGCCGTTCCAGTAGCTTGTCCTATATCATCTAATACGTCTCTAAATGTATAGTTAATGCCTGTATAAATGTCGCTATTTAGTGTTCTAGTACCATTTGGTAATGAAGTTATATCTGTTGTTAGTCCTAATTCGCTAACAAGTTGCGAAAAGAAAGCAAATACGGTTGTAGGGTAAGTTAAGGTGATTGCTTTATAATCAACCATAGTCTTAATAAACTGATCATATGCTTCGTGAGTATATGTCTTTGAATCAGCATTGTATGTTGCTTTCTCTTTTAAATAAAAAGGTCCGAATGTTTTACTTGCTCCATTAGTTCCATAAGTTGCTGTTATTGTCATATAAATAGCTGCGCCTAATGGTATTTGGACATTTAATTCTAAATTCATGCCACTCATTATTGTACCTACTAATTTTGCATTAAAAAATGGCTTTGAACTAACAAAGTCATCTTGTGATACTTGAGTTGTTGTACTATTTAAAATGTAGTAAACACTTGGTGTTATTCTTTTACCAACTTGTTGCATTATTTCAGTGTATGTCATTACATATCACTTCTCTTTACTATTGCAACTAATTTAAACTTAAATGGTTCATATACTTGATGCATATTAGTTAGTTCTGTTTCAATTGCCGTTCCATAAAAGTCTTCTGTCTTATTTGTACCTGTCTTATCATCTGGGAATGTTACACTTGCAATTATAGGTGATTCAATAGCACTTTTAATTGTTGTTAATTCGCTTTGATTACATTTACCAATTGATACTTCAAGTTTATCAAACCATCCTACAAACGTTCCACTATATTTGCCACTATTTGAGTTTCTACCGGCGTCGCTTGCCCACAATGGTTCAATTGACTGAGTAATACTTTTTACTTTAGGTAAATTAGTTAATGTTATTGCCATATTAATCACCCACCATTCCTACTGAAATTATTTTGATTTTTAATAGTTTCTAATCTATTACTTAAAACTCTTCCATCAATTGTATTTGTAAGATCAACATTTAATGTTATCCATTTTCCTATTTCTTGTCCTAATTGTTTCATAGTATCTGAATTTGTTAATGGTAAAACACCTTCTGCTCCACTTTCACCAACAATTGAGTTTCCAAGTCTCATACCTGCATTAGGTATATTAACGATACCACCACTAGCAAGTCTTGGTATTTCATTAATGTGAATACCCCAAGTGCCACCACCTAACCAACTAGGCACATTAACACTTATTTTATTCATTCCACGAATTAATTTATTTACGCCATCAATAATCCAATTGATTACGTTTTTAATTTCACTCCATAACCAATTAGCACCATTAGAGATTCCGTTCCACATATTTCCAAATGCCCACGTAATAGGATTTATTAAATAATTCTGTACATAACTAACAATTGTATTGATGATTCCAATAATCATATTCCAATACCAATTTATTCCACCTAATATTCCGTTCCATAGCCATACAAAAAAGTTTGCTATTGGTTGTATTAAGTTCTGATTAATCCAATTAACAATTCCCATTAAAAAGGCGCTAATTGTATCCCAATTCTTCATTATTACTGATACTAACAATATAATTCCACCAATAATTCCAACTATAAGTCCAGTTGGCCCACTAATTAGCAAACCTAGTCCAATTACTACTAATCCAATATCGGCTAAGTATTTTTCAAAATTAGCCCAAGTAGGATCGTTTAAATATGCTATAACGTCTCCAATATATAAAACTATACCGGCAATCATTAGCCCTATTCCTAATCCTTGTATTCCTGTTAAACTTGCTTTTGCTACTATTAATGCAGCAGCAATACCACCAATTATTCCTATAACAACGGCTCCATTATCATATATCCATTGTAACCATTCTGGTGTTGTTCCTTGCATTTGGCTTAAATCCATACTAGGAGTTGCAGCAGATGCTCCACTACCACTTGAGCTTGTATCTCCAAGTGTATTTACTTCATCAAATCCAGCCAATGTATTTTTTAATTCTTTAGCGCTTGTTGCTGTTTGTTTCATACTAGACGCACTTGCATTAGCAAATAAGTTAATTCCAAACCACGCCATTGCTATTGAATTAATAAAAGCAAGCAATTGATATACTTGTTGTACTAACCAAGTTATTAATGGTTCTAACATTTTTGCCATTGCATATTGTATATATTGAATATCAACACTTAATTGCGAATTATATTGGCTTAATACACTTATTGCTTTTCTAATAGCCATATAAGCGCTTCTTACACCGAATACTGCAAGAGCCCATCTACCGACTTTTGTTATAATTGAACTTATTTTAGAACCTATATCACTTAAATCACTACTATTCTCAATTGGTGTACTAGCAACTGATTCCTTTTGCATTTGTAGTTTCATTAATTGATTACCTAGTTTTTCATATTCGGCTTCTAATTTTTGTGTATCACCAACTTCATAACCTTTATCGGCCATCATTAGTTGGTTTTCTATATCTTGCATACGACCTTTAATGTAGTCTATTTGTGCATCAAATTGTTTCGTATCAAGTTCTGTTTTAATTGTTACATAACCATCCATTACTTCTCATCATCCTTTCTCATAACTTTTGCCCACTGATCGTCTAAATCTTTCTCTTCTTTGGTTTTCACATGGCGAAGTTCCACTTGCTTTTTCATTTCTTTCCATTTTTCAAGTTCCTTACCTTTTTTATCGGTTAATGGTTCTTCTCTTATGTATCTAACGCGATTTAAAATACAATCTTCAGTTAAACCTTTTAGTAAATCATTAAATTGCCACCAATGAAGATTAGCTTTATCTAAATCAATTCCATAATCGCTCATAAAACTTGCTTTTATATAACCTTCATCTTGTTCAAAGTCCATACTAGGTTCTTTATCATTTGTAATATCATCTGAAGTTGTTTCTCCACATTTTAAATACTTAATGGCTAAGGTAAATAGTTTGTACCTATTTTCGTGGTCTTCTAGGCCTTTTTCACCAAATAACTTATAAATAATAGCCAAACACTTTTCGTTGTCTCCAATGGCTTGATTTCGCGATATTTCGCTACATTCTAATGCAATTCTAAAGTCAGTATTGATTTCAAATTGTTTTCCATTAGTTTCAACGTATTTTGGGTATTTATTCATCTTTTAAAGTTTCTTTATCAGTGGTTTTATATTTTTCCTTAATCTCTTTATCAATGTTATCCACATTGTTTTTAAGTAATGGTAATATTGGTTCTAACATATCTCCTAAGTCATCAAACATACGAAGATATCTTCTATCACCAAATATTTTTTGAACACCACCTTGCCCTATAAACATATCCATTGCTTCTTCCATTGTTTTATAGAACTTTTGAGTGGCTTTTATTTTGTCTTCTTGGTTCTTTGATAATAAAAACTTACCCTTAATGTCTTGATGCTTATCTATTATCAAATAATCAAACTTTAAATCTTGCTGTGCTTTTCTTACTAAGAATTCGCACTTTTGGTATTTTAATGGTAACTCTATATCTTCCATATCAAATTCAAGGTATATTTCTTTACCATCTTTGTCTTTTTTTATACTTCCATCACTATTTTTAATACCAATTTTAATAGTTTTACTTTCTGGAAGTTGTATATATTTATCCATAACTTTTTTTCTCTTCTTTCTTTCGTTATCATCTACTAAATCTCATTATCTAGTAGTAAGCAAATTAAAATAAAAAAGGTGGAAGATAATTCCCCCACCTTAATTATTATGCAGCAGCTGTGAATGTAGGTACGCCACTAGCAATAGTAACTGTACCATTAGTAGGGTCGCCATTCATATTAATCTTGAATCCGATAGTAGGTGTTGAACCACCATCGCCACCATATGAACCAACTGATACAGAGCAACTAAATGTCTGTGCTTTATATTTGCTATCAGTAACGTCATATTTATCAACTAGCAATATAGTAGTTACGGCACTTTTGCCTACTGCTAAACTGTATCTTAGTCCGTTAATGAAGTCATATACTTCATCTCCAAACATACATTTCATTTCGCCATCAATAGATACTTTATATCCATCAACAGTAGTTGTAGCATTATCATCAACTATATAAGTTTCATCAGTAGTATTTGCATCATAAGAATATGATCCGGTTTTCATACCATTACCGATTAAGCCCCAAGTTGGTGTAGTTCCACTAGGCTTAGTATTTAACCAAGCCACAATTTCAGGTCTTTTAACCAATGTAGACATTATTAAAACTTCCTTTCTTATTTGTTTAAACAAAAAAGACTATTTAAAGTCTTTAATTTTCTTTGTAATAATCTAGTTCGCATTGAATACGATAAATTGCTTCATCACTATTCGTTGCATATACATATCCATCTGTTAAAGCACTTATTTTATAAGCACCACTAATGTTTGGTAATGTACCTTTTAAGTTGTTTGTTTCAAGCCAAGTTTTGAAATCTTCAAAGAATTTAGAATTATCAATATTGTTGGTTGTTTCGCTATTCCAATGAAGTTTACTATCAAAGCTAAACATAAACTTGCAATTCTTACCACCAGTTATAAATTCTTCAATTATAGGATTATAGGAAGCCGTTTCATTGATAGAGTATGACTTTATCTTGTCTTCTAGATAATCAACGTTAATGGCCGTATATTCATCTAAATATGGACAAGTAGCAATATATGTTCTTATTTCGTCTATCATGAATTATCAACTTCTTTCTGTAAATCTTCAATAATTTCTTCCTTATAATTAGTAATAGTTCGCTCAACATAATGTGCGCCCCTATCAGCACCACCATTATAGTTAAGTGGTTCGCCACTTGATACCTTTTTGATACCAGGTCTTGACCAATAACCATAGTTTGGGCTGAAAAAAGCACCTACGTGATATTTAGGGTCAACATATTTAATACCTTCGTTCATATAGTGAGCATAAGGCGTTTGTACTTGTATTAATCCGGGTTGTACTTCAATTGTATTAGCACTCATAATACCTTCATCATATGGCATTAATTTGCGCATATGACTTATAAAATCAGTATCTAATACCTTTTGTAATCTACCATTTTGTTCAAGGCCAAATCGCTTATACAATTTACCTTTGTCAAGTTCGGTAAATACTTCAAAGTCAACATTCATTAATTTCCACTTACTTCAATATGTTGCATATCACTACTTCCATAGTCTTTAATAGCCACATTAACAATTTTCATTGCTTCGTAGTTATCTTTTAAAGCACTAATATCAGTAATACTTGCAACACTACCTTTGACAATATAATCATCATTTTGTAGCGTCCATCCAGTACCACTTGTTTGAAATACTTTAGGGCTAACATAGCCATCAGCAATAGCAGGTGCTAACAAAATATCAACACCAACGCCATCACTTTTAACTAAATCAGTTCCACTTATATTTATTCCTTGATTAGAACTCCAAAAACCGGTTGTAGTATGTAGTTTATATTCATTTGCTTTAGTAGCCTTATTAAACCATTTATTAACTATCGTAATAGTTTGATTAAACATATTTAATTCCCCTATAAAGTAATCCCGTATAACCTAAATATTGATTAAGAGTAGAATTAATTTCGCTTTGCATTTCGGAATCACTAATTAACTCTTCTAATTTATCAATAGGCATATTCTCAATGTTTCGTGAGTAATCGCCTATTTTTTCACTAGATATTCTACTTGTATCTCCTAATGCTATGGCTTTAATTCTATCTTCTAACTTTTCTTGGTCATAAAACAAATCGGTGATAGAGCAAGTTGCATATTCAATAGGCTCTAAATAATCGCTTATATCACGATTAAGTATTGCATCACGAACTTTTGCACTTGCTTTACCACATAACTTATTGAATTCAGTTTCGGTGGCTATTTTACTTCCACCATACGTTTCTTTGTAGAACGTATAGGTTACATAATTATTCATTATTTACCACCTTTCTAATTAACTAAGCTGCTTTTTTAACAACAGCAACTTTATCAGCATTAGTAACACGGAAACCAGAGTTGATTTCGTTTTGTGCTAAAACACCAGTAAATCCTTCAGCGTTTTGTAATCTCATCATAGATAGATTATCAACAACGTGGAATGCAGTTGGGTCATATACGATTAAACTAGGTGCAGTTAAATTAGCACTTGTTAATGTTCCAGCATAGTTGTAATACTTAGCAGCAGCATTGTCTAAAGCATCTACTTCAAACCAAGTCATGCCAAGATATTGACCAACTTGTCCAGTAGTCATAATTCTGTCATTTGTTGTTGGAGTATATTTGCTTCCAGCTTCTTCCAACATAGATGCGAATGCATCAACAGTTGCGAATACTACGCTTGGTTTAGCGTGTTTCTTTCTTAAAGCCTTACGTGCTTCAATTGCCATATTAGTAATTGTAGTAGCCGTAGAACTTACTTGTGTACCTTCAGTAACTAAGCAAGCAAGAGCAGATTGTTGACGATTATCTCTGTTTTCAGCAACAGCTAATGCTAAATTAGTTTCAGCCTTAGGATAAGAGCAACTATCTTCTGTAACTTGATAAATCTTTTTAGATTTTCTGAATGCGTTGTTAAGTGATAAATCAATTAATGTATTTGCACTTGCAACATTTGTAAAATCACCTGCTGGTGATTCTGGATCAGCAACAGCGTCTTTAGTTTCTTTGTAGATTTTAACTACGCCGGCTTTAGCATCTCCTTCATAAATATTTGAATAAGTGACACCAGGTATTAAAACTGTGTCTGCGAATAAGTTTGGCTCAACGATTGAAGAATATTTTTCATCAACGAAGTCATTATTGTATTTTGCCATATTTTAAAACTTCCTTTCTTTTACATTTGTTTGTAATATGGATTATTTGCATACTTTTTATCCAAGTATGACTTTTCTTCACTAACTGTTTTGTTAGCGTTGTTTTGACTGAATCCAGTTGTTTTAACTTCATCAGTCTCAACATATTTAGGATTATCTTTTAAGAATTGCTCCAAGTTCTCATTGAAATCGCCATCTTGGTGTTCAATTTTGAATTGGACATAGTCAGCATCTTCGCTTTTAATTCCTTTACCTAGAATTGCAATTAAATGCTTAGTGCTTGCTAATTCAAGTTCTTTCTTAGATAATTCATTAGCAATTTCTTGTTGCTTTTCGGCGTCAGTCTTTTGGCTATCTTTCCATTTCTTGTACTCTTCAATGTCAACACCTTCATACTTCTTAGAAATCTTGTCTTTTTCTTTCTTTATAAGTGAATTGACTTCTTCTTGAGTAAAAGTCTTGGCTTCTTCCTTTTCTTCGGCCTTGTCCACAGTTTGTTCTTTTTCTGTTTCAGTTTGTGTAACTGGTTCAGTTTTTTGGTTATTCTCTTTATCCATAACCGTTTCCTTTCTTTTTTAAGGGTAAAAAAGTAATTCCCTTAACCTAGATTTCTTTAATGCCTAACCTAATAAAAGGCATAATAAAAGCAAGTGTATTTCAACTTGCTTAACACCTAATAGGTGCTATGAAGTAGACAAAGAGTAATCTACTTCATACCACTTAATAAGTGGTATTTATTTACTTGTTACATATTCATTTGCATAGTCTCTTTTAATATTGTTAGATTTAGTAAATGAATCAGTTTTACTTTGCCATGATGATATCTTTTGCTTTGACATTGTTAACATTTCGTTATCGCCATTGGCTTTATACATTTCTTTTCTACGTTTCCATTTGCGAATATTTCTTTGCAAATAGTTTTTCTTTTGTTGCATTTGATAATTCTTTAATGCTTCTTCTTTACTTATTTCTTTTAGATCGTCGCCACGGCTATCTCCAAAGTATGGTTCAACATAGTGTCTGCAATTTATTCCATATATGCCATCAACTTCGCCGAAGTTAGCAATACTTTCCCATTGTTCTCTTTTAACAATAGTACCTTGCCAATCAAAGTGCGATGGACGGCAATTAATATGTTCACTAAACTTAACATATTCTGGTTTAAGTTCATCTATTGTTGCTTTTTCTATATCACCGCTTAATGCTCTTGTATTAGTTAATATTTCTCTCTTAACGGCGCTTTCTATATCATAACTTCTTATCTTGGTTGCTCCATCATCTGATATTGTTTTATATTGAAGTGTTTTAAGGCCGTTATAACTTAATTCATCAATGCTCTCACGAATAGACTGATTATAACTTTTCGTGCCACTTGAGACTTCTAAATAGGCTTTATCAACGATTTTAAGGTATTCTTGTCTTACACTATCTTTAATCTTGCTACTCATACTAATTAACGACTTATCTAAATCGTTATATCTGTATTTTATTAAGGCATCTACCGTTCCATTTTCAATTAATGTATTTGGGTCTATTTCAAATTGTCCATCTTTAAAAGCACTATCTAGTTGTTTAATGTTATAAGTTGAATATCCAATGTCTTTCATTGCTTGTAATAAGGCCTTTTTAGACTTGTTTGAGTATTTAGATATATAATCAATAGTCTTTTGATTAAGTAGCCCTAATTCGTCTAATTTTTGTAATCTCCAATAGTCACTATTTAATAGCTCTTCATTTGCTTTAAAATGACTTGCTATCTCAATTAGCAACTCGGTTTCCATTTCATTGTACATTTGTGTAATAGGTTGTATGGCTTTTAATATCTCTTTATCAGTTGTCATACACTATCACTCTCCAATTGATGGTTCAGTTCCTTCAGTTATCTCTTCGCTTGCTATCTCATTATTCATTTGTTCGGCAAACTTAATTGCACTATCATCTTTTAATCCGTATACGTCACGATAATATTGCGCTTTACTTATTAGTTTATTATTGAATTCACTTTGTGCTTGCGCTCTAATTGAATCAGTATTCTCAATGATAGTATCATCATAATCAATTGATATATTAAACTTATTAGTGATTCCGATTAATTGCGCTATTCCATAGATTAAGTTAGTTAATGCATATGTGATTATATTCTCTTGTTTCTTAATCTTTCTATAAACGTCACTATTAGAACTCATTACTTGGTCAGTATTTGTATATACTTCACCGGCTTTAAACTTGTAATAGTTATGTCCTAATCCTATCTTGCTTGTATATAGGTTTAATTGCGCTTGTAAATCGTTTGTTAATTCATCAATTCTTAAATCAAACTTGCTTTCAGTAATTAAAGGGTCATTTTCTTCGCCCGGTAATTGATAGTAAACAGTATCGTTGCTATCAAATATTGGTCTTATTGTTCCATCTGGTGCAGTATTAAACTTACTTGCTCCACCTTTAACGTATATTCTTTTACGTCCTAATGCTATTTCATTATCCAAACTATCATATGCTCTATCAATTGCTAATATATTATCTTTAGCATTCTCATATATGCTTATTCCATATGGACTATTAATGTCGCAATTATTAATTAGACATGTTTTTAATATTGCAAATCTTGGTATATAACTATTTGTGTTTATCTCGGCTATCTTTTCATCAATAGGTACTTCTTCAATGCTACCTTTTCTATCAATACACTTGCGATTTTTTATAACATATCCTTTATCAGTCAAGATATGCGTATTAAAGTAATATTCATATCCATCTTTAACTTTCTTTTTGCTCCAAAACATTACACTATTAACTGTATCTTTATCAGCTTCTAATATTACTATGTTAGTAGCATTAATAAAGTTTAGTTTTAATACGCCATTATCTAAATAAGATACTATTGCGCCTGTTCCTAATGCTTCAGTTAATTGCATTAGATTATTAGCATTATGTAGAAAGTTATTTTGATCTAAACATTCCTTTATTGCCTTTTGTGCATTTTCATCATCAATTGTAATATCTAACTTTTCATTAAAGAAAAAGTCACTCAAATCATTACAAGATTGACTTGCTATATTTAGGCTCTTTAATGTTAATGTATTGTAACTTATTCCGTTATATATGCTATACTTATGCTTTTTTGTTGTACCTTTGTACCACTCAAGCCAATCAGTTACTCTTGTTTCTTGTTCTTCATCTATGTTCTCTTTATAACCTAATGTTTCTAAGTAATCCTTTACTATTTTTTCCATTGTTTCACTACTTTCTAATTAATTTGTATCAATGCGTCCATATATGGTTCAGTAGAATATTCTTGTGCATCCAAACTATCTATATCCTGGATTCCATTATCAAGTCTTATATCTACCTTATCTTTTTCCCATATAGCCGTTTTAATTGCGTTTATAAGTGGTGTGCAACTCTCAAGTACAAAATATTTGTTTGTGCTCATCATCTTACAATAGAACTTTATTCTGTCTATTATCTTTCCCTTTATTGCATTGTGTATTGGTATTCCTATATTATGTTCTCTTAATGCTCGCTCAAATCCTGCAATTAATGTTTGCTCGGCACTATCACAACGAATATCAATAATTGGTGTTGTTTTATATTCTTGCTTTAATTCCAAAATAAAATTAACAAATTGCTCTGTTAATTCTTTATCATCTATTCTCTTTGGTATTCTTTCTTGTTTGATAGTACCAAATCTTTTAAATCCTTTAACTATTCCCGTAGCATTAAAGCTATGCGCTGATATATTCCCACCGAAGTCCACGCCTATTGTTATGAATGCTAAACTGTTTCTTAGGCCATTTGTATAATTGCCATCATTATCAGTCTTGTTCCATTCATCCATACTTATTATGTGATATGGTCTAAACTCTTGATATATTAGTCCATCAGCAACTACTCTCATACCAAGTATATCTCTTTGAAACCATACACTCGTCTGATCATATTGGCTTTTTATTTCTTCTATTCTCTCTTCGCTAATTGCTTTATTATCATCAATAGTAAAATGCTCGTAATTATAGCCGCCTAACAACGGTTGCTCTTTCCAATGGTCTATGTATCTTGTGTATATAGTATCCATAGGATTACAAGGATTTAAGTCCCAAAACCATTTAGGATTTTTACTTGCTAATTGTCTAGCAAATGCTACTTTTATAAAACTTGTCTTACTATCTTCACTATCATAATGCTCATTTACTTCTGTTGCTATCCATAGTCCATATGAATTACCTAATATTCTTTTATAGGAATCAGCCTTACTACCACCAGCAAATATAACTATCTTTTCATCTTGCGTTGGTATCAATTCTTGTAACTCAATAAATAATGCATCATTGTCTTTATATTTTCCCCAATGACAATGCCCATCAAAGATATGTTCAAGTCCAAATCCATTACACTCACCTATGTTTAGTTTAGCATTGGCTAATGTACTACCACTTGCTAAATGTATTTTATCTTTGCTTTCAATTAGATTTAGCATAAATGCAATACAATTATCTATTGTCTTACCACTTCTTACAGCGCCTTCAGCAACGTTTGCTTTATTATGCAGCGAATTCATTACATATTGTTTATGCTTGTCTTGTAATGGTATTAAATCTAAATTACCTATCATCTTTATTCTTCAACATTTCTAGTATTGGTGTTATATTATCAGGCTTTAATGTATCTACTATCTTTGTTTGATTACTTAATTCTCTTTGCTTTAGTGCTTTATCTAGTAATATTCCTATTGCTTTCCAAGTATCACTATCACTCATATTATCTTGCTCTAGATGCTTATATGTATTGTCTATACCTTTATCAATTATTTTCTTTTGTTCATTTATTCTACTATTAAAATAATCTATTATGTCACCATCTAATGATTGCTCTTTTTTTACTGCTAAAGTTTGTAAAAGTTCATCTTTGCCCTTTAATTTGTTTGCAACAGTAATATGACTAACATTATTCATTCTACCAACTTCACTAGCATTACCTTCTATGGCATAATCAGCAACTATCTTTTTCTCTAGTTTTGTAGATATCTTCTTACCTTGTTTTGCCATAATCTCACCACCTTGTAATTAGTACAGAATACTCTTCTTTAATATCCTTACTATCTATTCCTAACAATTCTTTAATTCTCTCTATGTTCTCGTATATCTTATGGCGCTCTTTTGGGCATTTCTCTCTTGCGTATTTTAACTGCAATATTAGTAATGCTTTCCTAAGTCTTTCTTCTTCTTCCATGTTTGCGCCTTTTATTCTCCATTTAATAATCACTCTAGAATAGATATATGATAATATTTCAATTATCTTCAAGTCTTTGCAACTACCGTTTTCTTATCTCGTAAGTATATATCTACTCTAGACTAACTATAAAAGTTAGTCCACCAACATATCTACTAATCTATTTAGTTTTACTAAATGCTTCAATAATGTCAGTAATAAAGCAGAGCCAATCTCTCTGCACGGATTAGAGTTTTTTTAGTTACAATTCTTAACAAAGTAACCACAGGATAATCAATAAACTTTTCGGTAAACCTGAAAATTGTTATTATTCGCAAGTACTATGCCTTAATAGAAAATTAAGTGCACCGTGTTAAGACAGCCAACTTTATAAAAGATATTTCTTTCTCCAATAGCGATTATTAACTACTCTACTAGGACTTAAGAAGCCTTCTCGTTAGTATTATAATCACCCTAGAATAGACATATAAGACTATTGCAATAGACATTCTAATTTCCGTTAACTCAAATTAGTAAATTGGGTAACATTTATATATCTACTCTAGGCTAACTATAATGTTAGTCTAATATACATAGAACAGAATAGAGAAAGCACTAACAACAAATGCTATTCTCTAATATGATAAAATTTGTATTATTAAATAATAAACACAATTAAGGTAGTAGATAAACTAGCTATGCTAGTCTTTCTATTGTTTGACCTTTCTCGTTCATTAAATAAACATCTTGATCAGTAATTAAAGCAATGTTATCAAACTCTTTACTGTCTTCTATGTATAGCATTATTGAATACATAGGATTCGATAATTCATATTCATTTGAGATTAAATTCTCAATATGAGTGGTTCCTTCAGCACTTTCATTAATCTGATTTGATGCAATTGTGAAAATCTTGTTTATGTTAGCAATTTCTTCAGGCAATTTAACACCATCAACATATGCGCATGGATCTGGATTAAAATTAATTGCTCCATTATATCTATTTAAGAATAATTCCGAATTAATTTCTTTAACCGCAGCTTGAGATACATTACTTATATATCCCCATATTTCTTTTCCATCAGTGTCTTTTTCTTTATACTTTACTACAAACATATTTCTACCTTCTTTTCTTTCTACCTACTACCTTAATTCTGTCTATTATTTTTTCTTTTTACCTTTTTTCTTGCAAGCCATAGTCTCACTTCCTTTTTAATGTCTTTACCTTTTCGTTTGTTAGTTGTTTTTTTTTATCAAACTCTTCAAGCGTTGGTGTAATGCTCAATACATTACCTTCTTTATCAAAATCTATGTCTACCCACCATACACTCTTTTCATTGTTTAATCCTAAGCTGCGTGTAAATGGTGTTTGGTCTTCTAAGCACCCGGTTTGGAATACGTGCGTAAAGTCTTGTTTAAAATAAAATGCTTGGTGTATATGCCCCATTTGCAATATGTCGGGTTTTTCATCAATGGGTATTGAATCAAGGTACTTTTGTACTTTGTAACTTTTAGCATATGCAATACCACCTTTTCCGTGGAACATACGTATCTTTAACTTGCCTATGTCTAAATCGCCAACGTCCGGTCCAAGATATACTAAATCTTTTCTCTCGTTTGATATTGCTTTGCCTATATCACTACCACACGATTTGTACCACCATCCGTCATGATTACCTGTTATAAAGTATGTTGTGATTCCATCTATACGTGGGTAATTATTTACTACATATTGTATTTGTCCTTCATAACTTGGCTCTTTTAATTCATATACTTGCTCTGCTCTATTGCTTCTACCATCTGTTAAGTCCCCACAGTGAAGTGCTATTGTTATTCCTTGCTTCTTTGCTTTGTCATATATGTAGTTTAATATATCGACACGATCATATTTACTTGCTAAATGCGTATCGCTTAATAATAGTAATTTAATATGTGAAAGTTTATTAGGTATTTTATATGTGTCTTTGTTTTGTATTGGCTTATCTAGTTTTATTATCTGTCCATCTAAGTAGTCAACTAACTCGCCGTCTCTTTTTAATAATTCAACGACACCAATTGCTTCTATCTCGCTTATTTTTAGAAAGTCACAGATATAAGGCAAATCTCTTTTTTTGTTTATTAATACTTTTACTTTAGTCTTAAGCTCTTTTAATTCTTTTTCTTTCACACTAATTACCACCTTTAAGCAATATTTTTGTCTATTTGCTCTTCTTTGATGATTTAGAAGTCTTTTTAGGCTCGTTTGTTTCTTCTTTGATTAGTTCTTTGTCTTCTTTAGTTTCACCGATTATAATGACTAATTTAAGTTTCTCTAGTTTATTAGCTCTTTCTAAGTCGCATTCAAATATGTCATCTTCATGCCGTAGTATATTTTCTTGTAAATCTTCAAATGTTTGTATTGTTTTTACTTTCATTGTCTTTCTCCTTTTCAATTATTTTTATTTCTACATAATCTTCTTTATCGGATATGTAGTTATATTCTATTTGGCTTATATATTTAACACAATCATCTTCAATTATTCCCGCTTGTACCATTCCATCTAATATGCATTTGCACATACGACCATCTAGATCGCTTAGTTTATTCTTAATATGCCAATTAAAAACTATCTTTATCGGATAGTTCTTTACTTTTTTTTCGTTTATAAAATAGTATTTGGTTAATTCTGTTTCTTTTTGCTTTGTCTTGTTTGCTAAGAATACGTTTCTTCTGCATTGGTTAATATATTCGTTTAGCAATGTAAATCTATATTTTATTACCATAAAACCCCAAAATAAAAAGCCACTTGTGAAGTGACTTATTGAGTAGAATAAGAATTTATATTTCTTTATATTTTCTTACAATACCATATTAACATAGAAATAGTGACATTTTAGTGACATCTTTACTTTTCTATTGACTTTTTATTATTTACCTTTTCTAGTAAATTGTTTTTAATTAGTTCATATAATATGTCGTTGTATTCTTGTACGTCATCATTATCTTGAAAAAGATCGTAATCTACTTCTAATTTTTTATTTTTCAAATAAATTATAAAATAATATTTATATTCAAAATATGTTAATTCTCCTGTATACGTATCGTATCTTTTACTAAATCCAATCTTTTCTAATTCTTTTAAATCTACCTTGTCTTTTAATTTTAACATTACTTATCATCTCCTAATGCTTTATTTACTATTTCTAAAATATCATCTATTCTTCCTGTAAAACTTTTTATTTTAGGTGGTAAACCATAAAAGCCAATTTCAGTTTCTTCTGTATGTTCTTCTATACATTGTTTAATATCTTCTAATGCTTTTTCGTATTTTTCTGTATATTCTTTAAACATTTTCATTGATACATATACATTACCATCAGCATCTGTTACTATTGGCTCTACAAATTTTTCTTTACTCATTTATTCACTCTTTCTATTTCCATATACCGTTTTTTTCATTAAATTGTATCATTTCTAATATATTTTCTCTTAAATAAATTCTATTTATAAATAAATATAAAATTTCATCATTATTGAAATCTAATGCTCTTTTTTGATAGTCTTTATAGTATTGTGGTTTAATATCAGCATATAGATGATTATTTTTATATCTAAATTTAATATCAAATAAACCATAATTTATAAGAATATCTTTTATTAATCTTTCTAATTTTTTAGCAAAATATCTATCTAATATCTTTTCTATCATTGTTTATTCACTCTTTCTATAATCCTAATTATTTACTTTATCTATTACTTCATTAAGTTTATCATTTTGAATTTTAAATGTTCTGCCTATACTTTCATCAGTCCATTTATAATTATCTTCAACATTTTCTAATTTATTGATTTTATTTTGAACTTCTTTATGTTCTTTAATAATTAAAATAGAACAATCATCTTTTTCTATTGATAATGCTACATCATATTTTTTACCTTTGTATTCAATAATTGCACTATTTTTTGAAAAATCAGTGCTTTTTTCTTGTACTGGTTCTAAACTTTTTTCAAAATACCAACAATACCAATTATCATTAATTTTGCTTTCATAAAATGTTACTTTATATGGAACAGAAGAACTATCATCTACTTCGGTTATTTTTCCAATTAATCCTTTATGTAAATCAGTAATAACTCTTACTTTATCTCCTACTTTATATTTCATTTTCTCACCTTAACTAATTTTTTAACCTTTTTGCTTTCTCTTGATAATTCGTGTTTGTAAAAGTTCTCTATAAAGTGTCCGTTGTATGTATCGTCAGTTTGCTCTTCAGCATCTAACATTGTCTTTAATTTTTTTATATCAGTGTCGTTTCTATTTTCTTTCATATCTTATTCCTTTTCTATTTTTGTATTTATTTGCTCGCCATCTAATATGTATTTTAATTGTGCTATGTCTTTAAGCAAACAAACTAATTGATTATTGCTTTCTAGATTTAATCTAATCATATCTCCATCACTAATTTGTGCATTAGTTATACGTATATGTTCTATATAATTAAGTGCTTTATCAATTATGTATTTGTCTTTATCAATTATGTCTTTGTCTTTACTATTCATTTCTTATTCCTTTTCTATTTTTTAAACATATAAATTATAAATTTGATTGTCATTGCCATTAGAATCAACATTGCGATAAATAATACTAAGAAAAAATCTAATGGTATCAACCAACATATTATTTCAATTAGTGTTTCCATTTTTCCCCTTTCCTTTGTACTTGTCATATATTCGCTCACATTGTCTCTTACAATATCCAACTCGCTTACTTGTCTTGTCCCAAGTTAAATGGTATTCATTGCGACAACGTATTATGTCTTGTGCTAATGGATCATATTTGCCGATTGTCTTTAGTTCATTATCAATAAAGTTCATTAGATGGTGTATCTCACTATTGCAGTCTCGCATGTTGGTTTCTATATCTTCCATTTCAATAGCATATTGCTCTAATTTATTTCTTCGTATTCCACCACTTACTCTATCGCTATCAAACTTGGTTGCTTGTGGTTGTGTTTTAGAAAATATCTCAACTCGCTTTTCTTGATAATACTTTATTTGGTTTTCTAAATGTTCAATTTTTTCGTTTGCTTCTAGTATTGTCATTCTTTCCCCCTTATGTATTCTTTACATAATCTTTTAATTGTTCTAACTCGTTTGGTGTTAGTGTTTGGATTCCAACTTCTTTACATTCGCTTATAATTCCATCTAGTAGTCTTGAGAATTGGCTTGTATTCATCTCACTACTTGGTCTATAAACAATAAATTCATTAAATAAGTTTCCATTTACTTTTATTCGCTTATACAATTCATAATATTTGAAGTAACCACTTGGTTTTATTTCTATTGGTAGCATTGTCTCTATTGCATCAGAATATCTTTTTATTAATTCTTTGTGTAATTCTTCATTGCTCGTTTTTAATGCATTTGCTAATTTGTTTTGTAATACATAGAAGTATGAATTAGCATTTAGCGAACGTTTAGCTTTAAGTGGCTTAACTTCAAATTGTGTATTTTGGTCTTGGTCAAGTAAATAGTTAATACATTCTTTACTATTACCGGTCATAGGCTATTCCAAATAATCATCATCTACTGAAACAGTTTCACCGAATTCTGCAAACGGGTCATTTGTTTTGTTTGGTTGACTAAATGCTTTTTGAACAAGTTGATCAGTTGATTCACCTATTTCATCAAAGTCTAGAATAAATGCATAACTATCTTTTTTAATAGTTTCATCTTTTAATTTGTATTCTTTTGGTTTTTCAAATGCTTTCTTAATAGTTATCATTTGCTTATTTTGTAGTTCTACGCCTTTTTTAAATATACATTGTCTATATGTTTTACTATAAGTTCCATCTTGGTTTTTATTACTTATTCCATAAGAATAAATTGCCATTGTTCCATTCTGTGTTTCTATGTCTTTTCTAAATATCATTACTTTTTGGTTTTCTTTATATTCCATATTATTTATCTCCTTCTAATATTTTTAATTGGTCTTTTATACTACCTTCTTGTTCATATAATTCAGGCATATCTTCATATTCTTTTTTTATGTATTCAATTTCTTTTTCAATTCTTTTCATAAGTTCATTATTCTTTTGTAATAATTGTTCATTTATCTTTTCACGATTTTTAAGTGTATCTTTTAGCTCTTTATTTTCTTCAAATAACAATTCTGCGTCTGTTGATGTTTCTTCAATATACATAATTAAGTCTTCTGCTTCTGGTCCACATATTCCTTCACTATCCCAATCATTTGCTATATCATTTAATTTTTTTAATGCTGTATCTTTGTTCATATTTCTCCTTTATTTACTTTCATTAATTATTTTTTTAATGCCGGGTGATAGGTTGTTTATTATTGGTTTGTTTGTTTCATATTCCTTTAATTCTTCTGGTTTAATGAAGAAACATGCACTATCGTAATTTTCTTCTGTTAAACCATATCTTTTTTTATCATTTACGGCGAACTGACAGTTGTTTAGCATATACATTACTAAGTCATTAGCAACCATTGTTTCGTGGTTATATGCCTTGTTAAACTCGTAAATATACCTACCTTTTGTATCAATGTCTTTAATACAGAAAAATAGCATCATATTCGCTTTTGTATAGCATATCTTTCCTGGTTTATAATCATCACTTCGCATATCAATATCTTTGATAAAATTGGTTATTTCATTTGAGTTATGTATATTTGGATTTATCCAACTTAATCTGTTTATGTCTTTCTTCCATTTAATTCGGCTTATGAAATCAATTCCATATTGGTGATATTTCATATATCTCTCGTATCTTTCTTCTTGAACTTCTATTGAGAATGACAAATGGTTTTTTAATACAACACAAATGTCTTCATCATTGTAATTTTTTGATTTGTAAACTTTATAATCTTTTATTCCGTGAGCATCTAACCAGTCACATACAACTTGCTTTTCTTTTTCTTCGGTAGCAAAGTTACCACTAACGTTGTTAATCATTATTTGTACATTACGCTTTCAACTAATTCTTCTAAATATTTTTTGTGATACTCTTTTAAAGCTCTTTTATATCCCGTTTTTAGAATGTTTTTGTCGTGATTATCTAATTCTTGTATATCCTTGCTATTTATGAATTCTATTATATTCTCTTCTTTAAAGTTTTGGCTCTCGTTATGATCTCGGTTAATCAGATATTGTTTCCTATTATCTTGTAAATCTTTAAATATGTATTTAGTCATTCTTATTCCTTCTTTCAATTTCGTTTGTTTGTTCAATTGCTTTATTTAGCAAATGTTCAAATTGCTTTTTGGTAAATGTCGTATGAAGTACTGCATTGTCTTCTGATAACAATGCACCACAATGTCGGCATCTTGGTATATTGTTATTAGCTCTTTTTCTAGCATCATTCCACCAGCCACATTTTTTACATATGACTCGTGGTATTAAATTGCTATCTTTTCTTGTTTGATAAAATTCCACTTTTAATCACCTTATCTTTTTTAATTCTTTTAATATTTCTTCTTTAGTCTTTGGTGTTATTTCAACCAATTTTGCTTTGTCTTGCTTTGGTAACCATATGCAATAGCATTTATTAAATGTTTCATTGCAAGCCAATTGGTACATTCCTAATTGCCAAGATAGATATTCTTTATCTAACTTGTATGTGAATTTAACGTCACATAGACTTTTTATTCCATTAATTTCGGCTATCATATCAAGCGTTCCTGCATATTCGTATTTGTAACTAACTAGCTTTTCTTGTTCTAATGGAATTATATTTTTGTCTTTAACTAGATCCAGGTAACTTTCTAGCCTATACCACATATCCATATTGATTGAGTCATCATCAGCCAAGTCGTTTATATAATCTCTTGCATATTCTAAGTCGTTGGCTTTATTTCCAAGTATTTCAATTATCTTGTGGCCTTTCGTACCAAACTCGGCTTTTCTAGTTAATATTTCTTGTGGAATGCCTTGATATTTATTTGGCATAATCTTATGTATTATTTGAGTAACACTTGGAATAATGATTCCATCTTTTAAATAGATATGTTGGCTTTCTACAAACTCTACCATTTAGCATCCACTTTCGTAGCAATCAGGACAAGCAAGTCCATAACCACCATCTGCAAGTCCTAACGTGTCTAACATAGTATCTGTTTCATGCCACTCTTTGCATACTGGGCATAAGCAATATTCAATACCATTTATTTCAACAAATTTGTTGTCATATTCGCTATCAACAATTACTTCATCTTGGTGTTTTTCAACATACTTTTCTACTTCTTTAGTATCTAATGGTTTATTGTTGTTCTTCATTTTCTACCACCTTTGATTTGATTAGGTCACTTGCTTCTTGTATTGTTAATAGTCCTAATCTTTCTTTACCTAATTTTTGTAAATATTCTTTTATAATGCCTTTTTCAAACTTGTCTTTAATAACTAATTTTTGTGCATCAGTTATTAATTGTTCTTTAGGTTCTTCACCAGTATTTGTTGTATCTGAATCACGTGTATCGTCTATTGCAAATAATCCATTCAGTGCATATTTTCTGGCATAAGAAGAGCTTGCGCCTGTTATCTGACTTCCATCCATTCCTTTTTTAGTTTCTTCTTCTCTTGCGTATGCTATATTGCTTATTGCATCTTCATCATCAAATAATGTTGCCGTTGCTTTCACATAGTATCTTTCACCAATATTTACTAATTCATCACTTAGTACTAATACTGTTTCAGTTTCTTTTAGTAATGGCTTTACAGCTTCTAATATGTCTTCACAATTTCTGTACTTGTAGCCACCAAACTTATTTGTTTGTGACTTTGGAGCTTTTAATTCTTGTTGTATTTTAAATAATTTACTTTTAATTTCTTTCATTTTATTTCTCTTTCTTTTCTAGCAACCCTAATTTTCTTTTAGTTGCTGTTGGTATCTTTCTTAGTAGCTTTAATGCTTTATCATTTGTTGCTATCTTTTTATTTGCTATCTCTAAAGCACTTTTTAAATCAGTTGTATTGTCTAGTAATTCTTTATTGTTTAGTTTTAATAAGTCATACTTGGCTTTATAATTGATATTTGTAAATATTGTCTTTTTTTCTAATATGTAAATAATTTCAATTACTATTCCTAATGCTATGAAGATTGTTAATAATATTTCTTTCATTTATTCGCCCCTATTACGATTAGTAAATCTAATAACATAACTACAATAATTAAAATAACTATCATTGATTAATCCATCCATAATTTCTAACTTCATCTTTGATATTTAATAGTCTCTTGCTTGTTGGCTCAAAATACATACCTATGAATTTATCTTCAATGCCATATTCTCTGTTCTTACAAACTTCTAATATATTGGTATAATCTTGGTAAATATCTGGAGCACCTTTGCCATATAATTCTTGAATATTCTTTTTAAAGTCTTTATTAACTCTATGAAGTATAAATACGTTGTCTGCAATATTTGTTAAGTCGGCTGATCCAGATATATCGTTTTTTCTTAGGAATGTTGTTGTTTTTCTTGGATGACATACAAAGTGAATGTGTACATTGTATTCTTTAGCAATAGAACTTAATTTAGTAATAAACTTACTTTGTTGTGCATATTTGTTATCATCATTACTTCCAATATCAATACTCATTAGATTATCAATGATAACAACTTTTATATTGTGTTGTTTAATAGCATCTTCAATACTTTTAAGTACGCTTTCACTACTGTTTCCATAATCGTTGTCATATATATATATCTTGTCTTTTAACCAATTAAATATTGTTAGTTTTTTACTTGCTTCAACATAGTAGTTTCCGTATTGCTTACTTAGTTGTACGTTTTCTTTTCCCGCTGCTTGTAATACTAACCAATTTGCTAATCTTCTCTCGGTTAATTCTCCACTATATATTGCCGTTGTGTATCCTTGATTAATACTTTCTAATGCCATTTGATTTAGGAATGTTGACTTTGCACTTGCATTGCTTCCACTCCATACACTTAATTCACCTAACGCGAATCCGTGTACAAGTCTATCAAGTTCTAATACTTCACTTTTAACAAATGTTTTTTCTTCACTTTTTAAAATATCGTCTTCACTAAATTGTTTTATTGCTCCTTTAGTATCTATTTTTATCTCTGATAGTTTTTTATTTCTTTCTTGATATTCTTGATATGACATTTTATTTTCTTGCAAATCTTTGTATAAATTATTCGTTATATTCTCTTTATAATGGTCTATAACAATTTGTTGTACCTGGTCTAATTGGTCTTGCCAAGTTCTCTCCATTACTAGCGTTTCAGTAATAATATCAATTAGATCATCCATATCTATTTTGTTATCTATACGTTCATAAATAGTTAATGGCATTATGCAATCATATTGTTCATGGCACTTTATTGCATCTTCTAAATATTGCGATAGATTTTTATTAAATAAGTAACTAGGTTTTACCTTTAGATAGTTAATAGCTTCTTTTTTTGAATAAACAAGTGCTACTAATTCTCTTTCGGCTTCGTATACTCTTTGTTCATAACTTTTCATATTATTGATACCGAATTCCCTTCTTTTATAATTTTTGGCTTATATTCGCCTTTATCGTTATCTATTTCTTTTCTATTCCAATTTCTTACTGTTGCCTTCCAATCCTTCATAGATGACTTACCAATTTTCCAACCATTAGACTCGTAATAGTCTATAAATCTATCGGCATCTACATTAAAGTTGTTATCATCTATGTAATCTTGTAGTTCTGTAATAGTCGGTTTAGTAAAATATTTGTGTGTTTCTTTCTTATATATACCTTTAGATATATATTCTTTCTTTATATTCTTATATTTATTAGATGTGGTCGTTTGTTGGACATTTTGTTGGTCGTTTTGTTGGTTGATATTAACTATTGAGCATTGATATTTGTCATAATTTACAATGGTTATCAGCGAATATTTGTTGGTTGTTTTGATGGTTAAGTTGTTGGTTATTTGTAGGTTGATTAATGCTGTCCTTATTTTTTGCTCACTTAATCCCGTTTCTTTTGCTAATTTTTGCCTACCAATAATAAGTTGCCCACGTTTAATTTTTATTCCTTGCCATTCAGTATCTTTCCAACTTGCCTTTAATAGTAAATATATGAATAATGCAAATGTATTAGGTTTATCTATCCATTCCCAATTTAAAATCTTTTTGTTTATTTTTATGTATCCATTATTCATTGCTACCCCCTAATCACAACATTTTTGAAATTCGCTAACGGTATAGAGCAATGCAATAGTAAATACGATTATTCCTAGCCATGTGAATCCAATGTATTGTCCTGTTGTCCAACTATATATGGTTGTTACGAATGTATCGTGAATTACAATATATAAAGCTCCTAATCTTGTAATAGTTTTAAATAATTTAGTCATTCTTATTCCCCTTTTTATTCTTTGACATTTGTTATTGTTTTCTTTTTAAAGTATTCAATCGGTATTGTCGTACCTATAATTAAGCAATTTGGGTATTCCTTTTTCATTTGCTCTTGAAGGTCTTTAATTATCTTGTATGATTTGTTGTATTTGTAGCCTGTTAATTCTTGAATATCTTTAATTGTGTAAAATAATTTCTCCATTTTTTCCTTTCTTTTTGCAATTTAATTGCAATTATTTTTTAAAAAAAATTAGATCATTAATGTTGATTTCATATACTTCAGCCATCTTTAATGCTACTGAAATAGTTGGCTGTGTAATCATATGTTCATAGCTTAACAACGAACGTGGGCTTATTCCAATTTGCTTTGCTGCATCAGGAATTAATAGTCCTTTGTTTACTCTTGCTGCTCTTATTGTAATTTTCATTTCTTCCCTATCTCCTTATCTACTTTAATTCTATTGCAATCTAATCGTATTGTCAATAACAATTTGCGATTTAATTGCATTTGGGTGTAAACTATATTGTTTTCATTGCATTTTAAATGTATAATGTATATATATAGAAAGGGACGATATTATGAACGAACTTTATGATGGCAAGATATTTGCTAATAACTTGAATCATTATATGAAGATAAACAACGTTGATAGAAATAAACTATGTAAAGATTTAGGTTTTAAATACACTACTGTTAGAGAGTGGACAAATGGTACGGCTTTTCCTAGAATTGATAAAGTTGAAATGTTAGCAAATTATTTCAATATACAAAAAAGTGATTTAATTGAAGATAATGGACAAGCCAATTTAAGCGAACTAGACGAAGCATTATTTAGCAAGGCTAAAGAACTTACTGATGAAGAAAAAAGAGCCGTTATAACTGTAATGAACGCAATTAAAAAAGATATAGACGAAAAAAGATAGAAAGTGTAGTTATATGATTAGAGAGTTATTAGATGGTTCAATTAGTCAAAATGAATATCTTAATTCAAATAATATAACTATTATTTATAATAAATTACCTAAAAGAATATATGGATTCGTCTTTCTTCATAACGAAGATACAATCGTTGTTATTAATGATTATTTATCTAATTACAAAAAGAAAAAAACTATTCTTCACGAATTAGCGCATATAGAACTTAACCATTTGTATAAGAAAAAAAGACTATTAGAGTTTAAATTAGAAGATATTGAAGACGAAGCTGATGAATATATTAAAAAATTAGAGAAAGGAGAAAGAATATGAATAACGAAGCAAAACCAAAAAGAAAAGGAATAAGCGTTAAAACATTTGTTATTGTAGTGGTTGCTTGCTTAGTTGTATTGGGAATTGTTATTGCATCCGTTGCACCTACTATCAATGCAAATGAAAACTATGATTGTTCTAATGCACCAACAGGATCATTTGTAGATATATATAAAGCATTTCAATCAAATGAAGTAACGGCAAAAGATACATACGTTAATAATTGGTACAGTTTTACAGCAACTATAAGTGAAATTCATGACGATGGAACAATTAATGGCGAAAAGTATTACATTAAAGCTATACAAAAAGGAACTGATATGAATGTTAGTGAAAACGTATATTTTAAAACAACTAATAATATTAAATCTCAAATATCAACTTATAAAGTTGGCGATACAATAAGTTTTTGTGGAAAATTTGTAAACCAAGATGGAATCGTAACTTCTAATTATTATATAGAACACGCAATTATTAAATAAGAAAGGAAGTGATTATGATGGGATTATTTGATAAGCAAAACGAAACATTTGCTGCTGGTATGTATGAAAATGACATTAAAAAGTATCTAAAAAAGAAGAACGGCAAAACTCACGTATTAATGATAGAAAGTTATGCCAAGATTGTTAATGTATCAATTTCAGCTGATGATAAATACACAACACAAATTGATAGTGTATTAGAAAAAATGCAAGACGATGGCTACGATATTATTGACGTTAAAATTAATTCTAGTGTTAATACTGGTGCTTTAGGTAATCAATCTATACTTACTTTAATAACTTATAAATAAAATAAGACACAAAAAAAGCCTAGTGCCGACAGCACTAGACAAAATGAAAAAGGGAATAAGAATGACTAAATCCATAAACTCTTTTTCATATACAATTTTACCAAAAAATATAAAGAAAGTAAAGAAAGAAGCGATATAATATGAACTTAAAAATATATAAAAGAACTAGGTATCAATCAATCTATCAAAATATTAAGAATAAGAATTATATAATTACTATATCAAATCCAAAATCAACAATATCAGCAATTGATAATAAAAAAATTTTTTGTTTAGAAGATGCAATACGAATAAGAGATAACACCAAAACAAAATTAATAAAAAAAACTCAAATTGTTCATAGTGATACATTTGAAGAATTATGGAAAAAATATATATATTCATGTCAAAACGAAGAGCATTTTGCATATTCAACAATAAGACATAAAAAAATAATTCATAATGGATTAAAACCATTATATAATAAACGAGTAGGAAAAATATTAAAAAAAGACATAATTGAATTTATTACAGAATTAGATAAAACAGATGGGCAAAAAAACTACTATTTAAAAATATTGCGCGCTTTCTTTTCTTGGTGCGAAAAAGAAAACTATATAGTTATTAATCCTACATATGGAATTAAAAACATAAAAATCCCCAAGAACAAAATGAAATATTGGTTGCCTGTTCATTTTAAAGAATTTTTAAAAGTAGTTGATAATGATATATGTAGTAATGAATTTTATAGACAATATCAATCAAGATTAATAAAAATATTTGTTTTGATTGAACTAAACATTGGTGATAGACCTGGAGAAACAAGAGCTTTATCATTTGGTGATATATCAAAAGAATATAATACAATATCAATTCACCACTCTATCAATTATGATCCTAATGGTAAAGAATATTATTCAATGACTAAAAACTATCAATCGCAGAGAGACTTAGACGTATCTCCAAAGCTAATAGATGAAATATTAGATTATAAAAAATATCTTGAATCATTAAATTTAATAAAAGTATCAAACGATACACCTATATTAATTAATTTTCATACTTTAAAACCAATAAGCGATAATTATTTAAGAAGTATATTCAATTATTATATAAGTCTCGCTAAAGTGCCTAAAATAAGATTATATGACTTACGACATACATACGTAGCGACAATGATGGCTGAAGGTTGGGAATTATATCATATCAGTGAAAGATTAGGTCATAAGTCCTACTCTACTACTGTTGATAAATATGGACATATAAGTGATAATGTTAGAAAGGAAATAGCAAAAACTACCGATAAATACTATTAAAAGTGTAAAGTAAAATATATCTTAAAAGTCAAGTGAGAGTAAATCTTGGAGTAAAAATATGAAAAATCCTTATAAAATAAGGAAAATATAATATCAATTTGGTATCGACCAAGGGACTCGAACCCTTATGATAAAATCAATAGAACCTGAATCTATCGCGTCTACCAATTCCGCCAGGTCGACATAAAATGATTATATATCATTAAAATGTTATTTTCAAT
>Ga0160425_1001043_pt1 | contig 29565 bp, 23 predicted proteins | sample BioMet8_FD_108193 | JGI IMG/M metagenome (GOLD analysis project Ga0160425, IMG submission 108193) | Microbial communities from bioreactor (seeded with sewage sludge) at Lawrence Berkeley National Lab, California, USA - Biofuel... | ecosystem: Engineered > Bioreactor > Anaerobic > Unclassified ...
AAAAGGGAAAACAAAGTCAGAAATACTGAATATGGAAGAAATTCACTGGAAAATATTGAGGCTCATGGGGGAGGAATATGAAAATATATATCTCTAGTTGCGTTAACCTGCCGAAGCTAGGTTTTATTAATTCACTTTTTTCGTTATTGTCTTTTGGACTATTTTTCTGTATAATTTTTGATTTTTAAAAGACACCGTTGTTTTTTTACACTGATATTATTCTCAAATTTTTAAATTAAAAAATGTATACAATTTTTAATTTTTTTCGGAAGGTTTATTACTCAGTTTTTATAGAGAAAATCAGGAATATTTTCTACTACATACCCCTACTCCAATACTGAGTCAGTATGCTGGTATCTAAATCTTATTAAACGGAAGAGAATTCGGTCGGGTGTATAAACACCATATGCAGTTCAATTAATAGCCAATTAGTAGCTGTAATATAAATTTCAGCAATATCGAGATTTCTGTCAGCCAGGCAATCTAAATTGAGTCTCCAGTTAAAACAAAAATAAATCAGACAGGTTTCAAAGAAGGGATTTTGTGGAAAAGCCAAAAGCAGATGTGATTTTTAGGGAAGTACAGGACCTGCGGAACAATTTTTTTCTGGTTTCGGTCCTTTATCCTGCGCTCCTGCTCTGGTATATTGAAATCCATAGCCTGATTTTTGGAAGACCTGCTGGAATCAAGAACATTCCTGGAACATATCTGTTTGCGCTCTGGATCGTCTTCGGGTTATTTTTTCCTCTTATGTTTTACTGCACGAAGCACATAACTGAAGTAAGAAGTGATGGAATATATGTTCGCCTGGTACCCCTGAATCTGTCCTCCAAGAAGATCCCTTTACATGTAGTGGAAGACTGCAAAATTAAGGTTTATGACCCCCTCACTGGAAAAGAATCTGATGTGTCACAACCTTCTAAAAAAGTTAGTCCAGTTGTAATCCTCAAACTTATTTCAGGGGAAAAAATGCTTCTGAGCTCCAGGAAACCTGAAGAACTCTGTAGTGCAATCAAGCAGGCTACAGCAGAATATTGAGAATTCCCGCTTTGAAAGGTTCTGTCTTTGTGATTACTGCTTTATAATTCTGCTTTGATAATTCCTGTTGTCCAGAGTTAAGCATATTAATGATGTCAAAGGCTTTTAAGTACTTCCTTACAGATCAGCAGAATATTGAGAATTCCCGCTTTGAAAGGTTCTGTCTTTGTGATTACTGCTTTATAATTCTGCTTTATAATTCTGCTTTGATAATTCCTGTTGTCCAGAGTTAAGCATATTAATGATGTCAAAGGCTTTTAAGTACTTCCTTACAGATGGATAGTAGAATGTACTTGGATGGCTGGAAAGTTATCGACGTTTAGTAAGGACTACAGAATTTGACAGAGTCAAGTTAAACATTAATATAAGCTACTATAGTCCGTATAATGATTAAAACGACTATTATAGAGCCCGAATTGCATCGATTTTTAAATATTTATGATTCAACATGTTCAACGAATACAGTGAAAATATTCTCGTCTTTTTCAAGCCTGCTTCTTAATTCATTTGCATTTTCCTGAGAAATCCCATTTTTAGTGTGATCTGTGAAAATAACACGGCACCAGAAGAACTTTTTCACCTGAAGATTACGTTTGTTTAGCATTTCAATAAAATTTTTATCTTGAATAGCTTGTTCAGATATTGAAATCATGCAATAATTTCCTTTTTCGACATCAGGAGTGACTCCTATCCAATTTTTTTCTTTTCTCAACTCATATTTTATTTGTGTCGCTTCATCTTTATTGACTGTTATGTAATATTTGTCCATATCATAAACATTGTAATCTAGTTTATACATAGTCAAATTGTAATTTTCAAGAATTTCTCTTGATTCCTGTTCAGTAATGCCATCTTTGAATTGAATAATTAAGCTAGACACATATGATTCATGACCTGGTGTATCCGTAGCAACAAACGTTGGTGTAAATAATAATTTTATTCCGAAAATCAAAATAATAATAAAAGCAAAGGCAAATAATATCTTATATATTAATTTTTGTGTCATGAAAAAAATACACCCCTATAATAAGGATTAGTTTACTTTTAAGAAGATATGTCTTGGTCTCTACACATCTTTTTAGAGCTATAAAAATACCCTGTAATTTAAATCATATACATTAATCCCACATTCCGCAGTATTTTTTTGAAAATCAATATCCTGTTCCAGTTCATAATAAATTAAAATATTTAACGAATGTTGAGGGAACTGAAGCAATTTGCCACAGTTCTTTACTTAACCGAAGATGCATGAAATCGAGTTCATCCCAAAACTTGAAATTTGCTTCATAGACCTTGTATTTTGAATAATCAATCAAGCTTATGATCATGAAAATAATTCTGAGAATTCCCAATGATTAAGAGTAAAGTAACTTTTGAGATAGGCTCCTCATATATTGGTTTGCTTGTAGTCCCCTACTCTAGTGACACCAAACAAACTTATTTTTCGAAATAGACTCATTCAGTACTGTATTACAGATAATATTTGAGTGAACGTTATATATTTACTTTATAAACGCACATGAATCTATTTGACTAAAAGCTTCAATACCATTTATATTCTAAAAAATAAAATATCCTCAATATTCAAAAAAATATTAAGGATATTGCATTAAAATCTTTTAGTAACTGTTTTACTAACCAATTCTTTCTAGATTTTTAATAACGCTCAATTAATTATCAATGTAACTTTTAGTAACTTGTCCATATTTGTTACAAGACATATCTAGCTCTATATATTTATCTTGTACTTTTATAGTGTTCCCAGAAATTGTATATCCCCAACTGAAACGCCCATCACAATAAACCTCTGCAGTAGTAGAAGAAGTTTGTCTTGCATCCTCATGCCAGTTCGAAATCTCCCATGGATTGAAAACTATATATTTTGAGTACCAAGAGTCTGTGTGATAAGCCTCAACAGTATTATAGTCATACCCAAAATACCCTTTTGTGTAGACTGTAAATAATTTCCAGCCTAGATAATTATACCAGCTCACGCTATATTTTATCGGATCAGTATAAGCTGGAGGAACTACCCATTGTGAATTCATTATATTGTTTTTATTACTCGATTGAGTGTTATATTTGTTTGCATTGGTCATCGGTTAAGGATACATGTCCGTCCCCTGACCCTCTTTTTTAATCCAATTCTTTCATTTTTTATTCAAACCATTCGTCTCTAAATCTTTCTCCATTGGTCATCGGTTAAGGAATTTTCTTACCTGAAAGCTATCGATTTAGCACTGGAAGCCTGCTTTAAATCTTTGCCTCTTTACATGAAATCGATACCCTGTTCCAGCTCATAATTTATTAAAATATTTAACAGATGTTGAGGAAATTGACGCAATTTATTACGATTCTTCACTTAACCGAAGACGCATGGAAAAGAATTTGGTTGTGTGTACGAACACTATATGCAGTTCAATTAGTAACCGTAAGATAAATTTCAGCACTATTGAGATGCCTGTCAGCAAGGCAATTTAAAGTGAGTCTCCAATTAAAACACAAATAAATTAGGCACGTATCAAGGAAGGAAGTTTGTGGAACAGCCAAAAGCAGACGTAATTTTTAGGGAAGTACAGGATTTGCGGAACAATTTTTTCCTGATTTCGGTCCTTTATCCTGCGCTTCTGCTCTGGTATATTGAAATCCATAGCCTGATTTTTGGAAGACCTGCCGGAATCGATAACATCCCTGGAACATACCTGTTTGCTCTCTGGATCGTCTTCGGGTTATTTCCCTTTTATGTTGTACTGTACAAAGCATATAACTGAAGTGAGAAGTGATGGAATATACGTTCGCCTGGTCCCCCTGAATCTGTCCTCCAAAAAGATTCCTTTACATGTAGTGGAGGACTGCAAAATTAAGGTTTATGACCCCCTCACTGAAAAAGAATCTGATGTGTCACAATCTTCTAAAAAAGTTAGCCCAGTTGTAATCCTCAAACTTATTTCAGGGGAAAGAATGCTTCTGAGCTCCAGGAAACCTGAAGAACTCTGTAGCGCAATCAAGCAGGCTACAGCACAATATTGAGAATTCCCGCTTTGAGAACTTCTGTCTGTGAGTACTGCTTTGCGAGTTGCTGCTTTATAATTCTGCTTTGATATTTCCTTTTGTACAGAATTAAAAGCGAAATTTCAAATTTTTATTCGAATATCCGTGCGTCCACAACCACATGCAGGACACCAGGAGAATACTTTTTTATCCTGCGGGTTTCCAGAATCTCAACCTTCCTTCCAAGCGCATACGCAGCTTTTCTTATCCTTTCCTGGGGTCTGGTTCTAGCAAGACTTTCCGGGACTGTTTCGTGATAGTGCAGAATTCCCCCACTTTTTTTCAGGGCCTTTATAGCCGGCTCAAGATAGTAGTGTGTTGTTCCCACATATCCCATAAGCACGCGGTCGGCTATTCCTTCAGGAGCAACCTTTGAGCAGTCCCCACAGATTGGGATAAAGATATCTTCTACCTTATTTAGCCTGATGTTTTCCTTTAGATAGGCAAAAGACTCAGGATTAATTTCTATCCCAACAATTTTTTTTGGCCTGGAATGCACAGCCATAGGAATTGAGAAGTACCCTATTCCCGCAAACATATCCACTATAACTTCTCCTTCTCCGAGCTGGCTCATCCTCTTTCTCTCTTCGAGGTTACCTTTGGAATACATTACCTTTGTTACATCCTGCTTAAAAAAGCAGCCATGTTCCTTGTGGATGGTTTCGGTTTCTCTGCCGAGAAGGAGTTCTCTTTTTGGCTGGCGGAACTGCCCTTCAATTCCAAAATCCCTTACAACGGTCCTGCACTTTGGGCACATCGAAATTAAAGACTCAGCTATTCTCGTTTTTTTATCTTCCAGGATTTCAGGGATGAAAACTATTATTATGTCTCCCAGGACCTGCCAGCCTGACGGGACAGATGCAAATTCAGTTTCGGAAAGAAAACCTTTAAGGGAATCCTTGAGAGAGTTGGGCTTTTCAAGGAATTCCGGATTTTTCTGTTCAAGAACCCGAAAACCGTCCACACTGTCGTATGCAGACTCCGTAACCGGGATTTCCAGAAAATTGCCTTCTTCAGTCCTGACTTTTCGAATCTTTCTTGAAGTATCCAGAAATCCCCCTTGAATTGCTTTTTTCCTTAACTCTTCTCCTTTTTCCGGGGCAGTCCTTATCATTCTGTACATTGGAATTGAAGGATAGCATACATAGAATTAATGTTTTTTTGTCTGAACTTTATATAGGCAGGTTGTTTGATCAATAGCAATTGACTTCAAGAATACACTACATATTCAAAAATTAGATTAATAAAAAAGTATAAGTAGTCTCAAAATATAGATATATCTTGACCTGTGAGGTATCCGGTTAGAGGACATTATCCTTTTTGGCTTTCTGGAGCGAGCAATAGGGCGATGAAAACTCCTACGACCAGCTTATGCTGTAATTGTGAATACAATTTTTTATTTTTTAGTAAGATTATTGCAGCATAAAAAATATTACAGGTAAATCAGTAGCTTAAGTAGTCATAATTATTATTTTTATCAATCCGGGTTGAATTTGACTATTTTATTTGACTGTTTTCTGAACGCGGGTTGTTTTTAAAAATATATTGGGAAGGAGGAGGCTCCATGTTTATATGTGAGTGTGGAAAATTGTTAAGGGGAAAACTACGGGAAGATACATTCAAAGATTATATCGAAACATCCCGAAGTCCATCTACAAGAACGATAGGACATAAGAACTGTGGGCTCATTTTTAATTTTGTGGACGGGAACTGGCCAAAGAAATACTCTTCAAAAAAGGAATTAAAAATTCTGGCGGCAAATTTTGCGAAAAGCAATAACCTATGTCCCGAAAATATCGAAAAATTTTTCCTCGAGGTAGACAGGCTTAAGTCTCATGGAAAATTTTCAGATGATCAGATTCTCGTATATGCATATCACAGTATTATTGAGTAGGACTTACGCAGTTGAATTGAAAAATCAACATCAAACAACCACTAACTGTATAAAACGTGACCTTAATCCACAGTCTTTACCGTAATTGATTCTGTTGCTCAGGTGCGTAAGTCCTAATTGAGTTCTGAATTTCATTGATTTCTGAGTTTCATCGATTTCTGAATTTCCAATGATTAATATGATATTGGAGTTTGAACTGGTTCATTGCTGATTTAGTTGTAAAACCTATGAAAAATCGTGAGACAACAACTTGTGAGACAACAACTTAACTGATTTTCAGCTCAAAACATTAAAGCATTTTTCACTTTCATTTTCACAGTACACCCATGAGTTTACAATGTTTCTCAAATAAACTATAGTTTCAAGTGTACTGATACACTTATAGTCACGCCTTTAATTGTTGCAACAAAAAACTTCATCGTACTTCATTAGACAGTTGCATTATTTACCCTCGTGATTATAAGTCACCCAAAACTCGATAATTCTAAAAAAACGCGGAAGATATTTTCCAGTATCTATTTTCATCTATTTATCTGAAGTTTATCCAGGTTTAAAATAGTGAAGAAATTTTGATACGTGACCACAGGTGCATTTTCTCCTTTTAATGGACATTGATTTTTTTGTTTTGAGGAGACTACAAAACGCTTTCTCAGTACCATGGTCGATGTATTAATTGTACAACCTGTGTCAACTCAGGAGGAATATGAATGCGTAAATATATTTTATTTGATTCATCTGCTGGTGATGATATGGAGGTTCTAGACTCGGTATCTTCTAGCATGATGATTAGTCGTAGCATAACTACAGAATCTACTGCTATCTATATGGAGGTACAATGATGACCGAAAAGATCATTGTTACAGCGAATATCGGCGTACAGAATGGCCCTAGCATAAGTGTAAACCGAGTAATGGAAGTACAGGCATATGAACTGATAGATGTAGAAATTAAAACGGCAGAACCCGAAAAGTCAGTCAAGCTCCCAAGCACAGAAGAAGGCGAAATGCTTCTGCTGGCGATCACTTCGAACTGGTATGAAGATAGTAAAGACCCGGATCACTGTGTTACTTATAAGGTTAATGCTAGTGACGGTGAAGAATTCATACTCGACCAGCCCCACCTTCTTATGGGCAATAGTTCCGTAACTATGTTGGATTCTGTACCCACACAGCTTTTATTTTCATACACAAAGGGGACTACTGCGCCGGACGTTGTTAAAATAAAGATCCTTATCGGACTTAAAGTAACATCATAAGCTCTGAAGGTGACAAATATGCAGACGACTTATCCAGGTGTATACATTCAAGAGGTGCCAAGTGGGGTCCGCACAATAATGGGCGTGAGCACCTCGGTGACAGCATTCATCGGCAGGGCGAAAAAGGGCAAAGTGAACACTCCCGTAACAATCTATAACTTTAGTGATTATTCCCGAGAATTTGGTGGTTTATGGGATAAGAGCCCAATGAGTTATGCCGTGCATCAGTATTTCCTTAATGGTGGCAGCGAAGCGGTCATTGTACGCGTTTCTCGCAATGCCAGTATTGCCACAAAAACATTTTCCAATGGCCTGGTTCTGGAAGCCTCAAGCCAGGGCGAGTGGGGAAATAACCTTCTTGTGACTGTTAATTATGAAACCAGCGAAGGTAACATAGATGATTCCGAACGGAAACTGTTCAACCTGATCATCCAGGATCCCGAGCCCATTGGCTCAGGTGGCATCGAGACTCTCCGTAATCTTTCATTAGAAGAAAATTCGCCTACATATGTCGTGAAGGTACTGGAGCAGCAGTCCAGGTACTTAAGGGTAAACGACAGTGTACCGACTGCCATACCGGCAATAACCGCGAGCCCTGAAAATTTAACGGCAGGTTCCGATGGTGACAATATCCTCGACGAAGATCTTATACCGACCAGTGAGAGCAAAACGGGAATTTATGCGCTAGAAGACACCGATATATTTAACCTGTTATGCATACCTCCGCTTGCCTTTGGTACTGATGTAGCCCCTTCTACCTATAATAACGCCGCAGCCTATTGCAAGAATCGCCGTGCGATGTTGCTTTTAGACATGCCTTCTAGTGCGACCGATCCGGAAAAAGCCAGGACGTCCCCGGAAGACTTTAGCTTGCCAGGCGATTATGCAGCATTGTTCTTCCCCCGTATAAAAATGGCTGACCCGCTCAAGAATAACTTGCTGGAAACATATGTTCCTTCGGGTGCTATCGCAGGGGTCTTCGCCCGCACAGATAGCCAGCGTGGAGTATGGAAAGCGCCCGCAGGTATAGATGCTACGCTTGTCGGGGTAAGCGAACTGAGCTACACAATGACTGACGATGAGAATGGCTCCCTTAACCCTCTGGGCATCAACTGTCTCAGGACATTTCCAACTATCGGTACGGTGGTATGGGGTTCACGGACAATGAAAGGGGCTGATGCTTTAGCAAGCGAATGGAAGTATATTCCTGTGAGGCGTACTGCGCTCTATATTGAGGAAAGCCTTTATCGGGGCACAAAATGGGTCGTGTTTGAGCCAAACGATGAGCCGCTTTGGGCGCAGATTAGGCTGAATGTAGGAGCGTTCATGCATAACCTCTTCAGGCAGGGGGCATTCCAGGGAAAAACGCCTAAGGAAGCGTATCTGGTTAAATGCGATAAAGAGACTACGACTCAGGATGATATCAACCGCGGTATAGTGAATATCCTTGTAGGCTTCGCTCCATTAAAGCCCGCCGAGTTCGTTATAATTAAGATACAACAGTTAGCAGGGGAAATTCAGACATAAGAGGTGATCTCACATGGCACAGTTCAGTGTTAATTCACAGCGTTTTGACCCATATAAGAATTTTAAGTTCAGAGTAAAGTGGGATGGCAAGTATGTTGCGGGGATCAGCAAAGTTGGAGGTTTGAAGAGGACTACGGAAGTTGTCAAGCACCGTGAGGGTGGAGACCCAAGCAGTACTCGCAAATCTCCAGGTAGAACCGAGTACGAAGCTGTTACTCTTGAAAGAGGAGTTACTCACGATACAGAGTTCGAAAAATGGGCAAATAAAGTTTGGAATTATGGTTCGGGTCTCGGTGCCGAAGTCTCTCTTAAGGATTTCAGGAAGGATATTACCATAGAAGTTTATAACGAGGCCGGTCAGTTAGTTCTGGCGTATAACCTTTTCCGCTGCTGGGTGTCTGAATACCAGGCAATGGCCGACCTGGATGCCAATGCCAACGCAATACTAATCCAGCATATCAAGCTGGAAAATGAAGGCTGGGAACGTGATTATAACGTGCCTGAGCCTCAAGAGCCGAGCTTCACAGAGCCATCTGCATGATCCCAGAAGTGAAGCCCCTCTCTGCTCATGACATCATACGCATTTGGGAGCTGGGGCATGATATACACCATATCGAGCGAGCTCTGCTTATATTATCGGCTTCATCGGGATCTACCCAAAATAAGCTGGCTTCACTGCCTGTTGGAAAGAGAGATGCTCTGCTGCTGGATATACGCAGTAAAATTTTTGGTGACAGGATGAACTGCTTTGCTACCTGTCCTGAATGTGGCGATAAAATCCAGTTTACTCTCAGTGCCAGGAGCCTGATCGTAAAAAGTCCGGATAAGCCTTATGATATACCGCATGAGCTGTCATCGGATGGTCTGTCACTAATATTCAGGCTTCCAGATAGCACAGATCAGCTTGCAGTCCTCTCATCCGACAACATTGAAACCGCAAGACTCCTTATCATCAAGCGGTGCCTGTTAAAGGTGATCAATGATGGCACTCCGATAGCAACAGAAGATGTGCAGGAGAATGCTATCAATTTATTGTGCTCGGGAATTTTGGAGCTGGACCCTGGGAGCGAGTTGCTATTGGATGTAACATGTGCTTCTTGTGGAAATAACTGGCAGGCACTTTTTGATATAGTGACATTCTTCTGGTCAGAGATATCAGCGGAGGCCAGAAGATTGTTATTAGAGGTACATAACCTGGCATCTGCGTATGGCTGGAGTGAAGCGGAGATACTATCAATGAGCGCTTTAAGGCGGCACTATTATCTGGAGATGATCGGTTGACCTCTGATTATTTTACGAGGCTGGCCGGAAGGGCTCTTGGCAAAATTAGTGTAGTACAGCCGGATATCGCTTCCATATTCACTGTCTCTTCATTTCATGAAAGCGAAAACCATGAAAGCGAAAACCATGAAAGCGAAAACCATGAAAGCGAAAACCATGAAAGCGAAAACCATGAAAGCGAAAAGATACTCTCAGAGTATCAAGTAGATCTATTAGATGTGGCAGAAGATAACGGAGTTTCCAGCTCATTTCTCTCAACCAGGCCTGGGGCAAATATGACTGACGTTACATTGCCTGAGCCTTCTTCAGACATAAATCATGGAGTACGAATACCAGCTACTGTACGGACACCGGATACTGTACGGACACCGGATACTGTACGGACACCGGATACTGTACGGACACCGGATACTGTACGGACACCGGATACTGTACGGACACCGGATACTGTACGGACACCGGATACTGATATTTTGAATAAGGCAGTAACTCAAGTCGACGATACTATGATAAAAGTCGATGATGCTGTGATAAAAGTCGACGATGCTGTGGTAAATAATGAGTTGCGTTCAGAAAGATATAAAGTGCAAGATGAAGCTACTTCTTCAATGATAGGTAGTGACAGTTCAAAAGTTACCTCAAAAATAAGATCAACAAGCAACTTTTACTCATTGTCGACATCTGAACATGCTGAAAGTCTCGATTGCAAAATCTCAGCATCGGAACACTTTGAAAGTCTCGATTGCAAAATGCCTACATCGGAAAACGCTGAAAGTCTCGATTGCAAAACCCCGGCAATTAGCGAATCTTCGTTCCCAAATATCGTGGATGAAAAAACTCAGAATAAGCTTTCCGGGGAAGAATCCAGAAAACATGCTGATTTTCGCCTTGAAGGGATACCTGTTAGCCTGCGAAGTACTAGAATAACGTCAAGTAACGATATACTGCATGAGGACACAGGAAATTCTCAAATAGGTAGTTATTCTAAAGGGGAAATTTTCACTGGAGAACAGTCGCCTTCTGTATCTTCTTTAGTAGAAGATAGTTTTAGAGTACAGAAAAAAGATAAAAAGCTGCTTCTCAACTCCACTGACATCAGCGAACAAAGGACTATTGAAAGTTCAAGAACGATTAAAAGTTCAAAAAACAGTAAAAAATTACTGGAAGATAATGGCAGCTACGAGAATGGCAGCTACGAGAATGGCAGCTACGAGAATGGCAGCTACGAGAATGGCAGCTATGAGAATGGCAGCTATGAGAATGGCAGCTACGAGGCTAGAAGCTTGCATGCTTCTGAAATTAGTTTTAAGGAGAATAAAAAGGACAACATATCTCATTTGGTCTCATACGCTGCAGATGCAGAAAATAAAGAGATTATTTCTAAAGAGATTATTCCGCCTCCTGTAGGTGAGGTCACTGCCGATATACATGTAGCTACACATCTGCCAGATAATGAAAAAGTATATTCCCTGCATGAAAGGATCTCGGAGAACCCCGAAGATTTGCCTGTTGAGATTGCTTATAATACTGAGGCTCAGAGTAGAGAAACAATATCGGCTCTTGATAACAACAGCATCGATAGTGTCCGAAAGTTGGCTCAAAGCTCCGTCGATAATGTCCGAAAGTTGGCACAAAGCCCGATCCCGCAGGAGCAGCTCATTCATGTAAACATCGGGCGCATTTATGTTAAAGCTTCGTTACCTCAAGGGTACAGTGAAGAGCGGCATAAAATTGTGAAGCGAAATCCATCTCTTTCTTTAGATGAATATTTAAAACGCAGATCTGGTGGCAGCTATGAGTAGCGCATTAGCCATAGCAGCAGTTACAGCTATCTTGAAAGATCTTCTGGACAATGGCATCATAGACGGTAACATCGCCGAAAAGACAGGCGATGTAAGTGTCACTACACTGGCACCTGAACTTATATTACCTAAAAAAGATGACACATCCAGCCAGCTTGGACTATTTATGTACCAGGTAACATTCAATCAGGGGTGGCGTAATGCGGGTTTACCTTCGTTTGACAGTAATGGTTCAAGAGTTAGTAATCCTCCTCTCGCGCTGGATCTTCATTATTTATTAACAGCTTACGGCCTGAAAGATTATGATGCAGAGATACTTTTAGGAACCGCCATGCAGATTTTGCACGAAACTCCTGTCCTGACAAGGAAAGCGATCCAGAAGTCATTATCCGGTTACCCTAATCTCTCAGGTTCTTCACCGGAGCAGATACTCCCGTTTTCCGGATCGGATGCCACCAACCTGGCAAGACAGCTTGAGTCTATAAAGATCACCCCTGAGCCATTGAGCACAGATGAGATGTCCAAGATATGGTCAGCGCTCCAGAAAAGTTATCGGCCTACAATGGGCTATAAAGTATCCGTAGTACTCATAGAAGCTGAGCGTCCGACAAAGCATCCTCTTCCTGTCAGTTCGCGAGGAATATACTCGTATACTTTCAGCAGTCCCGTTATAGAGCAGCTCACTTCACAAGATAAGGCCCACGACCCGATTATAAAAGATATGCCGATAGTCATCGGTCAGCGCCTGGTAATTTTAGGTAAGGGTCTGCAGGGTGAAGTGACAAAAGTGAGGATAAGCGGCATAGAAGTTATGCCTTCAAAGGACGACATCTCTGATACATATATAATAGTACAAATTCCGCCAGAACTTATGGCAGGTGCACAGACTGTCCAGGTTATACATAAAAAGCAGCTTGGAAATGAAAAAAGAGAGTTCCAGACCTCCGAATCTAATGGTATGGCATTCATGCTAAGGCCATCCATAAAATCAATTGACTCAAGCAGCAAGACTATCACTTTCAACCACTATGTAGGCAAGTTCCAGCGTGTGTTCCTGCTGTTAGATGAGTATCGAGAACCTGGAAATCTTTCATCGATACCTCTCAAGACTTATAGTCTCCAGGCCCCGAAAGATAACGGCATAACAAATACCTCTGACGAAATGACTGAAAAAATAACTTTTGAAGGGGAAATAGTTCCCGGAGATTATCTTGTTCGGGTAAGGGTGGATGGTGCAGAAAGCATGCTCAACTCTGACACAAAAGGGTATTATGATAGCCCGAGGGAGAGCTTCAATGGATAAAAATGATTGGCTTGAAGCGAACCGGCGTTATCTTGTCGAGGAAATCTCTGCCGTACGCCGCCTGCTTGAAAGACATGCAGATGGAACGGAAAACGATCGAACCGAAGAAAACGATCGAACCAAAGAAAACGATCGGACCGAAGAAATTGATCGAACCAAAGAAAACGGTCGGACCGAAGAAATTGATCGAACCGAAGAAAAAGTTCAAAGTGAAGCTCGGTCGCCTATGCTGGATAGTCTTTGCCGTGCTTTTGGTCTCTCAAGATTCGAGCGCTTAATAATGATATTATGCGCAGGCATGGAGATGGACAGCAAATTCGGGCCTCTTTGCGCGGTTGTCCAGGGAGATGCATCAAAGGATTATCCGACTTTTGGCCTGGCTCTTTCAATATTTCCTGAAGCTCACTGGTCCGCGCTTACTCCAATGATGCCATTGAGGTACTGGAAACTTCTCTATCTCGAGGGCAATAACACTATTGTGTCAAGTCCACTTCGAATCGACGAGAGAGTGCTCCATTATATTGCCGGCATCAATAATATTGATGAACGGCTCGACGGAGCCTTAGAGCAGATATACAACGACCCCGACCTGCTGCCTTCGCACTATGAACTCGCTGTGCTTCTGGCTGAAACTTTATCGAGCACTACTGAAACTGACCGACTCCCACTGATACAGCTTTGCGGTGAAGACCCATCGAGTGCTCGAGATATAGCCCTTAAGGCATGCGATATGGCCGGGCTTAACCTGTGTTCTCTTCTAATAAATGCTATCCCCCTGGCTATGGATGAGCTGGAAATGTTCATACGGCTCTGGCAGCGCGAAGTAATTCTTGGGCAGTGCGCCTTGCTCATAGATTATGACGAAGTGGCTGGAGAGATAGCTAGAGAAAAGGCGGTCATGAGGCTCATACAGAGGATACGTGGACCAATTATCGTCATAGGCAGAGAACGTCTCAGGACATTATATCGAAGTAACATCATACTGGACATAAAAAGACCGAAGGTAGAGGAACGCTTTGCAGTGTGGCACGAGGCGCTTGGCACAGCCGCAGAAACTCTTGATAGCCAGCTTAAGGCTATTGCTTCCAATTTTAACTTTAACGCCACGACTATCCAGGCCATATGCGAGGAAGCACTTGGGCTTTATTATACAGATGAAGAGCTTGAAAACCATATCTGGAAGTCTTGCAGAGCATACTCAAGACCCCAGCTTGAAGCTCTGTCACAAAGGATCGAACCAGCTGCCTCCTGGGAGGACCTTGTGCTTCCGGACCAGCAGCTTTCCACGCTACACGAGATCGTTGCACACGTTAAATGGCGCTCCACGGTATATGATGAATGGGGCTTTGAATTGAAAGGCTCACGTGGTCTTGGGATCAGTGCATTGTTTTCAGGCGCAAGCGGCACGGGTAAAACGATGGCTGCCGAGGTATTGGCAAATGAATTAGGGCTTGACCTTTATCGAATCGACTTAAGCCAGGTAGTAAATAAGTACATAGGAGAGACCGAGAAGAATCTTCGGCGCGTATTCGATGCAGCCGAGGAAGGCAGTGCCATCCTGCTCTTTGATGAGGCCGATGCTCTCTTTGGAAAGCGGAGCGAGGTCAAGGACAGCCACGACCGATATGCAAACATAGAAATAAGCTATCTCCTGCAGCGCATGGAGGCCTACCGCGGCCTGGCAATCCTGACAACTAATATGAAGAGCTCCCTGGATACGGCGTTCATGCGTCGCATTAAGTTCATTGTTGAATTTCCGTTTCCAGAAATTTCGCAGCGTGCATTAATATGGAAGCAGGTTTTCCCACCCTGCGTGCCGACCGAAGGCCTGGCCTTTGAGAAACTTGCAAAACTCAATGTCGTAGGTGGAAACATACGCAACATAGCATTGAATGCTGCTTTTCTTGCAGCTGAGTCCCAGGGGCCGGTGTGCATGGAGCACTTGCTGCGTGCCGCTCGCAGTGAGTATGCCAAAATTGGAAAGTCGCTCACCGATTCTGAAATAAGAGGATGGGTATGACGCGTACAAAGATAGAGCTTTATATTGAAGAGCTGGTTCTTGAAGGGTTTCCACCAGGTGACCGCCTGAGAATCGCTTCAGCAATAGAGGCTGAACTTGTCAGAAAGCTTGAAAGTGGAAACCTGAACGGCTCCCTGTTAAAAACAAAAGAGATCAGATGGTTGAATCTTGAGACGATCAATATGGCAGAAGGTTCCACTGCTGATAAGATAGGGAAGCAGATTGCAAATGCGATTTATGATGGATTAGGCAGGTGAGCCTGGAGTTTTTCTTTAGTGCTTGAGCTTGAGAATATTATGAGAACCATGATAAATATTATCAGTTTTTTATATTACCAGTTTTGTTCCCGCACCTGAATCTGAATTTGCAGAATGATAAGGAAAGATGGAGAGTAAATAACAATGTATACATTTCCCGGTTCCCCACGCCTTGTCAAAGGCGCTATTGTCGCCTACGACGACAAAAATAAGCCAACCAGCATTATCAGGTTTCAGTTCAACCCGGATACTCTCAGCCGCTCGCTTCAGGCCCAGACATCAGGTGAGGGCGGGGCACAGGCTGACGTGTTGCGCTTGAAGGGGCCGCCGGTTGAGACAATAAAACTTGAAGCTGAAATTGATGCCACTGACCAGCTTGAAGTGGGAGATCAAAATGCTGTGAGCATGGGGATCTATCCACTGCTATCAGCTCTAGAACTGCTTATTTACCCTGACAGCGGGCTGGTGCAGGATAATGAAGCACTTCTCGAAAAAGGTGCCATTGAGATTATTCCGCCTGAAGCTCCTCTGACACTATTTATATGGGGGGCTAACCGGGTGATCCCTGTTCGACTGACAGGCTTTGACATAACTGAAGAAGCCTATGACACGAACCTGAACCCCATACGTGCAAAAATCTCCCTTAACCTGAGAGTCCTGAGCTACAATGACCTCTCAAAGACTAATCTCGGGTATTTCATATTCAAAACACACCATCTGAGTAAAGAATTGATGGCTAAGGGTGGGGTATCCTCGATTTCCAATTCCATTATTTCCAATATTAAGTTCACTTAATTATTCAGTCAGACGAAATAGTATCTATGGACAAATTTGCATACTGTCCTCTGTCCTATGGATAAATTTACGTGAATTAGTCCAATAGATAAATTTACGTGAGTTAGTTTTTCTTAAAACTCCAGCTATTGATTACGTTTCTCTTTTTCTTACTTTCAGTTATAATCACAATAACAGGTTACATTAAATCAATATATTCAACTGATCTGGTAGACTGAATTGTCACAAATTAAGTTGCGAGTGATTCACATGTTCGAACATACCAGTAGATATTATGCACTGGATACCGATGTCTATAAATCTCCAGATGGGAGCGAGATCAAGTATGCGAAAAGGCGCTTCCTACCACAGGGAGAAAGCTTGCCTCTGCTTGTAGAGGTCATCGTGTCAGGGAGTGATCGACTCGATATTATATCCGACAGCACACTGGGTGATGCTGAACAGTACTGGCGCATATGCGATGCGAATAATGTCATGGATCCTTCCTGCCTGCTATATCCAGGTCTCCGACTGCGCATCCCGGCAGCACAGTATTAAAAGGGGATGCTATGAGCAAGAGGGGTATCGATCTTCGATTATCGCTGGGGCAAAACGTCCCGGAGCATGCGTCTTTGGAACTGATGGAAACCATAGATAGTATTGAGGTCACCCATAACGACTCTGCACGGTCTGGGTTTCGGATTACATTCCGGGCCGGACGATCGAGGGAAAAAACCAAAGCCGATTTCATATTGCTAAAAAGTCCGCTGCTAAAACCATGTAATCGCGTTATCATCGAAGTGATTTTTGGCGCTACTCCTCGCGTTCTTATGGACGGAATCATCACCAACCAGCAGATTTCTTCAGGAGGTGAGCCCGGTTCATCCACTTTAACCGTAATAGGTGAGGATGTAAGCCTGGCCATGGATTTTAAAGAAAAGTCTCTCCAGCATGATAGCCAGGACGAGTACACTATCGTCCAGAAAACGATCGGCAATTATCATAAATTCGGTCTGGTAGCAGATGTCGTCAAGCCGCCTATATCAAATAGGCCCGATCCTGCCATACGAACGCCTTCACAGGAGTTTACAGATCTGAAATATTTGCAAAAACTAGCTGAACCCTACGGTTATGTTTTTTATATTATTCCTGGGCCGCAGCCCAAATCCAATACTGCTTACTGGGGGCCGCCTAAAAGAGTCGGCGTTCCGCAAAAGATGCTCACGACTAATATGGGCTATGAGTCGAACGTTATCTCGATAAATTTTCAGTACAACGCCCTTACACCCTTTGTGGTCGAAGGCACGATAATGGACAGTTCGACTAACAAACTCGTAGATATAAATGATAAGGCAAGCGGCAGACAGTCCCTTTCAGGAAAACCGGCATTGACCACTCAGCCCAATGTGCGTGTAGAACGTTACCGTGCGCTAAAGGGCCTGGATTCTGCACAGGCAAGGGCACAGGCAAAAGGAATGATAGAAGAATCAGCCGACGCTGTCAGAGCTGAAGGTGAGCTGGACAGCTTGAAATATGGCACCCTGCTCCAGGCAAGGTCTATTGTCAAATTGGGAGGAGCAGGGAACAGTTTTGACGGTTTATATTACGTAAAAAGCGTGACCCATAATATAAAAAGAGGCGATTACAAGCAGCGTTTTTCCCTTGTTCGCGAAGGGGTTGGCGTAAAATAACAGCCGGTGGTAGCACGGATAACTTTTATGGAAAGTATAGGGGTAAAGTCGAAGATAACGAAGACCCGAAAAAGAAAGGGCGGGTACAGGTCAGCGTCCCTGCAGTTCTGGGGTCGAACGGGAGAAGCTGGGCCATGCCCTGTGTGCCATACGCTGGAAAAGGTGTCGGACTATTTGCTATTCCTCCAAAAGGCACTAACGTCTGGGTGGAATTTGAGGGAGGAGATCCTGATTACCCAGTCTGGACTGGATGCTTTTGGGGAGACGGAGAACTGCCTTCAACTGCCAATGCACCGGATGTTAAAGTCTTGAAAACTGAGGAATGCAGTATTACTCTGGACGACTCCTCAGGAAAAGCGAAGATTGCCATTGAAACCAAAGCCGGCATGAAGATCATTATAGATTCGAATGGAATTGAGATCGACGACGGTAAGAATGGGAGTATCAAGCTTTCAGGCCCTAAGGTAGCAATCAACGGTGACGCTCTGGAAGTGACCTGATGCCTGGATTTTTACTGCATGTGGGAATAACAGCCATGTGCCCTCATGGAGGCCAGATATCGTTAGTTTCCACCAATGCAAGAGTCAAGGTAAGCAGCCAGGCAGTCGCTGTCATGGGAGATAATTTCACGGTTGCAGGTTGTGCTTTCACAGTACCGACGAGCAAACCGCAGCCGTGCGTTAAGGTGCAGTGGATCGTTCCTGCTATGAGAGTAAAGGTCTGCGGAAAACAGGTTCTTCTACAGTCAAGCACCGGCCTGTGCCAGAGTGCAGAACAGATCCCTCAGGGGCCGCCAAATATTGTATCAACTCAGGCAAAAGTGAAGGGAACATAATGCAGATCGATTACCCATATCACATAAATAGCAATGGAAAGACGGCAGACACTGATGACGATGATCACATCCGTGACCTGATCGAGCAGGTACTCTTCACGTCTCCTGGAGAACGTGTCAACCGTCCTGAATTTGGCACAGGCTTGCTGCAGCAGGTGTTTGCACCTAACAGTGATGAACTGGCCATAGCTGTTCAGTTCATGGTTCAGAGTTCACTGCAGCAGTGGCTAGGTGACCTGATACAGGTTGAAGGTGTCGATGTGGAGAATCTCGATAGTACGCTCCAGGTAACCGTGCAGTACGTTGTCCGCCGCAATCAGCAGCGTATGATCAGCCAGTTCGCAAGAGAGGTATGATATGGGAGAGCGTTACCAGTGTAAGAACCAGATGAGGAAATTGCTTATTCGAAGAGCGAGCGAGAATGATCTTCTACTCAACGGCATTGATTATCTCGAGGTTGATAATACTGATAAGTCAAACAGAAAAATAGTGATATACTTTATTAACGACCTTGGCCTGCCGGATCTAAAAGAAAGCGATATATCCATATCAGGTACTTCAAAAGTTGACTTTCGCATACACTCAGTAAATAGTAATGTTCTTACGCTCATATATTCGCCTCCTGTCGATTTTTCCACCTATACGCTCCGTTTGATCTGCTCGCTGGTCGATTCCGATCCATCCAGGCACTTTGATCCTCAATTATCAGAAATAGATTTCTCTTTCAAGATCGACTGTCTCAATGAGTTTGATTGCAGTTTTTCTGAAGCTTGCCCTGCTGAAAAGTTGCCTGTACCTCAGATAGATTATTTGGCCAGGGATTATGCCAGCTTCCGTCGCCTGATGCTGGATAGGCTATCCCTTGTATCACCCGAATGGAAAGAACGGAACCCCGCTGATATTGGCATAATGCTTGTGGAACTTGTCGCATATGTAGCTGACCAGTTGAGTTACTATCAGGATGCTGTTGCAACCGAAGCGTATCTCGGGACTGCTCGCAAGAGGACTTCAATACGCCGCCACGCACGCTTGCTCGACTATAGAATGCATGACGGGTGCAATGCACGCGCATGGGTACAGGTTTGTATTTCTGATGACGTTAATGGCGAAGTATGCATCGAAAAGGGAATTCCATTGTTTTCAAATGCGGTTAATGAAGAACCTGTCGTATTCGAAACAATGCACGATGCAACGCTTTATAAAGCGCATAACAGGATACTGTTTTATACCTGGCAAGACGGACAGTGCTGCCTGCCAAAAGGCGCAACCAGAGCTACTCTAGTTAATGGAAACGGAGAACTGAACCTTAAGATAGGAGATATTCTTGTTTTTAAAGAGGAAAGAAACCCAAACACGGGCAGGACGGAAGATGCTGACACATCACACCGACATGCTGTAAGGCTGACGAACGTCCTGTACAAGAACAGTAACGATGAACTTATTTACGACCCTCTTTTCCCAGATAGGAAGATCATGGAGGTAGAGTGGTCCCAGGAAGATTCACTGCCTTTTCCTCTCTGCCTCTGGGAAGTTGACAGTGATGAAGACGATACGATCAAAAAACCTGTCAGTGTAGCTCTCGGGAACATTATCCTGGCTGACCATGGCAAAACCATTGTCGAGAAAGTTACCATTGATAAGAGTGGTACAGTACGTTTAAAAGAAAGCTCGGTCACACAGCAGGGACAGGTCCGTAACAGCAGGGGAGAATTAGTATCCTTTGACACCGAAAAGTCAGCTATTTCTGCCATAGTTTGGAATATGGACGATGTCAGGCCATCTATTGAGCTTATCGACAGTTCAGGCCTTGTTTGGGAGCCACAAAGTGACTTGATTGAAAGCGGTAGGTTCTCGCGGAACTTCGTTCTGGAGACGGAAGAGGATGGTACGGCTTATATACGCTTCGGCGACGACGTACTTGGGAAGCGCCCCGAAATAGGATCAGAAATGATCGCCCGGTATAGAGTAGGAAACGGGAGGGTGGGTAACCTTGGCCCGGGCACGATTGTAAATGTGGGCGTAAAAGATAGCAGAATCGTAGGGGCCTGCAATCCTATAGCTGCTACTCGTGGTACTGACCCTGAACCCATGGAGACGGCGCGTCTTAACGCCCCGCAGGCGTTTAAAGTCCAGGAGCGCGCAGTGACTGAAGACGATTATGCGAGAATTGCCGAACGCCATCCTGAAGTGCAGAAAGCTGTAGCTACGCTGCGCTGGACAGGAAGCTGGCATACGATGTATGTAACCATTGATCGCGAAGGTGGAGCTGAAGTGGACGAGCCGTTTAAAAAAGATCTTATTGCTTTCATGGAATGTTACCGGCTCACAGGGCATGACCTGGAAGTCTGCTCTCCAAGTTTTGTACCTCTGGATATAAGCATGGATATATGCGTAGCTCCAGGTTATATAAAATCCAATGTTAAGAAAACATTGCTCAATGCGTTTAGCAACGCTGATTTCCCTGATGGAACCAGAGGCTTTTTCCATCCTGATAATTTCACTTTTGGTCAGCCTATCTATCTCAGCCAGCTTATCTCAACAGCGATGAAGGCATCTGGCGTTTCCCGGGTAAAAGTGACGAGGTTCCAACGCTGGAAGGAACCTGAGGACGGTGAGATTGATAGAGGATGCATGATCCTGGACCGCCTGGAAATAGCGCGGCTGGATGACGATCCCGATAAACCAGGGAATGGCAGGATTGAATTCAACATGGCGGGTGGACTATGACTGATACTGATGTAAATGGCGAAAAAGAAGCCTGTACAGGATGTAAAAAGTCGGGGCTTGACCAAGACCATGAAAATTTGCCTGGAAAAACCTCAATCAACTACCGACTGGGGGACCACCCGATATTCCTCAGACATATGCTCAATCAACTGCCGACCCAGATAATAAAAGGTAAGACGATCAATGGAACCGATGAACCCGATAAATGGCCTCTTGCCAGAATTTTTACCGGAGACAGCGAGGACCCTACCGTTGCTCTGCTTGATGCCTGTGCTGTCGTTGCAGATGTTATCACTTTCTACCAGGAACGAATCGCAAACGAAGCATTTTTGCGTACGGCCACCGAGAGGCAGTCTGTTCTGGAGCTGGCCAGGTCTGTCGGCTATGAGCTAAAACCAGGAGTATCCGCTTCTACTTATGTTGTATTTACCGTGGACGATACGGTAGATAAAGGTAAAACAGTAGAAGTCCCGAAAGGCACGAAAATACAGAGCATACCTCCGCCTGATAAGCTGCCGCAGACATTTGAGACCATGGAAGACCTCGAAGCAAGTAAGGAGTTGAACGTGCTCAGGCCACGAAGGACAGAGCCTGCGAAATTGGAAATCGATGGTAAAGACGTTATTCTCAAAGGCACAAACACGGGCTTAAAGCCTGGAGATTATATACTATTTGTCGGTGATGAGCGCAAGAACGACCAGTACAATGAGCACTGGGACTTCAGGCAGGTCTCTGCGGTCACTCCGTATCTGGACAAGGGCATAACAAGGGTAGAATGGAAAGAAGGGTTGGGCTGGAGGTCTCCAGATAGAATACGTAAGATCCTGCCTTCTCAAGAAAATGCCCGTTGTTTTGCGTTAAGGCAGCGTGCGGCACTCTTTGGCTATAATGCCCCTGATTGGAGGGCGATGCCAGAGGTTGTTAAAGATGCATATCTTGCCTCTGATACCAGTATTGATAAAGACGAGGCTGTCCAGTGGCCGGGTTTCGACCTGCTTTCTTTATTCTCAACAAGTAATAATATTCTTAAAAAAGGCTTACACGAAGAGTATTTTAGCCGTGAAGATTACAGTGGACTATTGGATTACAAGCCAGTTTCATCCTTTTCTACATACAAAATCACCAAAAAATTCACCAGGAAAATCGTTAAATCTGCTCGCCTTACAGGCTTAATAAAAACTTATAAGGGCGCCAGTAATGCTGAGTATAAATTCAGTATCAATGCACCTGAAAACGCTAAGCTATGGATAAACAGTACGCTTGTGATAAATAATTCAAAGAACAGGAAAAATAGTGGTTCCATAAATCTCAACCCTGAAAAATATTATTTTATTACGCTGAAGTGCCATGACAATAAAGGCCTGGATTTAATAGATTTGCAGTGGACTCCACCAAACAAAAAGGAATGTCCGATCCCGAAAAGTCATCTTTACAGTTACAATGCATTTCCCGTTTATCTTGATGCTTCCTATCCTCAAATACTGGCAGATAGCTGGCTTGTGATGTCTATTTCGGGTTATCAGGAGTTGTACAGGGTAGACAGTATGGTTGAGGATTCTCAGACTAACTTTACTTTGTCTGCAAAAACTACCCGCGTGTCGTTGATTGGCGAAAACATGTGCCTTTTTAATAACAGGATAAGGGAAACAGCAGTATATGCAGTTAGTGATGAGCTCGAAATTGCGGATGTACCTATAGACGACGTAATAAGCGACAGGACCATAGAGCTCGATAGTATCGTCGATGGTTTAAGTCCCGGTAAAGTGCTCGTAATATCTGAAATCGATAACGAGAAAGGCCAGTCGAAAAGCGAAATGGTCGAGCTGCAAGAAGTTAAAAATCCAGAAGAAAGAAATACGATAGAAAGCAGGACAATACTCACACTCAAAAGTCCTTTGTTAAATTCCTATAAGCCTGACAATATGGTCATTTATGCAAACGCTGTCAAGGTTACCCATGGTGAGACTATCAATGAGGTACTCGGCAGTGGTGATGGGTCTGTAACTTACCAGAAGTTTACTCTTAAAAAGCCGCCATTAACCTATATTTCTTCTAAGAACGGAGCTCTCAGTACTCTAGAGGTGCGGGTAAATGATATCCTGTGGAATGAATCACCTTCGCTGTATGGTAAGGATGAGAAAAGCCAGAATTACATGGTAAGGATCGATAACGATAGCAATGCAACAATTACATTTGGAAACGGGAAACAGGGAGCCAGACTTCCAACAGGCGTGGAAAATATTACAGCAACGTACCGCAGTGGCATTGGCGAAGATGGCCAGGTGGAAACAGGAACACTTACTATACTCCAAAATCGGCCTATCGGAATCAAGGAAGTGACAAATCCCTTACCTGGAACGGGCGCCGAGGACCCTGAGAAACTTGAGATGGCTCGCCTGAACGTTCCTGAAGAGGTCCTGACTATGGGGCGCATTGTGTCCCTGCAGGATTTTGAAGACTATGCAAGGGCTTTTCCGGGAATTGGCAAAGCTCAGGCAGTATCCATATGGACGGGCAGCATGAATGTCGTATGTATTACCATCGCTTCGGCTTTCAGCGAGCCTGTGGAACCTGACTCAACGTTATTTTCTGACTTATCCGGTTCTATAGACAGGGTTCGTGACCCTGTGCAGGAAGTATGGATTAAAACTTATAAACCTGTTTTTTTCGATGTAGAAGCATTTTTAAGGATTTACACGGCGTATAAATCGGATATGGTACAGGAATCTGTGAAAAAATCTCTAATTGATGCTTTTTCATTTGATAGACGATCTTTCGGCCAGAGTGTGACCGAAGCTGAGATTGTAAGCGTCATTCAGGCTGTTCCGGGGATTATTGCGGCTAAACTCGATAAAATATCAGTGCCCGATGCTAGCCAGCCCAGCTATGACATTGAAACAAAAACGTTCACCGAGGCACAGCTTTTACTCATTAAAGGCATCGAGCTGAAGGAAATGGCAAAATGCACCTTGAGGTGATAGGGAAATGAACGATGAGGAAACGCTGTATAAACTACTTCCTTCCATTTACCGCATCCGGGATAAGGAAAGTGGAGAGCCGCTCAGGGCATTTCTCCAGGTCATCGAGAATGAGATGATGCTCTTAAAAAAGGATATTGACGGCCTTTACAATAATATGTTCATTGAAACCTGTGATGAGTGGGCAGTCCCTTACATCGGCGACCTTCTGGGAGTAAGGGGCATTCATCCAGCGATCCCGGGCGTTTTCAGCCTCAGGCCTTTCATTGCCAATACTCTCCGTTATCGAAGACGTAAAGGCACTGTTGCTGTGATAGAGCAAGTCGCAAGGGACATTACAGGCTGGCCATCGAGAGCAATCGAGTATTTCCACCTGCTTTCTATTACCCAGAATATGAACCATATCCTGCTCGATAGTACCACTATCGATTTTCGGAACACGGATGACCTGGAACTCATTGGCGGCCCCTTTGAAAAAGCGGTCCATACAGCCGATATTCGCCGGCTCTCGGGAGATAAAAGCCGATATAATATCCCGAACATCGGAATTTTCCTGTGGCGCCTGCAAAGCTATAGGCTTGATAAAGTGACAGCCAGTGTTGAAACAGGCAGTAGCGATCCCATATGTTATTTATTCAATCCGCTGGGGCTTGAGACACATTTATTCAACAACCTTGAGGAAGAGAACAATATCTCTCATATTGCCGGAGAGGCTGACACTCCTGGTAAACTTAGAAGGCTGCCTTTACAACAGGAACTAAAAGCGCGTCGGTGCAACATCCATTTTAATAAGGACTTTGCCTGCACGTACTTTGGCAAATACACTGATACAGATAATGGTAACAGTGTATTTGAAGTTTATCTGGATGATGAGCTTGTCAAGCCTGAAGAGATGGTTATCTGTAATCTGATTGATTCTAATAAAAACCGGTGGGCAGGTCTGCCAAAAGACATAAATTTTCTATGTAAAAAGGAGGACGGAACCGGGATTGAGGCCAATCAAACAATAAAAGTAGCAGTAGATCCTGTCCATGGAAGGATCGCGGTACCTGGCAGCGTTAATCCCGGAACGGTTAAAGTAAGTTATGCTTATGGATTTAGCGGCGACCTTGGTGGCGGCCCCTACGACCGTTCTGAGTACGTCGACAGTGTCTGGAGGAATTCAGACGTACAACATTTTGGGGTTACCTTAGAAAAAAATAATCCAGAAGAGACAGGAGAGACAACCTTCTTTGATAGTGTATCTGGAGCAGTAGATGCCTGGAATAATAATTTATCTGGCACAAAAGGGGTAATATCCATTCTGGATAACGCTACATATACGGAAAGTGGGGAGAAACTGGAGATAGACTTAAAAGGTCGCGAACTGCTAATCATAGCAGCAGGATGGCCCGAAGAAGACAACCCTGACAAACCTGGGACTAAGATCCACAAACCTTCAAAGTTCAATGCCTCCGGAAGAAGGCCTTATCTGAAGTTCGGAATCTCAGTAAAGGATTCCGGGGACGAGAATGCCAACTCGGGCAAATTATACTTGAATGGGTTATTATTGAAGGGACCAATCGAGGTAAAAACCCCAGGAAGCATTTCTATGCTGGACGTTACTCACTGCACAATCGTACCCTGGAAAAATGGCAGTCTGGATAGCAGTCTGGATAGCAGTATTACCGTTAATAACCAGATCGTCAACAGTCCAGAAAACAAGGTCAAGTCCAGACTGGCAATATACCTGAACAGAAGCATTTGCGGTACTATAGTTTGCCCCAGCTCGGTTAACTGGTCAGAACATACTTCTATTGTCAGCGAGTTGTCCATGACCGATTGTATTATCGACAGCTCTAAAAATGCCGGAGCGGTTGCCATAGATGCATATAATACTCTGGTAAGCGCAAATGAGTGCACTATTTTCGGGACGACACAGGCGGGGGTTATCACTGCGAGCAATTGTATATTTAATGGCCTGGTTATTGCAAAACGGAGGCAAAAGGGATGTATACGCTATAGCTATGTCCCTTCAAGCTCGATTACTCCAAAGCGCTTCAGGTGCCAGCCTGACCTTGCGATCTCAAAAAGGTTAAAGGAGCTGAACAGTGCAGCAGGATCGACACAAATAAGCAGCCTTCCAGCGAAGGAAGAGAAAAGGATTATGGACAGCATGGTTCCCGTCTTTACTTCATCAATATTCGGCGAACCGGGATACGGCCAGTTGAGCCGTGTATGTACTGATGAAATATTTAAAGGAGTGGAATCAGGGGTAGAGATGGGAGCGTTTAATTTTTTAAAACAAGCCCATAGATTAGCAAACCTTAGAGCCATGCTGGATGAGTATATGAGGTTTGGACTGGAAGCAGGGATATTTTTTGTTGATTGATAATAAACTGCAGTTGGTTTGAGTTTCTCAACCTGTTAATTCAAAATTCCCATAGTGGAGTTCTTACAATAAAAAATTTTTAACAAATTTTTATTCATTATCTATTTAAAAAAATAAAATATACAAAAATTAAAGAATTAAACTCTTAAGCCTCAAATTAAGCTTAATTATCTTTTTAATTTTAAATTATCTGTATTTTAACTTCTTTTTTTGATAAAAAATACTTTAACAGATTTAATTCATTAAATAAGGTTCAATATCCTTTTTAATGACTGATAACTTTTGCAAAATATATAATTATCATGGTTAGGTGGTTCAAATAAAGTTAGGTGGTTCAAATGAAAGGTGATTTTTCCAGATCCACGTTCAAGCGTGAGAAGCATTACAGTAGTGTCAGGATGCAGCAGGGTCGCGTTCAGGTCGATGCCGACTGGAACGAGCAGGCAGACATACAGGAACACCTGAGGAGGAGCGCTGTAAGAGACTTGATAGGGCAAAGTGGAGCCCCTGTTGATGGTGGAGGATTCAGGTTAGAGCTAACACCTGACAAAACGGATTTTATCATACATCCCGGGCGTTTTTACGTGGACGGCATTCTCTGCGAGCTGGAAGAGGAAGCAGTCGAAGTCAGCGAGCAAAAAAACCTGCAGCTTGCGGATAACTCTAACTTATCCATTTTGGGATTGAATAATAAAAATTACGCTGAAGGCCAGTGGGTCGAGGTCTTCTATGATAAAAACAAAACGCAAAAACTTCAGGTTATTAGTTTATCCGATACCGTTTTGGTATTGCAGGGTTTCAATGGTTCTATCGAGGAAGTAAAAAGCGGGATTAGCATACGGCGTTTAACCACCTATTACCACCAGCCTTATTCCCCGGAAGTTAGCGATTCTCTGAGCGCCGATAGCCAGAATCTCGCTTACCTGGATGTCTGGTATCGACATGTCACCGACATTGACGATGCTTCCATACGCGAACTCGCACTGGGCGGCCCGGATACAGCTTCCAGGATACAGACAGTCTGGCAGGTAAAGATAAAGGCCCTTACAAATGATGAGAGTGATGAGAATTATATTCAGAAACCTTGCAGCCTTCTCGAATATAAAGAGATAATACCTTTCCGCCACGCTAGAATGGCCGCTGATGTAGGTGAAAGCGGCTGGTCATCCGACGATTGCACAAAAGTGGACGCTGGTGGATATTACGGACTGGAGAACCACCTTTACCGGATAGAAGTACATGATGTGAAAAAGAAGGGTAAAAAGTTTTTCCCGAGATTCAAGTGGTCCCGCGATAATGGCAGTATCGTCAGGGAAATCAAATTCGATAACACCGCAGCTTCAATCTCCGAAATCGAAGTCCTGGGCAGGGACGTCTCCACTGTCTTTACGTCTGGTTCGTGGATAGAGATCGCGGACGAGCTGACCGAGCTTCAAGAGCAGCCTGGAGTGCTGGTCCTTACAAAGGCAGTTAGCGGTAACAAGCTATCTTTTAACCCGCCTGCTGCCGGCTCCGATGATGAGAAGACTATAAAAATCATCAGGTCAAGGGCGTGTAAGCCCAGAATACGTTTGTGGGACTGTGTAACAGATAGTTCGCTAGAGGCTACTACTTCTAAAATAGACATCGAGAAGGGTGTCAAGGTCAAATTTACGGACGGGGATGAGTATAAAACTGGTGATTACTGGCTCATTCCAGCCCGGACCATAGATAGCAGTATCGAATGGGAGAAAGATGTAAACGGCAATGGAAAATTTTTGGAGCGCTTTGGCATAAAGCACCATTACTGTGCCATTGCTAAAGTTACCTTTGATAATGATAATGAGATGTCTGTTAGTGATGTCCGGCATACTTTTGGATCATTGACAACACCCTCGCTCTATTATGCAGGCGGTGACGGCCAGGAAACTATGCCAGGAAACCCGTTGCCTCAACCGTTCGAGGTCTATGTGACGAATGGCTCTGTACCTGTTGAAGGTGCGTGGGTTAAATTTGCGTTCAAAACTAAGCAAGGGAACGGACAGCTTATTGACAGTTCAGACAATACTAACGAATCAGCCAGCTGGATAAAAATCAGGACCAATTCAAATGGCGTCGCCAGTTGCTACTGCACGCCAAACTCTTTAAAGTGGAACACTGATTCCTCAATATGGCATCAGCAGGTTGAGGCAGTTCTTCTCGATGCTGACTGCGGTGTTACAGGCAATGTGCCGCCTGTACATTTTAATGCCAGTTTGAGTGTAGCGGGTGATGTGGCTTATAAACTTCCTGATTGTACAGCATCTTATGTAACCTGTGATGTTGTCAGTACTAGTTATCAATACTGGTCTGGCGAGCAGTATCCACTAATCGAGTTATTTGGAGAAAAGTACGTCCCATTGCTAGCAAAAAACGACCCTATCTGGAAATCTCATATTAATAAGCTCGCTAAGCTGGTTCGTGACGATAATGAAAAGTACACACTCAAGGCTGGCGATATGCTTGCCCTCGGCGAAGGTTATACTCTCGAAGCAAAACAGGTCGATATTGACGGTAAAAAGGTCTGGCTCGAATTCACCAGGGATGGAAAATACATGGGTGACGAAATCATCGACGTTGGAACCGGTGACAACAACTGGGATGTTGAACTTAATGGCATCCAGGATGAAGACAATGTTGTTGTCTTCAGAGTCCATGTCAACCAGGTCTTCCAGGGTGCAGTCGACAGTATTGTCCAGATCGATGGCTTATGGCTCATTGACTATGCAAATGTCATGACTCT
>Ga0160425_1001046_pt1 | contig 29521 bp, 15 predicted proteins | sample BioMet8_FD_108193 | JGI IMG/M metagenome (GOLD analysis project Ga0160425, IMG submission 108193) | Microbial communities from bioreactor (seeded with sewage sludge) at Lawrence Berkeley National Lab, California, USA - Biofuel... | ecosystem: Engineered > Bioreactor > Anaerobic > Unclassified ...
CCGTCACTGCATCGCCTGAAACAAGACCGGAAGTTATGGAGGCTTGCGTTGCTGCATTGCTGTTCCCATCGTAAATCTTGTTGTCTGCTGTTATACCGATAACAAGTGGAGCTGCACTGATATTTGCTGTGGTCGTTCCACTCGTTGTAGCAAGAGTATAGTTTTCTCCTCCCGTTCCACCTGTGATAGCTATTTCGGAATAATTTACCGTCTTATTTGTGCCTGCATTCTTATCTATGAACGATGCGTTATAACTGAAAGTTGGACTGTCACCTAATATGGCATCATTGCTAAATCCTGTTCCTGATACACTGTTTGTTCCATCATAAACTTTATCATTTGCAAGGAAACTGCTTAAATGAAGATCACGTTGTTTTATGGTTAACTTACCTGCATCCGAATACACAATCCGGTAATAGATCGGATTATACGTACCCGTTGCAACACTTGGTGTAATTGCATAAGGTGAACCTGCAACATTGGCCGTTGCGACAAATCCATTACTGGTCAAAGTAACACCTGTTATTTCACCTGGAACAGGATCAATATTCGGGACAATACCCGTAACTGTAAAATCAGTTGTTCCAACATTACCCAAGGTTAGAGATTCTCCATAAGTTTTAATCTTGTCGTTGGCCTTAATGGTTACGGCACGCTGCACAATAATATCTGGCTGAGCGCCATATTTTTTCGGATCTTCATGGTCCAGGGCAGTAAGCCACCATTTACCCGGTTGGCTGAATTTAACCTGATTCGTAAAGGTATGAATTCCTTGATCGCCTAAAGTAAATACGTAATCAGCTGGATTTGCCGCCCCCATATCAGTATTCGAGAATGTAACAGTACCGACATAATTGGTTTTCCGGTTACCATACGTATCCCGTGCTTCAACTGTAAAACTTTGCCAGGTTCCCAGATCGTGAGGATTCGGAACTCCTGACACCACGAAATCTTTTAATAATCCTGGAATTACAGTAATCTGATCAGTGCCATCGACAATACCTGTCGAGCCATCCGGAAGTGTAAGATTATCTGATGCTGTAATGGTCATATCTCCTGTTTTCTCATCATAATACCAGAAATTTGATGAAGAATTACCATCACTGATAGACAAGGAGTTAATAACCGATCCGCCTGACAAAGCATTGAAGAACTTCTTATTGGCACCTGATGAACTGCTAAACAGATATACAGCCTGAGATCCGGTTGTTACTGGATTATTGAACTGGTCATAACGGGTAACAGTGTAAGCTGCCCTGGTAGAACCAGCATTGAAATCAGCAGGTGCATTAAGAGTAAAGTGATGAACCGGGGCATGTCCTACGAGAATAGAATTCGATGTTGCGGTTCCCAGTGCAGGATTAGAGCTGAATTCCAAAGTTATCGGTTCAGCTTTAGTATAGTAGATTCCAGCGAAGGTAGCAACACCTCCGGCAGCAGTGGCTGTCAATGTACCTTTTAATACATCTGTTCCCGAAGCCCTTGCCGCCGTAACAACTGTGTTATTATCTCCTGTAACAAGGTTACCAAACTGGTCCTCAATACGAACCACCGGTTGCTGTGCAAATGTTACACCTGCTGTTGCAGTTGATGAAGGCTGAGTAAGAATCGTCAGTTTTGTTGCCGCTCCCGGAGCAACTTCTATTGTAGCATTATCGGCAATGTTTCCATTTATTGATGATGCTGACCCACTACCAACAAAATGCCCGGTGATGGTTGCAGTGCCTGTCCCGTAAGCAATGGATGAGAATGTTGCTGTATAGGTACCGTTATTGTTATCCGTAACGCTGTTCAAATGACCAATCGGACTGTTTGCAAGAGTGATTTCTCCCCTGCTGTGGGTCAGGTTATTTCCCAAATGGTCTTTAAGCTGAACCGTGATGGTACTCGTCTGATCCGCCGTAACATTTGACGGATTTGCTGAAATTGAAATTTTTGACAAATCGGGCAATCCTTCTGTCATTGTCACTGTTGTACTTAATGGTGAACCTCCATCCAGTTTCCCAGAAATGCTGGCTGTACCTGTTCCGTTCAGACCTCTTGTATCACCGGAAAGGATGGCTGTGTAAGTACCGTTGTTGTTATCCGTAACTCCGTTAATCGCTCCCAAATCAGTCTGCATCGTTACCGTACCCCTGCTGGTGGTAAGGTTATTACCCCATTGGTCTTTTAGTTGCATGGTAATGGTACTCGTCTGATCAGTTGTAACAGAGGAAGGACTTGCCGTGATTGTGGACTGTGTCATGTTTGGCGAACCTTCTGTTATTATGACTGATGCAGTTTGCGTCAAAATGTTTATACCAAGTTTCCCGGTAATCACGGATGTTCCGGTACCTCTGTTATCACCGGAAAGAGTAGCGGTATAAGTTCCGTTAAGATTATCCGTAACATTAGAAAGAGCACCAATTGTTGCCGACAATGTTAGGGTCCCTCCTGATACAGTAAGATTATTGCCATAATGGTCTTTCAACTGTACAGTGACGGTACTGGTCTGATCAGTAGTTATGGTTTCTGGATTAGCCGTTATTGTACTGACTGACATGTCCGGTGTACCCTCATCAAAGGTTACCTGAGCGCTATGAGTGATCGTCTCTCCATTGTATGTTCCAGTGATGGTAGTTGTCCCAAACCCTGGTTTAGCTCCGGAAAGAGTCGCCTGATAAATGCCACCCGAAGTGTATGTAACAGACGATAACGTTCCATTGGGGTTATTGGTCAATAAAACTGTACCCCTGTCAGTGGTGATCAAATTACCAAATTGGTCTTTGAGTTGTACCGAAATGACACTGGTCTCGTTGGTCGTAATTTCACTTGGGCTTGCTGTAATTGCAATTTGATTAAGTGACGGCAGCCCTTCCCCGATGGTGACATCTGCAGTGTGCGTAATGGCTCCATTTATACCCGAATTCTGAGCATTGCCGGCAAAATTACCGGTAATATGAGCATTCCCGACAGCCCCAAAATTTCCAGATAAAGTGGCTGTATAGGTTCCATTGCTGTTATCAGTGACACCGCTCAGGACACCTTTGCTGGTTGTCAAAGTAACAGTACCGTCACTTGTTGTCCTGTTATTATCAAATACATCCTTCAACTGAACTGTAATCACATCAGTCTGGTCAGTAGTCATTGATGCGGTGGCCGGAGTTATGGTTATATGTGCCAGATCTACTGGTGCCGGCGCAACCGCGATTGTCTGTGACTGATCAAATGTTTCTCCTGTTAGATTATAAACTGCGGTTATAACATTGTTACCAACAGTAGTAACCCTTACAGTTGCCTGATAGGTGCCATCACCAACATTATGAACAACAATGGGGCCGTTATAATCTGAACTGGCGCCATTGAGTTTAACCGTTATGTCACGGCAGGCATAAAGTAAGTTTCCCTGAGCATCACGCGGGTTTAAGATGACATTCACATACTCTCCGGCAATCCTTGTATTATTGTCCACAACAACGGTAGAATTGACTGCGAGTTTTGAGAATGCCCCCGGGCCAACTACAATATTTTGTTGCTGACCACTTTTATAAGCATATTGTGAATCAGCAGCCCTTAACCAATAAGCTCCGATGGTATTAATAGCAATCCCGTTTGTAAAGGTCCTGACTCCCTGATTCGCAGCAGTAAATGCCTGAAGTCCCGTAGGAAATGAAACCAATGCATCGTCAGAAGACTTGAACCGGATGCTTCCCGTGTAATCTTTGGCAGTATTCCAGTACTGGTCTCTTGCCGTTACCTTTACATCAAAGGAAATCCCTGAAGTTTGTGTAGTACCGGCTTCAACCTTGAAGTTATCCAGCGGAGCATTGCGCACCACTATCGGGTCAGTAGTTCCCGGGCTGGCCGTTGGCCCATCTGTAATCGTAATAGTTGGAGGTGTCTGATCAGAATTAAAAAAGGTAAATCCACTGATTGTGGCAACACCATGATCAAATGTCTGCGTACCATTATCTGGAATTATTCTCGCAGTCCCGTTTGCCGAAGTTGCTGCCGTTGTAGTCCATTGAACATTATTCGGACCATCATAGTTTGTTTTCAGGTTATTATACGCATCATAAACTTTAGCAGTTACTGTAAAGGGAGTACCGGCAATCACCGGACCGTTGGCAGCCAACGTAAAGTGATTGATGACAGCCGGAGTTACAGTAATATCCGACTGGGTTCCGGTCTTGCCTTCACTTACATCTGTAACCGTAACAGTATGATCACCTGTTGTTTTAAGGGTTACTCCATTGGTGAAGGTCTTAGTCCCATTATCTCCTGAAACAAATAGGTAATTAGCAGACAACACAGCCTGTGGATCATCAGAAGTAAATCCAATAGTCCCCGTATAATTGGTTTTAATGTTGTTAAATTGGTCGTAGGCTGTTACTACCGGTGTAGTGGTAGTGCCTGCTACAACAGGATCTGTTATTCCGTTGACTGTAAAATGATCGATAGCTCCGGGGATGATGTCGAAAGCACCGGATGTGGCACTGGTTAAAGGAGTGGCTGATGCAGTAAGTTTATAGCCGATTCCTACCTTGTTGATCCATGTAACACTTGAACTGACTATTCCATGGATTGTATGAAGGGTAGTACCGGTAAGTGTTCCGCCACTTGTATTATTGCCAAACGATATGGTAATATCCTGATCCGAATTGGTCATGGTATTGCCATAAGAATCCTTTATACGTAGGGTAAAAGGGATATTCTCACCTGCACGGGTATTTCCAGGCTGAACAGAAAATTCCAAAATGTTGATGGCAAAATTAGCCGTTACAGAAGTACTGTTGTTAACATTGGCATCGGTACGCGGATTAGCTGTCGATCCGTCGCTCCAGTTCATAAAATGATAATTGGCATTGGGAACTGCATATACCGCTGAGCCTGTGCCATTATTTGCTACAGTTTGAGTTTCGGAAGTTGATCCGCCGGATGAGGTTAACCCGACAGTTCCGTTGGTTCCAGCCGTATAAATGAGTTCCGAATTGGTACGGAAACTCGCTGAAGTCACATAGGCTGAACCATCAGGATTACATGAATTGGAAGCTTTAACCCTTAGAAAATATGTGGTGCTTTTCAAAAGCCCGGAAGCTGAAGCAGCAAGTGGAGTTGCATCTGTTGATAAAGTTGTACCACGCGCGACAGATCCGCTTTCATAGGTTACCCCTGTATTTAAACCCACTGCCCAGGAATAGGTAATAGGCGTTAAGCCAGAGGAAGCAGACCAGGAAATATCAGCTTTGGTTTGTCCATTATCTCCTGATGGAACAACTGCTATCGCATCTGACGGTACGGATGCCGGTTGATTTACGGTAACTGCTACATTAGCAGTCTGTCCGCTGTAAGTGCCATTATAATTTTTAGCATAATAAGAGATATTATCGTTTGGATATACAGTTAAAGGATTACCAATACCCACATAAATGCCCGCACTAGTGTACCAATAAACACTTCCCTGTGCATTTGAAACCGATAGCTGAGTGCCGCTTCCCCTGCATATGGTTGCCGGTGAAGCTACCGGGTTAGTAGGAACACTCGGCGAAGTAATGAAAGAAACCTGTGAACCGTAACTGGTACCTTTTGAATTTATAGCATAAGCCTTTACATAATAGGTAGTATTTGCAGAAAGGCCGTTGAGAGAACTGGAATACGAACCTGTAGTTCCACCATCAGACGTTTTCCCTGTATAACTTGAAGTTGTAGGCGAACTTGAAGTATTCCAAACGATTCCGCGTGATGATATAGCCTGGCCACCGTCGGAAGTCACATTACCACCACCAGTGGCAGTAGAAATTGCAATATTCGTTATGCTATTCGTCGTAACAGTAGGTCCTGATGACAAATCTTTGGCCCAGGAAAGCATACTCCTGAGCAGGTTCTGCATTTGTGCAACTGGAGTCCAGCCTACATTGGTAGGGGTGTACCAGGGTAAAGTGCAGCCTGCAACAATCATACGACCTGACCCCATGGTCTTTTCAACCATCGTATTTCCTCCGGCACAAGTGAAAATAGAAGAAGTATAGGCTCCGGTAATTACATTGTGGGCTACGTAATTACCACTATAGTTTCCTGCATAATACGCAGGATACGCGGCATTCAGCAACAGAGGGTGCGTTGGGGTCGCTGCTACCATGGTAAAAGTCAATATTCGGTTGGAATAAATCCCTGAGCTTCCAATCTGAAAGAGCCCAATGTTTTCATTTGTTGCAGCGTCTACAATCAGAGAATTCCCCGCATTTACCCATGCGCTGATCGTGCTCCAGTTCGCATCGATAAAATTTCTCATATTAGTAGTCTGATCATTCCCTCCTTCTATAAATACCAGCTTGCGCGTAGCGCTGAATATAACAGACGCAGAAGGAAGGCTGCCATAATTATACCTGTTCCATCCTGTACCTTCGGCCCCGTATATTTCATTGAAAGCCCCGGAAATTGCAGTCATCCCCCAAGGCTCAGGATTGGATGTTACATAGGCTGCGCTTTGTGCGAAGCCAACTGCGGAAAACATGACACTGAATATGATAGCAAGTATGATCTTTTTCATCCGGAGGCAATTAATTATCAAGGTTGGATAACTTATTCCGACAGTTCGGGAAAAAATGAATCTATTTGTTTTCGCCATACTGATTTCCACCGCTTTCCTATTTATACTTGTTTGATTGTTGGTAAAACATGCCCGTTTCATAGTTTCTCGATTTTAAGGTCTTGAATTTGGTAATCGGATTCTCCTTCCCGAACAGATGTTACGTAGAGGTAAGGATTGAGAATGAGAACCTCATTTTCACAGTTTCCTGAAACCATTGAATTGAGCTCAACATCGACAGAAAAAGATTTATTAATTGGGACAGTTGTTCCAGAGACATTAAAACTTGATTGCCAGCTAACCTTGACTTTATATGGATTGTTGTTCTCGACTTTTAAGAAAACTCGCAGATTGTTAGAACATACGGTATAGGCTCTAAAAACCTTCACATTGTCCTTGCTTACCAGCAAAGTCCATTTCAATAAATTTGATGTATTTACCTCGGTATTTGTCAAAATGGTGTTAATCGAGCCAAGCCCCCATGAACTTACAGTCACGAACAGCAATGCGAAAATGAGCAAATATCTTTTCATATTGTAGGTTTTTAATTTGTCAAGTTGTTTATTATTTTTTATAAGGGATGAAAAACTTTGCATCATGGATTTAGTTAATTTAATTTAAACCAATTTTGAGGGACTGGGGCTAATGGGAAAGAACTATGTTCTGCCATTAAATTTAACATTGCGCTGCCGGTATGTTCAAAATACTCTATTCGGATTGAATGTTTTCCTTGAGTTAAGGAAGTAAGTTCCGAAATTGCATTCCCTTCTGATTCTGAATGGAGTCCATCATTATAAATAACTTCAATATTGTCGATTATTAATCTTGAACCGTCATCAGAACTTATATGGAAAGTCCAATTGCCAGCATAGGGGATATCGATGTAACCGGTAAACAGCACCGCAACATTCTCAGCTTGGCCACTCCCAAGTACGTTACCATCTCCGGCATTGAAATCAGGCGTCAATAGGACTCCCCGAGATTTAGGTGATGACCAGTTATCTGGAAGCTCTACTTCATTCCAAGGATAATAATAGGATGCATTAATCCCGTTTAAGGTGACTTGCACCGGAAGCCTATTGATACTTTCCAGTCCATCAACCGTTTGGCTGGCATAATACGTACTGCCTGCCACTAAAAGAGTTGTACCATCCAAGGCTGATCCACCGGATGAAGTTTTATACCATTTAATATTGCTGCCGTTTGCACTCAGGTTGGACACCATTGTTCCATAATCGAGGGTTTGAGACGAACTGCCTGTTGGTGCTGCCGGATAGATGGTTAGAGTGCCATTGACAGGAGAAAAGCTGTAATTTGCAGCATTTAAGCCGCTGACCACCGGTGTTATATCATTATAGGTACCAACAACAGTCGCAGAGGTAGCATCTCCGGTGTAAGTAACAGAACCAATGACAACTCCAGCGTTGTCTGAATTCACAAATCCAGTAATTGTTGAACTAAACGTACCTCCGCCTGCTGTGAAAGTTGATCCGTCATAGGTTTTGGATTTATTGTCCGCGGTGACCGTCAACACTTTCTTACTGACCGTCCCGGTATAAGGAGTAAAGGTAATATTGTAATTGCTACCCAAGAATCCGCCGGTACCTGCTGCCAACGAAGGTGTTACTGTATAGGTTGTACCTGCCGCCGTTGTGGCTGATTGTCCTGCTGCATCCGGAGTAAGAGTTACACTTGTCACTGTTTCACTTCCGACTGTTCCACTGAATGTGAAGTTTGTTGTACTGGTTTCTGCTGTCAATGCCGTACCGTATTCCTTAGCCGGCCCGATGGCAGTTACCGTTAAAGCTTTTTTATTAACAGTTCCGGTATAAGCTGTATAAGTGACGTTGTAATTGCTTTCCAGGAATCCGCCGGTACCTGTTGCCAACGAAGGTGTTACTGTATAGGTTGCACCGGCAGACGTTGTGGCCGATTGTCCTGCTGCATCCGGGGTAAGAGTTACACCCGTCACTGTTTCACTTCCGACTGTTCCACTGAATGTGAAGTTTGTTGTACTGGTTTCTGCTGTCAATGCCGTACCGTATTCCTTGGCCGGCCCGATGGCAGTTACCGTTAAAGCTTTTTTATCAACAGTTCCAGTATAAGCTGTATAAGTGACGTTGTAATTGCTTTCCAGGAATCCGCCGGTACCTGTTGCCAATGAAGGTGTTACTGTATAGGTTGCACCGGCAGCCGTTGTGGCCGATTGTCCTGCTGCATCCGGAGTTAGAGTTACACCCGTTACTGTTTCGCCGGCTATCGTTCCAGCGACTGTAAAGTTAGTGGCACTCGTCCCTGCAGTCAAGGCCGTACCGTATTCCTTGGCCGGCCCGGTAGCGGTTACCGTTAAAGCTTTCTTATCAACAGTTCCGGTATAAGCTGTATAAGTAACGTTGTAATTGCTTTCCAGGAATCCGCCGGTACCTGTTGCCAACGAAGGTGTTACTGTATAGGTTGCACCGGCGGCCGTTGTTGCCGATTGTCCTGCTGCATCCGGGGTAAGAGTTACACTGGTTACTGCCTCACTTCCGACTGTTCCGCTGAATGTAAAGTTTGTTGCACTGGTCCCTGCCGTCAAGGCCGTACCGTATTCCTTGGTCGAGCCGGTAGCAGTTACAGACAGATCTTTTTTATTGATCGTTACCGAAACCTGGGTCCGTGCCGCACTCGTACAATGGGTAGGAGTGATATCAGATTGTGACTCTGCCCATGCAGAATAGGTACCGACATTTGTTCCCATGGGAGCAACGGTTATATTGCCACCGGTCGGAGCATCATACCAGACCACGGATGAACCTTCGGGTGCTGTTGCTGCGCCCGTATGTGAAGTCCCATCATAGGTTACAGTGACATTTCCTGCAGTTGGTGCTGCCGGCAATGGATTAACATTTATTGTATAGGTTGCAGTAGCTGTCGCACCGGAACAATTGGCATAACTTGTAAGAACCGTCATGGTTAAGGTAACTGTTTTGCCTGCATCGCCGGATGCTGCTGTATAGGTTGGTGTCAGACTTGTTCCATCCGATAAAGAACCTGAACCATCATGCGTCCATGAAATAGTGCCATTTTCAGCACTGGCACCACTTACAGTACCTGTTCCATTTGAACAGATTGTCTGACTTCCACCTGCCGAAGCTATCGGCAATGGATTAATAGTTACTGTGTGGTCAGCTGTTGTGGTATTGCTGCAAAATGCAGTTGCGGATGTTGTAATAATTGTATTACCATACCAATTGGCATCGAAAGTAACTTCTCCGGTGAGTGAGTTTATACTATTGTTGCCTGCCTGACTTGCTGCGTCCAACGAATAAGAAATACTGGTGCTGTTGGTAGCTGTCGCCGCATAGGTAACCTTGCCGGCCCCTTGGCAACGGGTAGTATTTGACCCAAGGCTAAATACAGGGATTTCAACAGTCACCGAAGGTGATGTTGTAACAACATGAGTTGCAGTAGTTGTATTTCCGCAATAAGCAGTTGCCGTTGCTGTGATTGTTGTGTTACCGTACCAATCTCCGGCAAAGGTAACTACTCCTGTTGACGCATTGATACTGTTTCCTGCATGCGCAAGGGTTGTTGCATCTAAAGTATAGATGATGCTGGTGCTATTAACTGCAGTTGCTGAATAATCAGAAACTCCAGCACCCTGACAACGACTTGAAGTTGGACCAATAATAAAATCCGGCGTACCAACTGTCACTGCAGCATCAACGGTTATGGATGAGTTTGCTGTTACCTCGCCACATCCGTTAGCTCCTGCTAAGGTATTGGTTACGGTATAAGTACCCGGTGTACTTGCAGCCAAATTAACTTCACCGGTTGTTGCACTTACAAATACCAATCCGGCGGGAGTTGAAGTAAACAGACCTTTTGATGCGCCTGTTTCCATTACAGGCAATGCGTTACCTGCATTTTGGCAATACGGTGTACCACCGTAACTAAAGGAAACCGATGGTAATTTAACAATGTTTACATTGGCAGTTGCAATAACCTCACTGCAACCGTTGGCAGGGGCAATTGTATTAGTTACCGTATAAGAACCCGGTGTACTTGCCGACAAATCAATTTGTCCGGTCGTATTGGAAACAAAGACCAGTCCGGCAGGAGATGCCGTAAAGGTACCAGCAACGCCGTTATCGATAAAGGTCGGCAAGGGATCTTCCCCGTTACTGCAGAAAGGAGAAGCTGGATATGAGAACAATGCAACCGGCGGAATATTAACCGTGATGGTGGCAGTTCCGTTCTGGGCCTGGGTACTTCCATGCGAATCGGTCACTTTTACGAGGGTATAGGCAAAAGTTCCGGACGTGACAGTTGATTGAGGCAGTGTAACGGAATTGCCTCCTGATGTGGTGATCGTTTGTTCAAATCCATCATTTACCTTATAGGTAAAGGTGTAAGGAGCGATTCCGTTGGCCCCTGTAAAAGTTATATCCGGTTGATCTGCATTCTTACACACATTGGTCGAACCAGAAATTGCTGCGGTTGGTAAAGTAAAAACAGTAACATTTGCTGTAGCTGACACACTGTTACAGGGTGAAACAGCAGGAAGAGTGTAAGTGACAGTATAATCTCCAGCCGTACTGGTTGAGGGATTAATTGCACCAGTAGATGTATCAATAGTTAATCCAGCCGGAGTAACAGAGAAAGTTCCTCCGGTGTAAACCCCCGTACCTGTCAGTGAAACAGATTGACTTCCCTGGTTTTTAGTAAAAGGGGAAGAATAGGAAATTGATACCGTTGGCAATTGCAAAACAGTCACCGCAGTGGTAGCAGTTTGAGGTGCGCATCCTCCTGCACCGGGAACGAAATAGGTTATTGTGTAGGTACCGGATAGACTGCTGGAAGGAGTTATCGTTCCAGAGCTTGAATTAATGGTCAGTCCTGAAGGAGAAGCAGAATAGGTGCCTCCGCTTGCTCCGGTTTGATTCACATTCACCTGAGCTGAAGTTGTGCAAAAAGGCGAGCCTACATACGAAATAGCCGGGGGCACAGGCGCATCAGTAATAGTAACTGTTGTCGAAGCCGGGTTTTCCACACAACCTTCCGCAGCCACGACAGTATAGGTTACGGTAAAGGTTCCTACTGTACTGGAACCTGGAATAATAGCGCCTGTTGAAGCATTTATTGAAAGCCCGGAGGGACTCGATGTAAAAGTACCTCCTGCCGTACCGGTTCTGGTCACTTCCTGTGGCGTATCGACACTTTTACAAAATATTGTGCTCGAGTAAAATATGCTGGCCTGAATGGAATTAGCACTTATGGTGGCAATCACCGGAACGCGTGCATTATTCTGATTCAATGAACAATTGTTGGCGTCCAGTGCATCCACATAATAGGTTGTGGTTACGCTCAACACAGGAGTTGTAAAAGTATTACCCGTTGCTACCGCAGTTCCGTAAAACGGAACAGTATACCATTTGATGGTTCCCGAACTGGCGGTTGCATGCAGAACCACCACACCTTCCCCGCATCGCGAGGTAGGGGTGGTGCCGCTAATCTGCGAAAAAGTATTGTTTACAAAGAATCCAAGAACAAGGGTGAACAATATCCTTGTGAAGATATGAATGATTTGTCTTTTCGATTCCGTGTGAAAATTTTTCATAAGACAATATTGATTATCGGTTAATTACTGGTAAGTTGTTTTTCTGATTCCTTCTTCTTCGCAAAAGAGTCCACGTCAAATAAGAGAGAAAACCTGATGGTATTGGATAATGGGGTATTTCGATGGGTAGGGACTAAATAGGAAAGGTCGATAGTCGCCCGGTTCATCTTTACACCCACTCCTGCAGAAAAGAACTTCCGGTTTCCTTTGTTTCTTGCTTCATTAAAATAGCCGGCACGCAGGGCAAATTTCTTGTTGTACCAGTACTCGGCACCGGTTGAAACGGTAACTTCCTGCAATTCCTCTTTCAAACCTCCCGGTGCGTCGCTGAAGGAACTAAAAATGGAGCTAATCACCGGTTTGTTGGTGTTATAATCCGGAAGCGTCACCACGTTGCCGTTGTTCTCCCGGTACTGTTGGGTCGTAGGAGTAGGAACCAGCAATTTATTAAGATCCAAAGAAAAGGATATTGAATTCAGATCATCGAGATCAGTAGAATATGTGGAGCCGATCCTCATATTGGCAGGAAGAAATTCCTTGTTGGTTCCCTGATCGTAGGAAATTTTCGAACCAATATTGGATAAATCAATCCCAAATGAAAGTGACTTGGAAGCTCCATCGCTCCCCCATTTATTGATGTAATAAAACGAAACATCAGTGGCAAAAGCATTTCCTGCGGTATAATTGACAGAACCAAGCCCATCATTGATATCCGACCTGATATACCGAAGTGCAACACCACCGGAAAAATTCTCGGATAATTTGCGGGAATAACTGAAATCGATAGCAAATTCATTGGGATGACCCGTTCCTATCACAGATTGATCAGCTCCTGTCATGGTTACGGCACCCATGATTAAATAACGTAATGACGAACCAATCACCTGGTTGTTATCAATCCGGTAATACCCTGACAGATAAGCCAGACTATTATCGTTTACCAATTCCCGCAACCAGGGTGTATAAGAAAGGGACAATCCGTATTTAGCCTCGGTAAAGGCATATTTGGAAGGATTCAGATATTGGGAATTGGCGTCCGGTGAAGTAGCAGCGCCAACGTCCCCCATTGCCCCATGCCTGGAGTCAGGTGTGATGGTTAAAAAAGGTACCGCTGTCGAAATGGGATTATACCGCACTTCCTGTCCGGAAGTCGAAGTCTGACCAATAACAACCGGGCCCAATAAAATAAGAATAATCGAAATGATGAATCTGAAAATAATGAATCGGTTCATTTGAATTTGGATTAAAAATATATTTCCTCCCAATGGAAAGAAAGCCAAAGATTTATGGTAAAATAATTTTACTTATATATTACAGTGTTTATTCCTTTTACCTTTGCGACAAACGTAAAAATATTTATTGTGAAATGTTAAATATTTTATGGTTAAATTTTTCGCATATGAAATTCTTGACACAAATCAAGAAATTACCTGTAAACTCGAAATATTAAGCAGTGTAGAAAATTGGGAAGGTCTTACCTTTAATAAATTAATAGTTTATTTATGTTAATTTGTAAATATATTTACACTTTGGTATGCTGTAAAATATTTTTTCACAACTATAATAAATAAAAGGACCTTATTTATTCTCTTATAAACTTATAAATGGTTAAAAGTCAGAAACTCTTAAAATCAAAAAGTTGCAATCAATGCGATTTTAACCATTTGCTGTGGATCCGACTCAGGGTCTCGGGGGCCATGTTAAGAAAAGATGCAATATAAATGAACTTGATACGAAATATTAAATCAGGGCGGTCTTGCAAAAAGAAATCATATTTCTCCTGAGCCGTCATTCCCCGGTATTGTTTGATAGACCTTTCCATGAAAAGAACATATTTCTCAACAATAATTCTCCCAAGATTACAAATTTCATGGTTTACTGAAAAAAAACCCCTGAACTTGATCACATCGATGCGATATAGAACTGAATCCTGCAATAACTGGTATAATTTTACTGCAGGCTGTTGAGTAATATAAGTCGTCACGTCTCCAAACGACTCGTTCTCTTTCCATAATGAAATAGTGACTTCTTCGTTGCCTTGTGTCCGGAAACCTCTTGCAATACCTTTTTCAATTACATACATAAAAAGATTTGTTTCCCCCTGTTCAACAAGTATTGTTCCCTTAGGTAAAAACAACTTGACAACGCAATCCGAAATTTTTCCTTTAGACTCAGGTGAAAGGCTTAGATATTGTTCAAAATACGCCAGAATAAATTCCATCAAATATGGTTTGGTCAGGTAAAAAATTATTATTCAATCAACAAGTAAGAGGAAAAAGACTGAAAGCACATAATCTTAAGTCTGATTACTCCTTCACTAAACACTAAATTCCGGTAATGAATCCTTATAACTTAGCTGGAATTACCAGGTAAGATATTTATCGAATTTAAAAACCTATGGAAAGTTTTTTTCAAGAACATTTTTTATTTATATATTAAGCTGTTTTCCTGGTCAAACACTATAAATCGTATCTGACCTGACAAAGATAACAATTTACAGTTGTCATAAGTACAAATATTCTCACTTCCCGGAGGTATTGACTAACAAAAAACTTAGGATTAACTCAGGCAACAGACATATAAACTGAGAATTCAAATCTTATCCTCAGTTGTTACCTTTTAAAAATGACTCACCTGCCCTCCTCCTTATTTGGCGTTGCCTTTTCGACGTAAAAGTCAGAATTAAAATTGGCGATCCTTCACACCAAAGCCAGACCTTGACCTTTCTTCTGCCATGTATGTACTAACTAATGGAATAAATATGTCAATAGACTGAGTGCGAAGTAAAATTCTTTCTGATTTTTCCCACGTTCAGATCATCTTTAATCTGTTGTTCCTGAAAATAATTCCGTATACAGGAATCAATTTGCATGCAAAAAATATATAATCACGTTTTATAAACTCATTGATAATCTGAACATGAATATTAAAGTTGGAATCAACTTTCAATATCAGTGTATTTAATGCATTCATAGCCAAGAAGTCCGTACTTTTTAATTTAAAAATGAAAGAACAGATCGGCAATGGTTTTCACGAAAGCCTTCAATCCTATCATCAGTAAATTTAAATCACCGAATTTAGAATATTATTGATTCTTCATCACCCTGTTTCTGCCTTTTCTTTTCTTGGTTGTGCGGTGTTTATACTCATTGGAAATGATACTGATATTGCCATCTGTTTCAAGGACAGCCAAATCAACTTCCCGGATTTCGGATACCCCATGTTCGCGAACGGCCTCCAGTAATTCTTCCCGTGTGATGCGTGCCTTTAATAAATTGGGAACATTCAGTTGTCCCTTATAGATTAACAACAATTCGACCCCCTGCACTGCAGAACTTAATTTGGGAAAACGATAGATCAGGTATTTAAACAGGTAATTGATCACAAACAAGGCAGAGGCTGCTACAAGGCCTCCGGCCAATGAGGAGTCAGATCCAACCATGGCATTTTGAACCGCGTTGCTGATAAGCAGTATAAAAACCAGATCGATAATTGAAAGCTGTGCCAGTTCCTTTTTCCCAAACAGCCTGATGGCAACAATGATAAACAGATAAACAGCCACACTGCTTGCGGCGATTTTCATGTATCCTACCAATGATTCCATAACATTTTCAATTTTTTAAGTTGCTCTTTTACATCTCTGAACACGTAACAGTCAGAATTTTCCAACTTTGCTATTATGATATATTCTAAATTCAGAAGTGCAGAATGAAAATTATGCAAACTTTAATTTATAAAATTCCTGCAAGTGAAGCACCGAAACCGACTTAGGGATAGTTAGCTATTAACAACAGATTTCATTTTTCATTAAACAATTTGTACTCTTTTTTATCAATCTCTATTGTGTCAATTTTCTTAAAAGCATCATTTTCAAGTTTATAAAATGCAAATTTGTCAGAAGTTATATTATCCACCATCGTTTTTTCATTAATCTCATGGTCAATTTGTCGCGAAATAATTCTAACTTCATTATTGATATACTCAATCCATGAATCCTTATTGAAATACCAGTTTTCATCGCCAAAACCGTCCGCAAGTTCCACAGATTCAGTCAATGTGTCTTTCCTTCGATCATATAGCCACAGTGAAATTCGTGATTCGTCATATTGACTTGGTCCTCTCAAAATCAGACCTGTCAAATGGTCGTTGACAATAAATTTATAGCTCGGGAACAAATAATAACCACAATATTTTTTAATTCCTGTCTTTGGATCGGTATAGTATTGTTTAGAAGAATTCATATAGTCTCCAAATAAAGGGAAATATAGAATATCAAGCTGAGCACCCTGAAATTTACCACTCATTGTCCTGCTACTTTTAAACCAAATGTGAAGCGCCGTTGGTTCTATATCTTTGAAATGTTTTAACAAATCAGTATTGGTAACCACTTTTGATTGGGTTCCACGATAAAAAAGTGTCAAAACAAATGCCCCACAAAACAGTAGTATCGCTGTTCTCATCATTTTTAATTTGTTGTTAATGGATGCATATACGCATATAGCGTCTATTTCGCATAAATGCGATCAATACTTACTCGTTAATAATTAACCTAAAATATAAATTATTTAAATAAGTCTTAACTTCTTCGAACAAAATATCTTAAAATCAAGCACATTTATGCATTGATTTTTGACAAGATTGGTTTTGACTTCAATGATTTTCAAATCAGGCTTCAGTCATATATTCGTAATTGGTAATTCATAATTCACAATTCCTCCCATCACCCCGATTCAGTCATCTTTATACTTGTGCCAAAGCACTACCAAATCCAGACCTCCTGTACTGTTTCTGCACTATTTCTGTACTGTATCTGTACTAATTAGTACAAATATAGTATATTTGCTATTGAATAATTGTTTAGCAAAAAAGGAGTTGATATGGGCAAGGTAAAAGGAGGGTCCGGCGGAAATCTTTCGGGACTGGTCGGCAATGTGGTATTTTATAGTTATAACGGGGAGACTTATTTCAGGTCTGTGCAAAGGAAAAGGTCAAAGAATTCCTGGAGCGAGAGCCAGGTCCTGCACCGTCAGCGATTTGGTGCAGTGAAAGCGTTTTGGGGCCGGTTTGACTATTCACCAATCCAGGGCATCTGGAAGGTGGCCGAGAAGGGCAAGCGCGGAGACAATCTCTTCGTCAAAATCAATATGCCAGCCTTTGGTCCGGATGGCGCTTTGATTGATCCGGAGCGGCTGCATTTTTCGGTGGGACAGCTGCCATTGCCTTTCAAATTTGCAGCTGTCAGATCCTTGGATGATCCCATGAAGGTGAAAGTTACCTGGCAGGATAATCCGGGCAGCTCACTGGCAGGGTCTGCGGATGAACTGATGATGGTGGCCGCACACGGGGAAGAATTTACAGGACCCGTTGCGACCGGGGCTTTGCGAAAACAGAACTCCGCATTGATTGATCTTGCGGCTTTGACGGGAACTATCGAGGGGATCTACCTGTTTTTTGCTGCGGAGAAGCGAAAAATGTATTCGTCTGATCAATATTTCAAGATGTTATAACTGAACTGCTAAATATAAATCAATCATTTCCGACAGTTGCATCATAAAACAGTAAGTTCAATTATTCTCGAGTTTCTTCAAGTGTTTATTGTTTAAGAGAGATTTCATCTGTGAAATTGAATTTTTATTTAGCAGGACCAGTCTTTCTGATTGATTAAGTCCCTGCCGGATCAAGAGTGCATTAATACTTTCTTTTTGATACTATTCCAATTGCATTTGTAGATTGGATCCATCGCTTGGGAGTCAACGAATAACTGTTGGCGCCTGACATGTTTTTAATTCCATCGAATTCGATGGAATTAAAATCCGGATTATTATATTGTTCCCAAAGCCCAATAAATTCAATCGTGCTCCGATTCCGCATCCAGTTTTGGAGTATGTAATCACTCCTTTCATTATCACGATAACGCGCAATATCTGTAAGACTAATAAAATCGAAGCTGTTATCCTGGTAAAGAACTATCTCATTACCTTTCACATTTATTGTATTGTTTTTTGTCATTTTGTACTTTCACCTCTTTGTTGAACAAAATAATATCAGTACTTCTAAATTTACATACACTTTGATACCAATAATCTAAATTATAGACTTATGTACAAATTATATGTAAATTAAACCTCATACTATACAAAAAAACCCCTCAATATTAGAGGGGTTTAAGATAGATTTACGAATCATGAATAGCACTCCGGCTCAGTTCGTGCAAATTCGTCCTTAATTCGTGAAATTGGAACATCCGAATGAAATTGGTAGTTCTGAATTATTTTAGTTTTCCTTTGAATCCTTTCTTAATGACCTGGTATTTATCAGCCGCTTTTACCGGATCCTGGTGACAGTAAATCATCACTCCATCAGCGTATTTTCGGCCGGCCAAAATGACATCCTTTACATATTCAGGAGTTGAGGGGCCAAGCCTGCTGTGAGCTGTAGCGTAAATATCAATGTAAACCGGAAACTCAGGTTTATCAAACAGTTTGCGAACAGTGGCAATTTCATTTTCAACAAGAGTAGCATCCTGTAAATTGCCTCCTGCTGATTCGGCGCGGTAAGGGAATAAAATACCATTGAGCAAATCTTTGTAATTAGTCACAAAGGTTGGAGTGATTTGCTTGTAATAACAGCAAGGGATAAAAGCCAGCTTCGGATTGATTGCCCGTGCAGCGCTCAACATTTTATTCACATATTCCGGGGTATAAAACTTCAGGTTGTGCACAAAATCATCGATGCTCCAGACCACCAGATTTGGTTCTGCTATGCTAAGATTAGCAATTTCAACGGCCCATTTCTGATAATCAAGCCCGTACGGTTCAGACGACCATTTAGAAATAGGCTTGGATTCAGTTGGGGGGACCAGACTAACCCAAACCTTTATTTTAGCTTTGCGGGCCAGAGGAAGAAATTCCTTTAAATCATCCCAATCGAATTCACCTCTGTATATAAGCCAATGATAAATATCAGCATGAATATCCTTCAATTCGGAGAGTAAACGACGATTATCAACTCTTCCATTATCCAGACGCGGCGGATTACCGTAAGTGCCCAGAACTCCATAAAGGTCGACGGAAGCCATGGTTTTTTCGGCCTTTGATTTATCCATGGCAAATCCAAAGCTTGGAGACAACAATAAAAGCAGAATAACGATTTTTAATTTTTGCATAATCTTTGAGTTAAATTTAAATGTGATCTTTTGAACAACTACTTAAGTTTCCGGCTGAATCCTTCTTTGGTGATTTTATACTTTTCAGCAGATTTTACAGGATCCTGATGACGATAGATAAAGACACCATCTGCACATTGCCGGCCTGCTGTCAGCACTTCCTTTACATATTGAGGTGTTGAAGCCCCGAGCCTGCTATGGGCTGTGGCATAAATATCCAGATAAATCGGGAAATTGGGCCGGTTAAACAGTTCGCGCAGTTTATTGATTTCGTTTTCAACCTGAGAGGCATCCTGTAAATTGGCTCCTACTGATTCGGCCCTGTACGGGAACAAGATGCCATCCAGAAATTGACTATAATTTTTAATAAAATCCGGAGTTGTTTGTTTGTAATAACAGCATGGTAAAAAACCAAGTTTAGGATTGATTGCATGCGCAGCGTCCAGCATTTTCTTCACATATTCGGGAGTATAAAACTTCAGATTGTGCACAAAATCATCGATGCTCCAAGCAACCAGGTTAGGTTCGGTCAGACTCAAGGTTGCTATTTCAGATGCCCATTTTTCGTAATCAAGGCCATAAGGTTCGGATGAAAGCTTAGTTATTGGTTTTGATTCGGAAGGAGGCACCAGGCATACCCAGACTTTTATCTTAGCTTTCCGGGCGAGCGGTAGAAATTGCTTTAAATCATCCCAGTCATAGATCTTCTCATTGATAAGCCAATGATAGACATCTGCATGGATATCTTTAAGCTCGGAAAGCAACTTATCAAAATTAACATGTCCGTTTTCAAGACGGGGAGCATTGGCATAAGTCCCCAGAACTCCATAAGGATGAGGCCCTGAATGCTTGCCGGTTCTGGCGTTAATCCCGGCAAAAGCATCACCTTGGGACAAGAATAAAAGGAGTACGATAATTCTGAAAATTGTCTTCATAATTGTCTGATTTAAATATTATCAACTAAATTATTTGTTACACAGAAAAACTCCAGGCTGTTGAGACCTAAAGTCTAAGGTCTAAAGCCTCCTCTTATTTGAGCTTTTGTCTGAATCCCTCTCTGATAATTTTATACTTCTCCGCGGATTGCACCGGATCCTGATGACGATAGATAAAAACCCCATCAGCCCATTGCCGGCCCGCAGTCAGCACATCCTTTACATATTGGGGTGTTGAAGCCCCGAGCCTGCTGTGGGCCGTGGCGTAAATATCCAGATAAATCGGGAAATCGGGCCGGTTAAACAGTTCGCGGAGTTTATTGATTTCGTTTTCAACCTGAGAGGCATCCTGTAAATTGGCTCCTACTGATTCGGCCCTGTACGGGAATAAGATACCATCCAGAAATTGACTATAATCTTTAACAAAGGCAGGAGTTGTTTGCTTGTAATAACAGCATGGAAGAAAACCAAGTTTTGGATTGATTGCGTGCGCGGCAGCCATCATCTTCTTCACATATTCAGGGGTATAAAACTTCAGATTGTGCACGAAATCATCGATACTCCAGGCAACCAGGTTGGGTTCGGCCAGACTCAGGGTTGCGATTTCAGCAGCCCATCTTACATAATCAAGACCAATCGCTCCGGGAGGAAATTTGTCAGCCGATTTTGATTCGGAAGGGGGAACCAGACAGACCCAAACTTTTATCCTGGCTTTCCGGGCCAGAGGAAGGAATTGTTTCAAATCATCCCATTCATGGTTCTGCTCACGGATAAGCCAATGATAAACATCCGCATGAATATCCTTGAGTTGGGAGAGTAACTTGTCGTTGTCAACCCGTCCGTTGGCAAGTCTGGGAGGATTGGCATAGGTTCCCAGCATACCATAGGGATGAGGCCCCGAATGTTTGCCAGTTTTTGCTCTGTTCCCCGCAAAGACACAGCTCTGAGATATTAAAAAAAAGAGAATAAAAATCTTTAATGTTGCTTTCATAGTCAATCGCATTTAATTGAAAATAGGACCATTTTAATTCCCTGTAATAAAATTCGAAACTACAATAAAGAAAGAATTATCATTGTACTGGATTGTCAAATATTAATTTTAAATTGTCAAACTTTTTTCAGAATTCAACCCTACAGTTATTTTATATTCAGATACACATGAATTTAACAGTCCTTATGAAAAGGTTTGTTGAGATAAGTCTATTATCTCCAACAAAAAAGAGTAACCTGGCATTACTTATATTTGTCATATTACTGAACTATTCCTCAGCCGCTGTTGCACAATCAGATTTATCAAGCGACCCGATCGCAAAAATAACCCATCGGTTAGAAAATACACCACGTGTCAGTGTCCCTGAACGCCCATTCCTTTTTGTGAACAAGGAAGAGATAGCTTTCGCGCGGGATTGTGCTGCCAAAGAAGAATGGGCTAAAAAATTAAAGGATAATTATTTAAAAGTTTCCGCCACATGGTTGGCCAGGGATTATGATTTCATCAAAAAGATCATTCCGGTTAAAGGATCCATCTATACATACGGTTTGGGATTAGACCTTGATCCCGTTGAACAAAAGAAAATGAGGTGGAGAGGATGGCAAGATCCCCGTCATGTGATAGCCCAAAATGGGATAATCTACCCCAATGAGTCCGTCAAGGATGAAGGAACCGGCTGGATGGACCCTTCCAGTAAAACAAAATACTATTTCGTTGCCTTCGCAAATGGCATGACCATAAAGCAACTGGAAAGTGTTGATCTGCCGGCTCTCGTAAATACCTATGCCTTAACCGGTGACGAAAAATATGCAGAACGTGCATTATGGATATTGGACGCTATCGCAACCATTTATCCTTACGCCAACGAGGGGCCTATCGACTATCCGGGGCTCGCTCCGGGTAAACCTGATGGTGGAAGATTGGACCGACCTTATTATCAAACCGCAAGAGCCCTGATGAATTATGCTAATTTCGCCGAGATTCTGAGCATGAGTTCAAATTCGGGTAAACCGTCACCATCCAATCCCGGTTATACGATGCTAAAAAATATAGAAATAAACCTTCTGATGAATGGGGCTGATTATTGTCTCCGGATGACCAAATCAGGAACAGGAGCAAGTTATGAATTAAATAACGGGAATATCGATTATAACCGTGGGCCCCTTGTGGTTGGGGCAATGCTTGGAATTCCGGAATGGGTGGATTGGGCGCTCAACGGGCCTTTGGGGTTCCGCTACGCTATTACCAATACCATTGACATCAACGGCCGCTATTTTGAAACCGGCGCCCTGTATGCAGAACACACCCGTGAATTATTGCTGTCCACCGCATATTTTCTGAAAAGGATACAGCTACCCTCCTACCCTAATGGATTTGAAGCATACGACGATCAGCGCTTTGCACATTTCGCGCTTAATTTTTTCACGGGAATTGAAGTTGCCGGCCGTCTGCCATTGTTTGGAGATGCAGGCCCCGATTATCAGATCAGCACCAATGGAAGTTCATTTGACAAAGGCACCTTGATGGCAGCCCTTCAGTTTTATCGTTACAGCCATAAGAAGGAAATTTGCGATGAAGCATTGCAAACGGTTTCAAAGATGCTTAAAGATATGCCGGCTGATTCTAAAAGCGGGGAAGCAAACCTGTTCCGCACCTATAAATTGGATGAACTGATAGAAAAATCACAGACTGTAAAGGATCAGCCATCGGCTCTGCAAAGTACGATGCTTTTCGACTACGGCACTTTAATCCTGCGCCAGGGGGAAAAAGATAACGAACGGGCTGCATTGATGCGTTTTGGTCCTACCTTAAACCACGGACAGGCAGACGAACTCGGTCTGGCCTTTTACGCCAAAGGACGCGATTTCTCCTTTGATCCGGGATATTTCAATACTCACTTTAGGTTTGGCTTTACTTCTACAACAGTAGGTCATAATCTGGTCGTGGTAAATCGCAGTAACCAGATGCATAAACCCTCCCCGGGCGGTGATTTGCAGACCTGGACCAACGGAGAAGTTCTAAAATCAACTGCTGTGAATAATCCACAGGCATATTCTGACCAGAGTGTGACCGAATACAAACGAAGGGTAGCTTTAATTAATCTGTCCTCTGACGAAAGCTATATTATTGACAATTTCTGGGTAAGCGGCGGAAAAGAATATGATTACAGTCTTCACGGGATTAAAGGAGGCATATTGGAGATAGACACGCATTGTAGAGACGCACGGCCGTGCGTCTCTACTGCCACCGGATCCGTTCTTAGTTCAAAAGTTGATTATTCTTCTGAAATGGACCCCAACGGACGTGTAAATTCGTTCAGAAATAAACCATTCTATTATGCTCCCCCGGGAGGAGGTTACGGCTTCTTAAGCCACCCATCTTTCTATGCATTAAGCGGACCTGCCAACCTGCAGTGGTCGGCCATCGATGGCACAGATCATAAAATGTATGTCTGGCATTTTGCACCCAAAACTGCGGAACTTATCACGGCCCAATCCCCGAAACCACTTCAGCTGACCTATGCTTTATCGCATGTAAAAGCGCCAGCCTCTGAAACAGTCCGTTTCACCTCAGTTATACTTCCAACAGCAGGGACAAATAAAGTCGCCTCAGTGACGGAAATGCTTCCTGTCGATGGAGCCAAATCAGCCTTCTTGTTATGTCTTAAACCTGATAATTCTGTGGCAGCCGATATCAGAGAACATTATTACGTGGCAGCCGATAAAGAAGACAGGGATGTAAAATTTCAAGGAGGATTGACCTTTTCAGGAGAAGAGGGATATTTGGGATTAAACTCAGCCGGAAAAGTGATTGCAGCTTCATTAACAGGGGCAGGTGAAATTAAAAAAGGTGATTTCCGGTTCACGTTAACACCTTTATTCAAGAAGCCTTTAGAGGTATTAAAAGTTGAAAATCAACCATTGCGTATTCTTGTCAATGCTCCTTACGAACAGACCAAACAATTGGCTGGCAATATCATACGTTTAGTAAAACCCGGACTTTGCCGTCCTTACGTTCTTCAGGTCAACCAAAGTAAAGCAGAAGGCCAAAACAGCTGGCTGATATTAAATGCCTCCGATAACATCCATGCCGTCGGGAAAGTATTGAATTTTGATCCGGCGACGAATAGTATTCTTACAGACGCCCCGTTCCCACATACCCGGCCCTACACTTACAACTATTCGGAAACTACCGGTAATCCAAGTGGGGACAAGAACCTTGACTATAATGGAGGATACAATGGTTTTTGGCTAGTGGGCAGTCAGAATCCTCAGCAGAGAGCAATGATCAAGAACCTGGAGCAGAAACGCACGCAAATCATGTTTGCGAATCCTTCTAATGTGGTGTTTAAACCCGGAGACACATTCGAAATTCAATTATTAGCTGTTGGAGATGTTCTTGAGGTACCGGTCTGGGGTGAGGCTAAGCTTGATTCAAATGGCTGGAAGATGAAGGGCACCGGGAAAGTAGGTATTACGAAGTAACGGATTGCTACGCTATTGGATTTAATCGGAATAAAGATAAACCCAAATGTTTGTATCGGGAAAAAACCTATCTTTTATTGGCTGATTTCCCATGTTAGTCTATAAAGATCAAAAATTATTGTGTACAATCATCTGAATTTTATTTTTATCTGATTATTATGTAACTTTGAGGACATTTCAATTCTAAACCTATGAAAAAGCTTCAATTTTATAAATTGTTCCTCAGCGCATTGGTATTAGTTTCCTTATCTGAATGTAAAAAAGATGATGTTAAAGTTATTCCGATTGTCTCCGAAGCGATCGTTTACGATATTGCGTCCACCTCAGCTTCCTGCACTTCGGAGGTTACTTCCGACGGTGGTGCTGTGATCCTTTCCAGAGGGATATGTTGGAGCACTGAATCTGATCCGGAGATTACCAACAATAAAACTTCAGATGGGACCGGTAAAGGAGATTTCACAAGTGCCATTACCGGGTTAAATCCTGGTGTAACTTATAAAGTCCGGGCTTATGCTACAAATTCAGTGGGTGTTGGCTATAGTAAAACGATCAGCTTTACAACCCTGACTGTTTTACCCGTTCTAAACACTGCAGCCTTGACAAATGTCACCTCCACATCAGCCACGGGTGGAGGCAATATCACCAATGACGGCGGAGGGGCTATAACGGCAAGGGGGATGTGCTGGAGTACGAGTCAAAATCCGACGATTTCAGACAGTAAAACGTCCGACGGGACCTCGGCAGGAAGCTTTACAAGCTCCATAACGGAACTCTCCCCGGGAGTGGTTTACTATTTCAGGGCCTATGCTACCAACAGTGCCGGAACCGGTTACGGGAACCAGGTAACCTGCAGCACTGAAGCCGTTTTACCCGTGCTGACAACTTCAACAATCTCCGCTGTTCTGGCGACTTCAGCGGTAAGCGGAGGCGCTATCACGACTGACGGCGGATCTGCAGTTACGGCAAGGGGCGTTTGCTGGAGTTTGACCCAGAACCCGGCCGTGACCGATTCGAAGACCTCAGACGGAACCGGCGCCGGTAATTTCACCAGCAATCTTACCGCATTAAGCCCGGGTAAAACTTACTATGTCAGGGCGTATGCGACCAACAGTGTGGGAACAGCCTATGGCAACCAGCTGACATTATCTACGCCGGCGGTAACTGCAACTGTTTATACCATGAGAGCTTCCTTAATAACCCCGAACTCGCTCAGGACCGGAGGAACCGTCAGCAATGACGGAGGGGCGGCTGTCAGCGCCAGGGGGGTATGCTGGAGCACGAGTCAAAACCCCACCGTTTCAAACAGCAAAACGACAGAAGGTACCGGAACAGGTATCTTCGCCGGCCAGCTTACAGGATTATCACCGGCTACTACCTATTACATCAGGGCCTACGCCACCAACACCGCCGGTACCGGCTACGGAGACCAGATCACCGTTACCACTCTCGCAGCCATCCCAACCCTGACAACTTCGGCAGTTTCGTCCATCACCAACGCAAGCGCCACATCGGGCGGAACCGCCACGAGCGATGCCAGCGCACCGATCACTTCAAGGGGAATCTGCTGGAGCACGTCGCACAATCCGACCATTGACGATAAAAAGACATCGGATGGGACCGGATCAGGAACCTTTAGCAGTAATCTGACAGCGTTAAATCCCGACGTGACTTATTATGTGAGGGCGTACGCCACCAACAGTACAGGAACGGGATACGGCAACGAGGTTTCGTTTAAATCGGGCAGTTTAATAGTGACCGATGTGGACGGGAATCAGTATCATACCGTTACGATCGGCGACCAGGTATGGATGGTTGAAAATCTGAGGACCACCAAATTCAGAAACGGGGACGTCATCCCTAAAGCGACCGCCAATACGAACTGGGGAATTGAGAGTCCGCAATACTGCAACATCGATTACAATGACGCTAACGCATCTGTTTACGGGCCCTTATACAACTGGTACGTTGTTAAAGACAGCAGAAAAATTGCCCCCGAGGGATGGCATGTTCCATCCAAGACGGAATGGATGACTTTGGTTGATTACCTGGGGGGACAATCGGCAGCCGGGGGTAAACTTAAAGAAACAGGGACGAGCCACTGGACCAGTCCAAACACTGGGGCCACCAATGAGTCGGGATTTACGGCCCTCCCGAGTGCAGAGCATCAGTGCTGTACTTTTGAATACAAAGGGATGGCAGCAATGTTTTGGACTGCAACTGTTTATGAAGTATACAGTACCAATGCCTATTCGTTTTTTATTTCCAATTACAATAATAATTGTTCTACCGGAACCATGACCATGATCCTCTGGGCCGGTTACTCAATAAGATGCATTAGGGATTAAATCGGGGGATTGATAAAAAGGCCGAACGGATTGTCTTTTGATCGAAACGATTGATTTTGGTCAGGACAATCCGTTTTCTCGTTATTTCACTTTAAACTTACAACAAGATCCTATCACTTTCGGACAAAACAGTACAAGTGTTCACATATTGATAATTGTAGATTTGAGTAATTGCATTGACCGATATGTTTATAAATCTTGACAAAAAGATTAATCTATATTTTTATGAAAAATATTCAAGGAACAGGTATATCTGATTTACACCGGAGAATCAAGCCTTTTTTATTTCTGTTTTGTTTCTATCTGCTTATATCTTTTACAGTATCTGCCGGGGATCTTGGAAACGGCTTCTTTGATCATGGCGTTGCTTCACCCAACAGTAACCAACGTGGTGTAGTTGCAACAGTGGACGGGAACGGGAGAAATGTGGTTTTGGTATGGCTGTTTGATCACCGCGGCACTTATGCCCTGCAGATGATAGATGCTGAAACCGGAAAAAGCGAGCAGTTCCCGGTGCCTTTTGCTCCAAATAATGATGCAGTGTACTGTTCACTCCTCTCCAGTAAAAATAAGCTTTATACCCTTTTTGCCAATCACTTTGCAGAGTTTGATCCGGTAAAGCGGGCCTTCACTTTTAGCAAGGAATCGATGCCCCAGATGACTCCGGGAATGACCGAAGATGATAATGGTGTCATCTGGGCAGCTACTTATCCAAATTGCGGAATGGTCTCCTTTAATCCGGCTACCAAAGAATTCAGAGACTATGGTTACGTTTATAGTCAAAACTGGAAACAATATCCGGTAAGTGTGGCAGCTGACGATGCCGGATGGATTTATATAGGAATCGGCATTACATCCAGTCAGATTCTTGCGTTCAACCCTGTTACCGGCAAGGCTAAAACGGTGTTGAATGAAGCAGATCGTAAGCGGGGTTACGCTTTTGTTTATCGTGACCTGAATGGTAAGGTTTACGGCAAAGCATTAAAAGACTCCAAGGACGAAGGTTGGTACGAACTCCACAAAGGCACAGCCCTCAACATCGGTAAACATACCAGCATCAATTCCAAGCCCATTATTACCGGAAGCCAGGGTCTTTTTTATAAGGAATTTCCCGATGGCAAAAAGATCAAAGAGCTTGATTTAATTGATAGAAAACTCGTGGTAGAGACGCACGGCGGTGCGTCTTTACAGACCGTCCATTTCGACTATGCCTCCGAGGGCGCCTGGGTGATGGGTATCGCCGCGGCTCCGGATGGAACCATCGCAGGGGGAACCACCTTCCCGATGCGGTTCTTCGATTATAACCCCAAAACAGATAAGTTCATGGATAAACCCGCATTCGGCCAGTTTGATGCCTTAGCCCGTCAGGGCGACCGTTTTTACTTTGGCGTTTATCCATCCGGTTCTTTACTGGAATGGGATCCTTCAAAGCCCTGGATTGACACCAAAGAGGGAGAAGAAACCAATCCCAAAGTAATTGCCGCTTCCAGCCTTATGACTCATCGCCCTCACAGGGTACTTGCTTATCCTGACGGTAAAACGATTATCATGACCGGAACCCCCGAATACGGCTCCACCGGAGGTGGCTTGGTCTTTTGGGACCGTGAAAAAAAGGCCTCCACCGTTCTCAAAGATACCGCCATCATTCTTGACCAATCGACATTTAGCATTGCAGCCCTGCCGAAAGGGAAATTTATCGGAGGTACAACAACTCAGCCCGGAACCGGGGGTATCAGGAAAGCGAAAGAAGCAGAATTATACATCATGAACCTAAAGTTCAGGAAAGTAGAATGGCACAAGGTGCTTTTTCCTGAAGTTCAGGAATATAGTGATTTATGCCTTGCTCCTGATGGTCTTATCTACGGGATCGCTGACCGGAAAACCTTCTTTGTTTTTGATCCGGTGAAGCATACACTCGTTCACCAGCAGGAAATACCCGCCAGCTTTGGATCTACTGTAGTAAAAGAATCCTTACGGATCTTTATTCCGGGCCCAAATAAGGAAATGTTCCTGCTCTTCAAAAATGGCATCGTGCAGGTTGAACCCGGCTCCTTTAAACTGACCATGAAAGCCGAATCGCCTGTACCCATTCTCGCCGGAGGGGATTACCTGGATGGCAGAATTTATTTTGTAAGTGGATCGCACCTGTGCAGCTATAAGTTATAGTTACACAGAGTTATATTAATAAAAGAATTTAATGCTATTATTATGCAAATAATTCGTAATTCATTATTCAATGCCGTTTAGTTAAGGGAATCAAGATTTATCTCTTGTCTGAATGATCTGAAAATATTTTTGATGCCCTTCCATTGCCGTCAGCTTCAGCTGACGGATGAATATGTTGATTAAATAGGCTTTAGCCACATTTTTAAAAAATCAATGAGGCTAAAGCCATTAATGATTCAAACTTTCTCCGTCAGCTAAAGCTGA
>Ga0160425_1001049_pt1 | contig 29337 bp, 32 predicted proteins | sample BioMet8_FD_108193 | JGI IMG/M metagenome (GOLD analysis project Ga0160425, IMG submission 108193) | Microbial communities from bioreactor (seeded with sewage sludge) at Lawrence Berkeley National Lab, California, USA - Biofuel... | ecosystem: Engineered > Bioreactor > Anaerobic > Unclassified ...
CATCTATGTCCGTCATCGCGATATCTCTTCGCTTGTCCGGCTGCTTTTCCCACATCGCTATCGCCTCCAACCTCTATTTTACCACTCCTTCTCCTTCGTGTGCCTACCTTTTTTGACAAGCTGGGCAAAGCTCCCGCCTGCTGGCGGGAGCTTTGCTGTTTTACCGGCACCTGTCTAACGCGGTCCCGTTTTTCATTGTCAGCCTGCAAAGCCCACGGGATGCACCGCGTGGTCGTCCCTTGCGTTCAGGGCCCCCAGCTGCATATCCGCCAGCGCGGCGCCCCGGCGGACGCTGTCGAACCCGTATTTGCCACGTATGGAGTCCACCGCCCTGTCTATGCGGCGGAGTTTATCCCGATTTACATAATTGCAGAACATATCCATCTGCTCCGGCGCGTCGGAGCGGATCAGTTCTGTCGCCCTCACCCCGGCGGAGCGAAAAACCTCTCCCGGCGCGCGGCACTCCAGATACAGCGACAGCGCCGCCGACAAAAGCTCGTCCGTGAGGTCGGTGGGATACCGCAGGCGCATCCGGTGGCTGCGCCAGTCCAAGTCGTCGGCGCGGCGCACGGATACCTCCACCGTACGGCACAGGAAACCCGCCTCCCGCAGCCGGGCCCCCACGCTCTCGCACAGGGTCATAAGCACCAGCCGCGCCTCCCGGTCGCTGGTAATGTCCCGGGCGGTGGTGGTGCTGTTGCCCATGGATTTGGCCTCCGGCACATCGTCAGCGCGGCGCACCGGGGAAGTGTCCATGCCGTTTGCGAAGGCGTGGAGCATATATCCGCCCTTGCCGAAGGCCGCGCCCATGATGTCGGCGTCCGTCCGGGCGATATCGCCTATGGTGCTTATGCCCATGCGGGCAAGGCGGACGGAGGTGCTGCGGCCCACCATGAGGAGGTCGGAAGCCGGCAGCGGCCAAACCATATCCCGGAAATGCTCCCGGTCGATGACCGTCACGGCGTCAGGTTTTTTGTAGTCCGAGCCCAGCTTGGCCAGCACCTTGTTCCACGAAAGGCCCACTGACACCGTAAGCCCGGTTTCCTCCCTCACCCGCCGGTTTATGTCCCGGGCGGCGGCCGCCCCGTCCCGCCAGGCGTAGCAGTTGGTGATGTCCAGCCAGCTTTCGTCTATCCCGAAGGGCTCGCACATATCGGTATAGCAGGAGTAGATATCCCGGATGATCCGGGAATACTTTATATATCTGTCAAAATGGGGTTCCACGATCATCAGCTCCGGGCACTTCTGCCGTGCCTGCCATATGGCCTCGCCCGTCTTCACCCCGGCTTTTTTTGCCAGTTCGTCCTTGGACAGCACTATGCCGTGGCGCTCCTCCGCCTCGCCGCACACCGCCACCGGCCTGCCCCGCAGTTCGGGCCGGTACAGCAGTTCTATGCTGGCAAAACAGTTGTTTATGTCCGAGTGAAGTATTACTCTGTCCATAGCAATTCTCCAAATAAGATATTATCTTAAGTATATTATCTTATTTGAATAATTCAAGGGCAGTTTTTTATCTTTTTCGGAGAATTTTTCTTGTGTTTTTTGTATGGCTCCTATATAATGTGGTCAGAGGTGAGGCGCATGCACAAGTCCGTAGGCGAAACCCTGACGGCGCGGCGCAGGGAGCTGGGTCTTTCCCAGACCGAGCTGGCAGCCGCCCTGAAAAAATACGGCGTGAGGGTGACCAATCAGGCCGTGTCCAAATGGGAAAACGATATTACGCAGCCGGGCGCGGGGCAGTTCCTGGCCCTGTGCGCTGCTCTGGATATAGACGACGTCCGCGGCTTTTTTCAAAACGGCGGGGATGGATATCTGCGCGGTCTCAACTATGAGGGCCGGAAGAAGGCCCTGGAATATATCGACCTGCTGCGTCTCAGCGGCAAATACTCGCCGAGAGCGGAGACCGGATACGCACGGACTCTGCCCCTTTATTCCCTTGCGGTCTCCGCCGGCACCGGTCAGTTTCTGGACGGCGAGGACTATGAGATGACCGAAGCGGACTACAGCGTACCCGCCGACGCGAATTTCGGCGTCAGAGTTTCCGGCAGCAGCATGGAGCCCAGGTTCCACAACGGACAGATAGTATGGGTGCGGCAGCAGCGCACTCTGGAAAACGGAGAGACCGGTGTGTTTCTTTATGACGGCAGCGCATATCTCAAGCAGCTTTTCACAGATGAAAACAAGCTTGTCCTCCACTCGCTGAACCCGGATTACAGCGACATATATGTTTCCGCCGCCCTGCCGCTGCGGGTGCTTGGCAAGGTACTATGAAAAAAAGCTCCCGCGCCTTCTTATGGACGCTTTTCGCGCTCTACTGCGCCGTAATGCTGTGGCTGCTGTTCCACAGGGCCAGCCGGCTGACGTACATGCCGTACTGGGACACAGTCAGGGCCAATCTCAACCTTGTCCCCTTCCGCACCATGCGGCTTTTCTGGGACAGCTATTCCTTTATGCCCAGGGCTGCCATGATAAATCTTGCGGGCAACGTGGCGGTTTTCATACCGCTGGGGCTTTTTCTGCCCTGCCTGTGGAAAAATCAGCAGAGGCTGTGGCTGTTCGCGCTGACCGTGGTGCTGGCCGTGGCCGCCGTGGAGGTCACACAGCTTTTCACCTTCACCGGCTCCTGCGACGTGGACGATCTCATCCTCAATCTGGCCGGTTCTCTCATGGGCTTCGGCATATTCAGCATTCCCGCCGTTAAGCGCGGACTTACGGAAAAAGGCTTTTCAAAATAAGCCCAGATTTATTCATTTATTTCTTCAAAAAGAGGGACTGTTCTTTCGCAAAAGAACAGTCCCTCTCAGACTGTCAAAAAAGTGTTTTTGACAGTCTCAAAACGCCGACTTTTTGCGAAAGCGCATTTTCGCAAAAAAGTCGCTGCGCTCCCCAAAGCCATGCGCCGCATGGCTTTGGCGGCTATTCATCTTATTCGAGGCGGGGCTCCGCCCCCGTCGAGCTCCCCCCGAGAAAATCTGGACAGCTGGTATTTTCAGTTCTTTGACAAGCTGTGAGTTGCCGCCCGGTTTGCGCCGTGCGCTTATCTTATCATCGGGTAATAATAGTGTACCAGCAGATCAACGCAGGCGCCGTAGCTCTCCAGCCCCAGGGTCTGTCCGTTGCCCTGCAGGTTGGATTCGTAGGCGGAGCTGGAGACCTTGCTGACAAAGCTCTCCCGGTAGGCGTCCCAGTAGGCGTCGTTGTTCTCTATATCGGCCAGAACAGGCGCAGAAAGGGTGTCCTTCACCTCCTGCCAGGCGTCCTCATCCGCCTCATACAGAGCGTTGCTCAGATATATGTACGCCGAAAGCGCGCCGGAATATTCAAAGTCCGCGTCGCCGGAATCCATGCAGGCCGCGGCCGCGATAAAGTTGCACTCCTGCTCCTCCCCTATTCCCCGCTGGTGGGATATTTCGTGCTCCGCCGTGTACGGCAGCATCACTGCCGGCGAATCCATGTTCACGTTGGTCTCTCCGGTGAGCGGGAAGAAAAAGCCAGTGAAATCCGTAAGGCTCATGACCTTGGAGCAGACGATGCCCTTCGGCCGCAGCGCCGCTCCGTCCAGGAAGCCCCACTTGTCCGAAGCGTTTTCGTACACCTTCACCGCACGGTCGAGAATATCGTTTCTGTCGGCGGCAAAAAGCCCGTTCTCGTTTCGTTTTACCTTTGAGGCATACTCGTCGGCCATTTTGGCAAAGTACTCCGTCACCGCCCGCAGTTCTTTTTCGCTCACCGGCCCGTTGTCGATGCCCGACTGCTCCGCAAAGGTGGGCGCGTAGTAATACGGCGTCCACAGATACGAGTACGCAGCCCAGAACAGAAGGCATATCATGCCCAGTGTCAGTATAGTTATGTAAACTCTTTTCCCCTTCTGCGGTTTCTTTATAATGCGCACTATCTGTACTATTATGTAAACTATGATAAACCCGACCGCCAGGGCGTAAAAAAGCTCCGCCGCCGAAAACGGCAGGTGCGCGCACAGCTTGGCCATAAAAATATGGTATGGCCGTGAGAAGCCGTAATACACCCGCTCCATGCCCTTTCCGTCCCCGGCGCGCAGAACGTACCCAACAATTATGGCGGCGGCGGACAGAACGCATATTATCAATCTCGCCGGCCCCAGGTCCCGGAGGCGTATTTTGTTTTTCGTCTTTTCATTCATGGGCCGATTATAGTCTTTTGCGCGGCGGATGTAAATAAAAGCGCCCATCCAAATCTTGCCTCATGGGCGCGGATATGATATGCTCCCTGAAAAGGATGTGAGAGCATGGTAATAGAGAAAGGCGCGGCAGATGATATAGACGGGCTTGTGGATATGTACGGCCGCGTCTGCGACGCTCTGAACGACGGAATAAACTATCCAGGCTGGAAAAAAGATGTATATCCGGACCGGAGCACTGCAGTCTCCGGGCTGGCCGACGGCGGTCTGTTTGTCGCCCGGCTGGACGGGGCGACGGCCGGGTCGTTTATTCTGCGCCACGATCCGGAGCCCGGCTATGCTCTGGCCGACTGGGGCGCTGAGCTGGATTACAGGGACATCTTCGTTGTCTACACTCTCTGCGTAGCCCCGGAATACAAGGGCCGCGGTCTGGGCCGGGAGCTGATGGAGTTTATACTGGAATACTCCGCCGCCCAGGGCATGAAGGCTGTGCGGCTGGATGTATACGATAAAAACATGCCAGCCATAGAGCTGTACAGGAAGTGCGGTTTTCAGTATATAGATACCGTTGACCTGGGCTACGGCGAGTATGGGCTGGACGCCTTCGAACTGTACCAGAAGCTTTTATAAAAAAGAGTCTGCATTTTTTGAATTCAGGCTCTTTCTATGTCTTTGTCATACACCATATCTGCGCCGTCTGCCGGAAGAGCGAGTCAAAGCTCCACGCCCTGCCGCTGCGCTCGGTGCTGCTGGGGTCGTAGATTTTGAAGCCCCCGGGCCCGCGGCCGTAAATGACGATAAAGTGTCCCGACATGGTAAAGTCCCCCGGCGTCATGGACGCAATGAGAACTCCACCGTTTTTAAGGCAGGACTCCATAGCGCTTTTGTCCATGCTTATCTGCTCCCCGGTAAGCCCTAGCCCGGCGGCGCCGCCGGTGAACAGCTCCCAGGAGGTACCTGAGCCCGGCACGTAATAGCCCCCGTTTTCCGCATAATCAGACACATAGTCCGGCGTATAGCCGGTGTCGCCGGTGAGACCTATAGCCGCCATAGAAAGGCAGGTGGGACCGCAGGCGGTGTTGCCGGCGCATGAGCTGCCGTAGGGGTGGAAAGCCCAGCGGCTGTCGTACTGGACAAGATAGGGTATCTCCCCCGCTTTCAGGTCAATATCCCAGGTCTGCGTCGGCGCAGGCTCGGCAAACGGTGCAAGCAGCACAAAATCTATCTTCTCAGGCGACAGCAATATGGTATTCACCGCCGTCTGGTCGTAGCTGCCCATGTGCTCTATGAAAAATTCGATCTTTTCCTTATACTTGGGATACCTGCGCTCCGCCGCCTGCAGCGAGTCCATATCCGACTGCTGGCACTGGAACTCTCCGCCTTCTGTCCCGGCCGCCAGCGCGTCCAGATCCACTGAAAAATCGGTTCTGATGTTCTCCGTGGGCACGCGCACAGGCATACCTATGGACGAAAAGCCATCCGTGACCTTGTATGCCGCTATCGCCAGCACGGCAAGCAGCAAAACAAGCAGGCCTCTGCCTCCGTGCCGCCTGCGCTTTCCGTTTTTTCGTCCCCCCGCCATGTGCGCGCCTCCGTATAGTCTGTATTAAACGTAGTAATACAGACTATACGCTGTCAGCACGGGTTTGTCAATACTAGTCGGAAGAAGGCGTCATCCTCCGGTATATGCGAATTCCTCCAGCCAGCGGCGCACGGAGCGGGTCATTTCCCTGGAAAAGCCGCTGTCGTACTTCCTGGCGCAGAACGCCCGCATCCACTCCCCGAAATTTTCGTCGGAACAGTTTTTTGAAACCATGCGGCGAAGCTCGCCGTCATCAAGGCGGCGGTAGGCATTTTCATGGACGATCAGGTTCATGTCGCAGCGCTGCGGCTTTTCCCGCTCCGCCTGCTGCGGCGTGGGATATCCGAACGCCGCGAGAGCCGCGGGAAAAACATATTCCGGTAGTCCCAGTATTTCCCGCTGCATTTCCGCGTTTTCCATGATGTCGCCCGCGTAGCAGCTGCCTATGCCCAGACTCCACGCCGCGGTGACGGCGTTCTGGGCGGCGATGAGCGCGTCGTCCACGGCAAGGAGCAGGTCGCCCGCTCCCGGAGCTCTGGGCGAGCAGCCGGCCAGAACATAGGCGTCGTACCACTTCAGGGCGTCGGCACAGAACACCAGCACCATGGGCGCCTTCGCTATAAACGGCTGGTGGTCGCAGCTGTCGGCCAGCGCATCCTTCACTTTTTTGGACGTGACGTCGATGATGGTATATAGCTGCTGGCAGCCGGCGGTGGGCGCCTGCACGGCGGCGGAGAGGATTTCGGACTTTAAGTCGGCTCCTATCGGTCTGTCCTCAAAGGAGCGCACGGATCTGCGCTGGTGCAGCTGTCTTAAAACTTCGTTCATGGCCGTCCTCCTGTTAAAAAAGCAGCTCCGGCAAAAGTCGGAGCTGCTTAATAATTTTGATTATGCGTTTGCTTCCTTGGCCTTGCCGCACAGGGCGGTGAAAGCCTCGGGATCGTGGATCGCCATCTCGGAGAGCATCTTGCGGTTCATCTCGATGCCGGCGGTCTTCAGACCGTGCATGAAGGTGGAATAGTTCATTCCGTTCATCTTGCAGCCCGCGGAAATACGGGTGATCCACAGCTGACGGAAGTCGCGCTTCTTCTGCTTGCGGCCGACGTAGGAATAGCGGCCGGTCTTCATCATCTGCTGGTTGGCCATCTTGTAGTGGCGGGACTTGTTGCCCCAGTAGCCCTTTGCCAGACCGACTATCTTGCTTCTATTCTTGCGCGTCATCATCGCGCCTTTAACTCTAGCCATTTGTTATATCCTCCTATTCGTAAAGACAGCCCTTATTTGTAAGGGATCATTTTCTTGATTGCGTCGACATTGGTTCCGTCGGCATAAGTTGCGGAGCGCAGACGACGGCAGCGCTTGGTGTCCTTCTTGGTGAGGATATGGCTCTTAAAAGCGTGAGCGCGCTTCACCTTACCGTTTTTGGTGAGGTTGAATCTCTTCTTGGCGCCACTGTGGGTTTTCAGTTTGGGCATTGTGGTTTTCTCCTTTACGTAAGCTATCATATCACAGGCTGTGCCTGTAATGAACTGAATTTATTCGGCCTTGGAATCGCTGTCCGCAGGGGCTTCGTCAGTCTGTTTCTCGCCTTCGGCGGCGGTTTCAGCCTCGGCCTTTTTCTTTTCCTTGGCGGCCTTCTGGATGGCGGCCTGGGACTTGGGTGACAGGAACATGGACATGTTGCGGCCTTCCAGCTTGGCTTCCTTGTCCAGGTTGCCGACCTCACCGCATCTGGCGGCAAAATCCTTCAAAAGCACACGGCCGATGTCCGTATGGGCCATCTCGCGGCCGCGGAAGCGCACAGTGACCTTCACGCGGTCTCCGTCGGTCAGGAATTTCTGCGCATTCTTCAGCTTCGTGGCGATGTCGTTTTCGCCGATGCCGGGGGACATGCGTATCTCCTTGACTTCCATAACGCGCTGGTTCTTTTTGGCTTCCTTGTCTCTTTTTGCCTGCTCGAAACGGAACTTGCCGTAATCCATGACCTTGCACACGGGCGGATTGGCGGCCGGTGAAATCTTGACAAGGTCAAGGTCCTTCTCCTCTGCGATCTTCAGCGCGTCGGCCGAGGACATGATGCCCAGCTGCTCGCCCTGGTCGCCGATAAGACGTACCTGACTGTCCGTTATCGCCTCGTTGATCTCGTGCTCTGCGTTTGCTATATTCAAACACCTCCAGCAATAAAAAGCGCGGATGCATGGCATCCGCGCGCAAAAACGTCTTAAATTCCCCGCAGGGAAACGTTCATGTTGACCTCAGCTGGCCCGATGGCCGCCGGGTGAGGACGGGGATGCCGTACCTTCTTTGTTTTAGCTTAATTAATATATCAGTCTGCCCGGCCGCTGTCAAGCGATTTTTGCGGCAAAATCGGGATTTTTTACTGAAAAAGCTCCGAAATACGGCTTATTTCTCCTCTTCCGCTTCGGTTTTCGGCTCCTCGGCACTCTCAGCGGGCTGCTCAGGCTCTCCGACGTTCTCCTCCTGCTCTTCAGGTGCGATCTCTACGGCCGGCTCCTCTGGCTTCTTTTCCTGCGCCGCTGTGGCCGCCTGCTCCGTCTCTGCGGCCATGGCCAGCTTCACGATGCGGCTGGTGCCAAGTCTGTCCGCGCCAAGATTGATAAAGTCCTCGGCATCCTGCAGGGACGATATGCCGCCCGCTGCCTTGACCTTCATGCTGGCCGGGCTCTCCCGGCGCAGCAGCGCCACATCCTCGCGGGTGGCTCCGCCCTTGGAAAAGCCGGTGGAGGTCTTTATATAATTTGCTCCGCAGTCGGCAACTATTCTGCACAGGGTGGTCTTTTCCTCGTCGGTGAGAAGGCAGCACTCGATGATGACCTTCAGCGTCTTGTTGAGGCAGGCTGCGCGCACGGCGCGGATGTCCGCCGCCACATCGCCCCAGCAGCCGTCCTTCACCATGGAAAGGTTCACCACCATGTCTATCTCGTCCGCGCCGTTTTTCACGGCGTCCGCGGTTTCAAAGGCCTTGGCGGCGGTGGTCATATAGCCATTGGGAAAGCCGATGACCGTGCATATCTTCATGCGGCCGTTCACATAGCGTCTGGCTCCGGCAACATGGCAGGGCGGGATGCACACGGAGGCGCAGCCGTATTTGATCGCCTCGTCGCACAGGTCTCTTATCTCCAGCGCCGTGCAGTCCGGGCGCAGCAGAGTATGGTCGCACTTTGCCAGGATATCTTCAAGTTCCATATATAAACGTCCTTTCGTAATCGGTTGAATGAATTATACCCCGAAACGCGCGCATATTCAAGTGACGGACACGAATATGATTAAGCAGTCTTATGATAATACGAGGTGTAAATCATGGAAGAAACGACTGTTGCAAATCATGTTGTGCTGCGGGGCATAATGGCGGAGGCGCCGGAATTTTCCCACTCCAGCCGCGGTGAGCGGTTCTATACCTTTCCGCTGGAGACAAAGCGCCTGTCGGGCGCCGTGGACAGGATAAATGTGGTGCTGAGAGAGGACGCGCTTTACTCAGAGCTGGGCGAGGCGGAAAAAATCACCGTCTCCGGAGAGCTGCGCTCGTTCAACAACCGCCGGGGCGGCGGGGCGCGGCTGGTTATAACCGTGTTCGCCCGGGAGATTGCCTTCGAGGACGGACCGGACGTGAACGAGGTGGAGCTAACCGGCACCCTGTGCAAGCAGCCCAATCTGTGCACCACGCCCATGGGCCGGGACATATGCGATCTTATGCTGGCAGTGAACCGGCGCTGCGGCCGCTCGGACTACCTGCCATGCATCACCTGGGGCCTGAAGGCCCGGGAGGCCGCCGGGTGGAGCGTCAGCGACCGGGTGCGTCTCACCGGGCGCATACAGAGCCGTGGGTACATAAAGCTCATCGACGGCGAGGCCTACGAGCGCACAGCCTTTGAGGTATCGGTGGTGGAGATAGAAAAGCTGTAAACCATTTTTCAGCGGTGAGACCGTTCTTTCAGTTGAAAGAACGGTCTCACCGTCCAAGGCGTTATTTCTTTGGTATTATTTCTATCCAGTAGCCGTCGGGGTCCTGGATGAAATATATGCCCATGGCGGGATTTTCAAAGCAGATGCAGCCCATGGCGGCGTGCTTTTCGTGGGAAGCGGCCATGTCGTCCGTCTGGAAGGCCAGGTGGAACTCCTGCTCTCCCAGATCGTAGGGCTCCTTCCTGTCCGCCATCCAGGTGAGCTCAAGCTGGAAATCCGTCCCGCCGTCGCCCAGGAACACCAGCCTGAAGCTGCCGTCGGCGGCGTTCTTTTCACGCACCGGCTTCAGACCAAGAGCCTGGTCGTAAAACTTCAGGCTACGGTCCAGGTCCAGTACGTTGAAGTTGAAATGATTAAATCTGAACATTTTCTGCCCTCCGGTTTTTTTGTTTAAGTATACCCGAGCCATATTTGCTTGTCAAAGCAAAAAAGGGTTGGAATGAGCGGCCGTTGAATGTATAATAAAGTAAATCATTATATGTTCTTCGGAGGCCACCATGGATGTTTCGGCCCTTATGAAAAAATATATCCCGGAAGACGACGTCTTCCTCTACAATACCGGCGCCGCCCGCAAGGCATGGCTGCTGTTTGGCTGCCATTATCTGCCCGATGAGGGCGCGCACATGTTCGTCCTTTGGGCGCCTGGCGCGCAGCGCGTGTCGCTGGTGGGCGACTTCAACGGCTGGAATGCCGGCGCCGCTCCCATGACCCGGCGGGACGGCGGCATATGGTGCGCCTTTGTGCGCGGAATGGGAAACGGCAGCCTCTATAAATACGCCGTCACCGGCGCAGACGGCCGTACCGTACTGAAATCCGACCCCTTCGCCTTCTGGTCGCAGACAGGCTCGGAGACCGCCTCCCGGGTGTGGGACGGCGGCGATCACATCTGGCACGACGCCGCGTTTATGGAAAAGCGGGCCGGCACTGACCATCTGGCCTCCCCCATGTCCATTTACGAGGTGCACCTGGGCTCCTGGCAGGACTTCAATCCCGGCAACGGACCCATATACCGCCAGGCGGCGGACGGGCTTTCCAAATACTGCCGGGACATGGGCTACACCCATGTGGAGCTGCTGCCCATAACCGAGTACCCCTTCCCCGCCTCCTGGGGCTATCAGGTAACTGGCTACTACGCCCCCACCGCGCGCTACGGCACTCCGGAAGACTTTCAGTATTTCACTGACACCCTGCACCGCGCCGGCATCGGCGTAATAATAGACTGGGTGCCCGCCCACTTTCCAAGGGACGAGCACGGTCTGGCCGCGTTCGACGGCACGCCGCTTTACGAGTGCAAGGAAAAGCGCATGGCCGAGCATCCCGAGTGGGGCACGCTTATATTCGATTACGCCATGCCGGAGGTGCAGAGCTTTCTCATCTCCTCCGCCTGCATGTTCTTCGACCGCTACCATGTGGACGGCATACGTGTGGACGCCGTGTCCTCCATGCTGTATCTGGATTACGGGCGGAAGCAGGGCGAGTGGACGCCCAACAAGGACGGCGGCAACATAAATCTGGGCGCGGTGGACTTTCTGCGAAAACTCAACGCGGCCGTGCTCACCACCTACCCCGGATCCGTCACCATCGCCGAGGAATCCACCGCCTACCCAATGGTGACCTATCCCCCTGCCGACGGCGGACTGGGCTTCACCTTCAAGTGGGACATGGGCTTCATGCACGACACGCTGGACTACATGTCCTCCGACCCTTATTTCCGCTCCGGCTGCCACGACAAGCTCACTTTTTCCATGATGTACGCTTTTTCGGAGAACTTTATCCTGGCCTATTCTCACGACGAGGTCGTCCACGGGAAATGTTCCATGATAAACAAAATGTCCGGGCCATACGACCAGAAATTTGCCTCACTAAGGACGCTGTACGGCTATCAGTTCGCCCACCCCGGCAAGAAACTCACCTTCATGGGTTCCGAGTTTGGGCAGTTCATCGAATGGAATTATGAGAAGAGCCTGGACTGGATGCTGTTGGATTACCCCAAGCACGAGGGCCTGCGCCTGTATTTGAAGGCACTCAACAGGCTGTATGCAAAATGCGGCGCCATGTACGAGATCGACAAATCCTGGGACGGCTTCAAATGGCTGAACGTGGACGACCGCGACCGCTCCTCCGTGGCTTTTCTCCGCACAGGCAACACCGAGGGCAGCGGGAAATATCTTATCTGCGTGTGCAATTTCACCCCCGTGACCTACGAAGGCTTTGTCATCGGCCTGCCCATGCCCGGCAAAATCCGGGAGCTTCTCAGCAGCGACGATGTAAAATTTGGCGGAAGCGGTTTACATAATTTAAAGACCATACACAGCGTCCGGGAGTCTTTCCTGGATATGGATTATTCGGCGAAGCTGACCCTGCCCGGTATGTCGGCAGTGTATTTCAGCTATGAACCCCAAAACAAATGAGGATTGAAAGGAGCGGCGCAAAATGAAACGGGAATTTCAGAAAATGCTTAAAGACAAAGGCCGCACGGAGCTGCCAAAGGTGCTCGTTGCGGCGGCCGAGTGCGCGCCGCTGGCCAAAACCGGCGGCCTTGCCGACGTGGTGGGCACCCTGCCGAAGGCTCTGGGAGAGCTTGGCATCGATGCCCGGGTGATCATGCCGCTGCACAAGGTCATCAAGGACAAGTACGGCGACAGGATAGAGCACATGTTCTATTTTTATGTAAACCTCGGCTGGCGCACTCAGTATGCCGGCATCGAGAAGCTGGTGCTGGACGGCGTCACCATATATCTGGTGGACAGCGAATTTTACTTTGGCGGCCCCATATACCGGGGCGGCGACCCGGAGGGCGAGCAGTACGCATTTTTTGACAGGGCCGTGCTGGACTGCATACCCAATCTGGACTTTGCCCCCGACGTTATACACTGCAACGACTGGCACACGGCCATGATCCCCATGCTGGCAAAAACCCAGTACGGCGCGCCCCAGAGCGGAATAAAGTATCTGCTGACCATACACAACATCAAATACCAGGGCCAGTACGGCTTTGAATATGTCCGCGACCTGCTGGGCGTGGACAGCAAATACTACACGCCCGAGTTCATGGAGCTCAACGGCTGCGCCGACTTCATGAAGGCCGGCTGCGTATTTGCCGACAGAATAAACACCGTGAGCCCCAGTTATGCCGAGGAGATAAAAACAACCTATTATGGCGAAGGGCTGGAGGGTATTCTGAACGCCCGCTCCCATGAGCTGACCGGCATAATAAACGGCATAGACAAGACCGTTTTCAACCCCCACACCGACCCGGTGCTGCCCGCCTGCTACGACAAGGGACACCTGAACGGCAAGAAAGAGTGCAAGCGCTATCTGCAGCTCAGCATGGGGCTGGAGCAGCGTGAGGACGCGCCCATCGTGGCCATGGTCACCCGCATGACGGAGCAGAAGGGCTTCGACCTTGTGGTGAGGATGCTGGACGAGCTGATGGAGTACAACGACATGCAGTTCATGCTGCTGGGCAGCGGCGACGAGAATTACGAGAGCTTCATGCGCTGCGCCGAGGACAGGTACAAGGGCAGGCTTTGCGCCTACATCGGATACAGCGACAAGCTGTCCCATCTGGTATACGCGGGCAGCGACTTTTATCTCATGCCCTCCCGGTTCGAGCCCTGCGGCATAAGCCAGATGATCGCCATGCGCTACGGCTCCGTGCCCATAGTGCGGGAAACCGGCGGCCTGCGGGATACCGTCGTGCCATATAACCAGTTCACCGGCGAGGGCGACGGCTTCACCTTTGCGGATTTTAACGCCCATCTTATGAAGGACGCGGTACTGAGGGCACTGGACGCATACCAAACTCCGGAAGTCATGAACGGACTTGTAAGATCCGCCATGGAGGCCGACTTCGGCTTTGAAAAATCCGCCGAAGAATACGCGAAATTATACATATGGATGCTTTAAAAAATAATACCTACACAATATATTTCGGCGGGAGCTATCAGGAGCACTGGTCCAACGATTACCGCCTCACGGTGACCTATTCAGACCGCGCCGCCGTCTGCGCCCGCCGGGAGAACGGCAGATGGACGCCTGACTCTCCCCTGCCCGCGCTGCCGCTGGCGGAGGAATACTTCGCCGCCGCCTGCGACACGGCTCAGGCTATGGATCGCTGCGGCGCGCTGGGACTGGACCGGGGCAGAATATACGAGGTCTTCTCGTCGGAAAGCCCGGTGGCCCCTTTCGAGCTTATGCGGGCGCTGCTGGACGACTGGGGCTTTGAATTCGACGACGCCATCGACATGGTGGTACGCTGCTGCGGCGGCAGGATAGACCTGGGCGTCAGCGAAGAAGCATTATGTAAACTTGAGCCCCGCACCGCCCATCTCATACACATTCTGGACACGGCCCTGGCCGTGCGCACCTTTGCTCTCCACGACTCCAGGAAAGCCGAGTACCGCTCCCCTGCCGGCGCGGTGAAAACCGGCGATTCCCTGCGCCTTGCCGTGCTGGACGCAGGCGGCGGCATCCCCTCCGCCGCGTGTGTGATTTTCGGCGATCACGGGGAAAAAGAATATCCCATGACTAAGGCAGGGCGGGTCTTTTCGGTTGACATAACTGTACAGGACGAGCCTGAAGCCCTGTGGTACTGCTTCCGTCTGGACACCTACAAGGGCGTGAAGTGGCTTTGCCACGACGCCTCCGGTTTTTACGGCACGGTGGGCGGCGCCCGCTCCGGCGGCTTCCGGCTTACGGTGTACGACAGGAACTTCAAAACACCGGACTGGTTCAAGGGCGGCGTCATGTACCAGATATTCCCGGACAGATTTGCCTTCTCCCTGGACGGCACCGCCGAGCGCGGCATCGAATATCACATCTCGCTGGGACAGATGCCTGAGCTGCACAAAAACGCGGGCGAGCCTGTGCGTTGGCTGCCCAGGCATTTTGAAAAAGACTACGAGCCCGATGATTTTTACGGCGGCACGCTGAACGGCATTGCCGAAAAGCTGCCGTATCTTGCGGAGCTTGGCGTCACGGTCATATATCTCAATCCCATTGTGGAGGCCCGCTCCAACCACCGCTACGACACCTCCGACTATATGAAGGTGGACCCTGTGCTCGGCACGAATGAGGACTTTATTAAGCTGTGCTCCGAGGCCGGTAAGTTTGGCATGCGGATAATAACCGACGGCGTATTTTCCCACACCGGCGCGGACAGCGTGTACTTCAACCGCTTCTCCCATTATCACGCAAAAGGCGCATGCCAGGGTCCTGACTCCCCGTACTATAAATGGTACAGCTTCAAACGCTTCTGCGACAAATACAAGTGCTGGTGGAACTTCCCCGACCTCCCGGAGGTGAACGAGGAGGATCCGGACTGGCAGGACTTTGTGGTCAGCGGGGAAAACAGCGTGGTTAAGACCTGGCTGCGCCGGGGCGCCTCCGGATGGCGGCTGGACGTGGCAGACGAGCTGCCGGACGACGTTCTTTCGCTTATCCGCCGGTCCGCAAAAGAAGAAAAACCGGACGCCCTTATTCTTGGAGAGGTCTGGGAGGACGCCGTAATCAAGGAAAGCTACGGCAGCAGGCGGCGCTACGCCCTGGGAAACGCGCTGGACACAGTGATGAACTATCCTCTGCGCACCGCCGTGCTGGATTTCATGCACGGGCATTCGGACGCCTATACCCTGCGGGATTTTCTGGACGGCCAGCGGCTGAATTATCCGGAACCGATGTACGCCTGCCTGATGAATCTCATGGGCTCCCACGACGTGGAGCGTCTGCGCACCAGTTTATCTTCCGATATCGACGTGAAGACTTTACAAAGAAGCGAGCAGGCGTCCTTCGCCGCCTCCCCTGAGGCCGACGAACGGGCCGCAAAACTGGAAAGGCTCTGCGCGGCAATACAGTTTTCGCTGCCGGGTGTGCCCAGCATATACTACGGCGACGAGCTGGGCATGACCGGCTGCCGTGATCCCTTCAACCGTCTGCCTCTGCGGGAGGGCAGTCACAGCCCGCTGGAATTTTATAAAGAGCTGTCCGGCATACGCCGTGATAATATTATGTCAACCTATGCTGTATACTTTGCTGCCTGCGGCCCGGACGTGCTGCTGATAAGCCGCTCCGGCGGCGGCCGGGAGATACTCACCGCAGTAAACCGCTCCGGCTCCCCCCGCCCCGTGTTCTCCGGCAAAGCGGGCGTTGACCTCATAAGCGGCGAAAAAGCTGCGGAAAGGTTTGTTCTGCCCCCGTATACAGCCGTGATTCTGAGATTGGAGTGAACAGCAATGGAACTTAAAATCGACAACACAAAAACATACGCTGTGGCTCTGGAAGGCGGCGGCGCCAAGGGGGCCTACGAAATAGGCGTCTGGAAAGCGCTGGATGAGGCCGGAATAAAATACAACGCGGTTTCCGGCACCTCCGTTGGCTCAATGAACGCCGCGCTGATGGCCATGGGCGACCTTGACCATGCCATTGAGCTGTGGGAAAACGTCAGCATGTCCCAGGTCATAAACGCCGACCCCGAAGAGATGGAGCGCCTTGTAAAGCAGGACATCCGTCTGGACGATTTGGGAGGCATGGCACGGCAGGTAGTTGGCATAATATCAAACCGCGGGCTGGATATCACGCCTCTGCGCAATCTGCTGCGCACGGTGGTGGACGCGGACAAAATAAAGAATTCCGGTGTGGAGCTTTTTATAACCACAGTCTCGCTGACGGACAAGAAGGAACTGGAGATCCGGCTGAACGACATGGACCGGGATGAAATGTGCGATATGCTGCTGGCAAGCTCCTATCTGCCGGCCTTCCGGCTGGAGCCGCTGGGCGGCAAGTTCTACGCCGACGGCGGCTTCAAGGACGCCGTGCCCATACATGTCCTCATCGAAAACGGCTACCGGGACATTATTGAGGTACGCATGCACGGCATCGGCCGTAAGCGCAGGTTCAAGATCCCGGACGACGCCAGCATAATCACGGTGGACGCATGGGCGTATCTGGGCAAAATACTTAGTTTTGTACCCGAACAAAGCCGCTACGACCTGCAGGTCGGGTATCTGGACGGGAAACGCGCCCTGTACGGTCTGTACGGCAGGCAGTATTATATTCAGCGCACCCTGTCCGAGCGCGAGGCACTGGACATGCTTATTGATGCGGAAAACGCACAGGACGGCACCCACACCATGCGCGATATCTGCGAGTCGGATATACCGGCCCTTGCCCGCTTTGTGGGCGCTCCCGACGGCGGTTATTACGACATACTCACTGCCGCCTTGGAGCATGAGGCCGACGCCCTGGGCGTGGAGAAGCTGGCAATAAGGACCGACAGCGAGCTTATGGACGCCATAAACGCAGCCCGTGCGGAGGGTGACGGGAAATGATCCTCGCCTGTCCAGTATGCGGGCAGCCGCTCACGCCCGACAGCGGTGCGCTGAAGTGCCCGTCCGGTCACAGCTTCGACGTGGCTCGTCAGCATTATGTAAACTTACTGCTGTCCAACGCCTCCGGCGGCAAGCGCCACGGCGACGACAGAGCCATGGTGCGAGCCCGCACGGAGTTTCTGGACGCCGGCTACTACGATGCCTTCCGGGATGCTGTGACGGCCGCGGCGGCGGAGCTTATACCCAGGGGCTCCCCTGTTATCGATGCAGGCTGCGGAGAGGGTTTTTATACCTCTGCGGTGCGGCGCGCCGTCGGCGCCGACATGTGCGGCGCGGACATATCCAAAACCGCGCTCATCGCGGCGGCGCGGCGGGACCCGGAGCTGACGCTGTGCGCGGCGGGTGTGAACCGCCTGCCGGCAGCTGACGGCGCGTGCGCGGGCGTTCTGAACATATTCGCCCCCTGCTGCGAATCAGAATTTTCCCGGGTGCTCCGTCCCGGCGGCGTTCTCATCCGGGGCGTGCCCACGGAAAGGCACCTGTGGGGCCTGAAGTCCGCGGTGTACGCCGAGCCGTATCTCAATTCTCCGCCGGAAGAGGAGCTTGGCGGCTTTGAGCTTGCCGCCAGGCGCGATGTCACCTATAACATCACGCTGAAAAGTCAGTCCGACATACATAATCTTTTTATGATGACGCCATACTATTATAAAACGGGTCAGCGGGATCAGGAAAAGCTGGAGGCGCTGTTGTCTCTGGAAACGGAGCTGGGTTTTGCCGTCCTGATATACAGAAAACGAAAAAAACGTTAGCACTCTATTTCATCGAGTGCTAACGTTTACATTTTGTTCATAATTAGTTCATGATTTTTTCATATTTGTACTGTATTTTTATATATAGAAAGAAACGAAAGTTATAAATACGTTTCCGAAAGTTATAAACAACACATAATAAATATGGAGGTATGAATTATGTTTGAGATTATTCCGTTTGGACGCCGCAATTCCGTAAGCAGTTATGATCCGTTCCATGACTTCGACGAAATGGAGCGCAATTTCTTCAGAGGCGGTCTTGGTGATTTCCGTACAGACGTTTCCGATGATGGCAAGAGCTTTACTGTGGAGGCTGAGCTGCCTGGCTTTAAAAAGGAAGACATCCATCTGGATCTGAACGACGAATGCCTGACCATTTCCGCCGAGCACAGCGAAAACAAGGATGAATCGGACGAGAAAAAGAACTTCATAAGACGCGAACGCTACTATGGTTCCTTCTCCCGCAGCTTTGACGTGACCGGCATCGACACCGAAGCCATCAAGGCCGAGTACACCGACGGCATCCTGAAGCTTACCCTACCCCGCAAGGAGCCCGCTGCGCCGGCCGTCAAGAGGCTTGAGATCGAATAATTCCCCCTTTCAGGTGTTTCCTCCCTCTCTTCTTGCTATATATCCTCTCTCTTCAATGTAATCCCTCAACCCCAACAAATATCCGGCGGTCATTTCTGACTGCCGGATATTTGCATATTCCTTTGCATTATAAGCTCCGCGAAGACAAGCAGCAGCGCCAGAAGCGCCAGCGTGCACAAGTCGATGTAACCGGCGTACCCCTCATCCGGAGGCACGAGGAAGCAGGAGGCCAGAACGCAGACGAACGGTATTTCCAGAACGGGTTCGTTTTTTACAAAGTCCCTGAGCTTTGCCAATTTATTTTGCTCCGGCCAATTTTTTTGCGCATCTGCGCCGCCCGAAGCGCAGAAGCAGCGCGATGAGATACGCGCCGCCTGGTATGGCAATGAACCACAGCACGGAGGCCCACACCGGCTGCTCATATACGTGAAGGAAGGGGTATGGCCCCACCATGACGCGCAGGATGTTCAGGACGGCGGACACCACGGCGTAGATCACCGTGGGCGCCAGCGCCAGGAGCGCGTCGCGCTTTGTTATCTCCGGCATGGGATCCAGCAGCAGGAACGACGCCACGCACAGCACCGGGCACAAAAGGTGCATATAAAGCATGGTGTCCGTCAAAAGCATCAGATAGTAGCCCCGGGGACCGAATTGCGGCGACAGCACGAAAATTACCACCAGGAAGGTCACCGTGAGGCAGCAGGCCGCCATGTACTTGAGTATGCAGGCCCAGCGCGGCACCTCCGCGCCTTTAACAAGCCGGCGTATCACATACGCGGCCATTATAATGCATGCAAGCTGGGCCAGCAGATTGCTGTCCTCCGTGTAAAAGCGCAGGGGAGTTTCTCCGCCCTTGGCTATGTCCATGGAGTCCGCGACAAGGCCCAGCGCCACCACTGCAAGATTGAAAAACGCAGACAGTATAAGCCGCTTTTTTTCGCTTTTTTCCAATATGTTCATCTCCCCGTGCTTCCGAACCCGCCCGCGCCTCTTGTGGTCTGGGGCAGTTCGTCCACGGCCTGGAAATTTGCGCGCAGATACGGCAGGATCACCAGCTGGGCAATGCGGTCACCGTCGAAAATTGTGCGCGGGGCATCGCTGTCGTTATACATGGCTACTATGTACTCCCCCCGGTAGTCGGAGTCGCACACGCCCACGCAGTTTGCCGGGCGCAGGCCCTGTTTGGAGGCCAGGCCGCTGCGGGCGAACACCGCGCCGAAATACCCTTCCGGAACGGCTACGGAGAGACCGGTGCCTATCTTTGCGCAGCCGTGGGCGGGTATGGTCACGGTGCCCTCCTCCGTGCAGGCGTACAGGTCGTAGCCCGCCGCGTACTCCGAGCCCGCCGTGGGCATATGCGCGCCCTCGCGCAGAAGCTTTATCTTTACATTCAGCATACAAACGCACCTCGTTTTGGTTTTCAAAAAGCTTAATAATTATATAATGACGACCGGCCGATTACAAGGCAGAATTCCCGAAAAAGCGCCCAATGCCGATGTTGCCTTTTTATGTATACCTATGCTATAATAACCATCATGAAAAAACTTGCCAAAATTCTATCTACGATACTGGCCGTCACCATTCTAGTGGGCCTGGTGTGGTACTTCTTTCCTGCGGAGCAGGTGAAGTCCGGAGCCAAAAGTCTGAGTAAATCAGCCTCGGACATTCTGGACAAGCTCAGCGACGACAACGTTCACGCCGACGCGGTGAAGGTGGACGACGGCAGCGCCTCAAACGAGGGCGACATCGGTGCGGAGCTCACCTTCAGCAGCTCCAGCTGCCCTTACAGGGCGCTTCTGAGCATCTCGCAGCAGGGCGTATACAATCAGATATACGCCAACGCCAGGGACATGAGCGGCACCTTCAAGCTGGTGTGCCCGCTTAGCGCCGACGAGCTGAACGACGCCTATGTGGCCGTCATCTGCGACCACCCGGAGATTTTCTGGCTGGAGAACAGCTACCAGTACGGCTACGCCTCCAGCGACAAGGACACCGCCGTACAGATGACGCTGAAATACAACGCCCTCAAAAGCAGGGTAAACTCAGCAAAGCGGGATTTCAACACCGAGGCCGAAAAGATCTGCGCCGGGGCGCAGGAGTACGGCTCCTCCGCCGACAAGGAAAAATATGTCTTTGAAGCCCTGGCCGGGCTCATCAGTTACAGTGACGGAGCGAAGTATAACCAGACCTCGTATTCCGGTCTGGTATGCCACAGCACGGTCTGCGCCGGCTACGCCCGCTCGCTGCAGTACATCCTCAACAAGCTGGGCATACCATGTTACTACATCTACGGCACAGCCAACGGAGAATATCACGCCTGGAACATCGTGCAGCTGGGCGGCGAGTGGTACAACGTGGATCTGACCTGGTGCGACCAGGACACCGGTGCGGCCTACACTTATTATAACGTCACCGACGCCGTCCTATCCGCAAATCACACCCGCGGCGGGCTGAGTCAGAAGCTGCCGGCGGCGGCGGGCACCAAATACGCCGTCACCCCAAAGAAGGAAGCCGCCGATACCGCCGATACCGCCTCCGGAACCCCCGCGGCGCAGACCGACGCCAATGTGGTAAAGTCCCTCAACGACTACAATTCCGTGTGCTATTCCCAGATAGTTGCCCACGGGCCCGGTACCTACAGCTTTTCCATGACTCTGGACAGCGAGGCTCTCTACGATGAGATAGTCTCCGCATCAAAAAGGCGGGATTACGAGGCCGGGTACCTTGCCGACGCCGTGGCTGAGCTGGGGCTGGAAAAGTACAGCTACGACTACTCCATCGCCGGCGACCTGAACGATTACAATGGGCTCGTGGTGCTCACCCAGACCGTGAAGCTTTCCGTCTGAAATCCCAAAAATACGCCTGAACACTTTTTAAGCAAAAAGCGTTCAGGCGTATTCGTTTTATACTTACAGAACCTTTGAAAGAAAATCCTGGAGCCTGGGGCTCTGTGGATTGGAGAATATCTCGTCCGGGGTTCCCTGCTCGACAAGCTTGCCGTCAGCCATAAACAGGACGCGGTTGCCCACCTCGCGGGCAAAGCCCATCTCGTGGGTGACCACCACCATGGTCATGCCGTCCCTGGCCAGCTCCTTCATGACGTCCAGCACCTCGCCGACCATTTCCGGGTCCAGAGCGCTGGTGGGCTCGTCGAAAAGCATCACGTCCGGCTCCATCATCAGGGCGCGCACGATGGCCACACGCTGCTTCTGACCGCCGGAGAGCTGGATGGGATACGCCCCGGCGCGGTCCTCAAGACCCACGCGCTTCAAAAGCTGCATGGCTTTCTCTTCGGCCTCGGCCTTGGGCATTTTCTTCACCTTTATGGGGGCCAGGGTCATATTGTCAATTATGGTCTTGTGGGGAAAGAGATTGAAGTGCTGGAACACCATGCCCATCTTCTGACGGTGCTTGTCGATATCCACCTTTTTGCCGGTGATGTCGATGCCCTCGAATATAATAGTGCCGGAGGTGGGTTTTTCCAGCATGTTCAGAGAGCGCAGGAAAGTGGACTTGCCGCTTCCGGAGGGGCCGATGACGACCATAACGTCGCCCCGCTCAATGTTGACAGATATGTCGTCCAGCGCCTTTATGACGCCCTTATTGTAGTATTTCTTCAGGTCGGACACCTGGATAAGGCTGTTGTTAACGGCGGTCTCCACGGCTCATCCTCCTTTCAAAATACGCGATTATCTTTGAAGTCGGGTAGGTAAGGCAGAAGTACATGGCCGTGGCGATAAACAGCGGCTCCGCTATAATATACAGCGCGCCCTTCACAGCGGCCACCGCATACATGATCTCCTGTACGCCGATGGTGTAGCAGATGGAGGACTCCTTGATAATGGTGACGAATTCGTTGGCTATGGCCGGCAGGATGTTTTTTATCGCCTGCGGCAGAACCACAAAGCGCATGTTCTGCCCCTGAGTCAGGCCCAGGGAGCGGGCCGCCTCGGTCTGGCCGCCGTCGATGGACTGGATGCCGGAACGGATTATCTCGCTGAGGTACGCGCCGGAGTTCATGGCCAGCGCCACAACGCCCGGCAGGAAGCGCTCCAGCCGGATGTAGCCGAAGAGCATATAGCGAGGGATGTCTACGCCTGCAAACAGGACGTAGTATACGATGAACAGCTGCACCAGCATAGGTGTGGCACGGAACACTTCCACATATATGCTGGCAATGAGCTTCAGTATTTTTATCTTGCCCATGCGGCACAGGGCCAGCAGAAGGGCGAGTAAGAATCCGAAAAGCACGGTCAGCGCAGACAGGGACAGTGTGCAGACAAGGCCCTGCTTGAACAGTACGGAATATTTCCATACCTTGGCAAAGCCGGCTGCGGAAACATGCATTGGGTGGTCCCCCTTTCAATAAACGCGCAAAGTCCTCCCCCCTGCTTCGGGGGGAGGGCGTGCGTCAAAGAGAATTTCAGATATGTACGGTCAGATCAAAGGGTCAGCCCGCTGCGGGGGAAACCACTGCGCTGGGTACCGCGCCTGCGTCGTTCAGAGTGCCCTCATAGATGCTGCCGGAGGCCAGCTCGTTTGCATCGGCGACGAACTTATCCATGGAGCCGTCCTTGGTGGCGGCGGCGATGGCCAGGTTGATGGCGGCGACGAGAGCGGCGTTGCCCTTGGAAACGCCAACGGCGGAACCGGACACGTCATAGGGAACCTCGCACACAACTACCAGATCGGGGTAATTCTTGGCATAGCTCTCAGCCACGGCGGTCTCGATGAAGGCGCCGTCAAGATTGCCTGCCAGCAGATCCTGGATGATGTCGGTTACCTTGGTCATTGGGACGATGTCGGCATTGGGGGTATCCTGAGTTGCCAGCTTCTGCTGGATGGAGCCTGTCTGGGCGCCGACCTTAAAGTCCTTGCTGTTGCAGTCGGTGTAGCTCTTGATCTTGTCGGCGTTGGCCTTGGAGGTCACGAAGGACTGGCCGCCCTTGTAGTAGATGTCGGAGAAGTCCATGGCGTCGGCACGGTCGGGGTCGGGGGAAAGACCGGCAAGGCCGATGTCGACAGTCTTGTTCTGCAGCTCTGCGAGAACGCCGTCGAAGTCCATGGGAACGACGTCAAGGGTGAGTCCCAGGTAGTCGGCTATGTACTGGGCAAGAGCCATGTCAAAGCCGGACAGGGTGGGAGTTCCGTCGGCGCTGATGGAGTAGAACTCATAGGGAGCAAAATCGGGGCTGGTGGCCACGGTGAGCTTGCCGTCGTTGACGGTGGTAAGCACGGCCTTCAGCTGGTCGATGGTCATTGTGGAATAATCGGTATTTGCGGAAGGCGTGGTCTGGGCGGCGGTCTGTGAACCGCAGGCGCACAGCGCGAACACCATGCACAGTGCAAGAAGCAGCGCAACTGTCTTTTTCATCTCAATATCCTCACTTTCAAGTTTGCGGTTAAATATTCTGTCCTCATGAATATTTTTTCGTTTGAACAAGTGCGATAATAGCACCCTCGCCGGGGTATGTCAATAGCTTTTTGAAAAAATATTCTAATTTTTTAAAATTATCTGCATAATATACATTTTATGCAGGAATATGCATATTTTATGAATATTTACTTATGCTTTGTCATACCAATAAGTGAAAATACTCCGAAGGCCAGCATATTCACCACCACCACCGCGGGGCCTGTGGGCAGCTCCCAGGCGTAGGACGCGGCCATGCCGGCGACAAAACACACCACAGATACCGCGGCGGAGCATATTGTCACAGACCGAAAGGTACGGCAGGTACGCATGGCGGACAGCGGCGGAAAAATAATAAGCGCGGAGATGAGCAGCGCGCCCATCATGCGCATGCCGATGACCACCGTAACGGCGGTGAGAACGGCGATGAGCGTATTGTAAAGATCGGCCCTGGTGCCTGTGGCCTTGGCAAATGTCTCGTCAAAGGTAACGGCAAATATGCGGGGGTAGAACAGGACGAACAGCGCCAGCACGCACACGGACAGTGCCGCGGAGAGTCTTGCGTCCGCCGTGCTCAGAGCCAGGATGCTGCCGAACATATAGTTGGACACGTCGGTATTCATTCCGGTGGTAAGCGATATGACTATGACGCCCACGGCCAGCGCGCCGCTGGATATCATGGCAATGGCGGCGTCACCTTTCACGGCGCTGCTGCGGCTTATGCGCAGCAGCAGAAACGCCGACAGCACCACCACCGGCACGGCCACGGCCAGCGGTGCCAGATTGAAGGCCACTGCCACGGCCAGCGCTCCGAAGCCCACGTGGGACAGCCCGTCGCCGATCATGGAATAGCGCTTCAAAACCAGCGACACGCCCAGAAGTGCGGAGCAAAGCGACACCAGCACGCCCACGGCCAGCGCCCTTGTCAGAAAGGCGTAGGAAAACATCTCGGCAAATATCATGTCCTGTCGCCTCCCAGAAAGCGGCGGGCGGGGTCGCTCTGCCGGTAGTCGGCGGCGGTGCCGAAGAAAAGCTGGCGGTTGCCCAGGTGGAGTATATGGGTGGCATAGCGCACCGCCTCGTGTATGTCGTGGGACACCATGATCACGGTGATGCCGTCGCAGAGGTTTATCAGCTTTATAAGATTGTACATCTCGTTCTGCGCCACGGGATCCAGGCCGGTGACCGGCTCGTCCAGCAGCAGCAGCTTTTTTGTGGCGCACATGGCTCTGGCCAGCAGCACCCGCTGCTGCTGCCCGCCGGACAGCTCCTGGTAGCACTTGTCGGCTATGTCGTCGATGCCCATGCGCTCCATATTGGCAGCGGCAGCCTTCTTGTCCTCCGCGCTGAAAAACAGCCGCGTTCCAAGACTGTTTAGCCTGCCCGACATGACCACCTCCCGCACGCTGGCGGGAAAATCCTTCTGCAGCTCGGTCTGCTGGGGCAGGTAGCCTATCTCAGTGGGCTTAAGACCGCCGCCCATGGTTATTTTACCGCCGCGGGGCGCCTTCAGACCCAGAAGGCCCTTGATAAGCGTGGACTTTCCGGAACCGTTTTCACCAACCACGCACAGGTAGTCCCCGGCGTTCAGCTCAAAATCCACGCCTTCCAGCACGTTCTCGCCGTCGTAGGCAAAGGACACGTTTTCACATTTCAGTATCGCCATCAGCCCAGCGCCTTTCTCAGAGTATCCACGTTCTTCCACATCAGTTCAAGATAGGTAGTGCCGCTGTCGAAGTCGGCCTTCGACACGTTGTGGCAGGAGTCAAACTCCAGCTTGCCGCAGCCCGTGTCCTCGCATATGACGTCCGCCATCTTCTCGTTGGAAAATTCGATGTACAGCACATACGGCACCTTCTCCTGCCGCACCTTGTCGATGAGGAAGGCCACGGTTTTGGCCGAAGGCTCCGCGTCCTCGGCGCAGCCGGGATATGCCGCGTAGTAGTCCAGACCGTATTCCTCGGTGAAATACCTGACAGGGAAGCGATCCGCAAACACAAGCGTTCTGCGCACACCGGAGTCCACCGTGTTTCTGAATGCCGTATCCAGCTTTTGAAGCTCCGCCGTATAATTTTCAAGGGCGGCGGCATAGTCCTCCGCTCCGGCGGGGTCTTTTTCAGCCAGCGCCTTTTCTATGGCGGCGGATATCTTTTCCGCGTTCACCGGCGAAGTCCACACATGCTCGTCCGGCTCCTCCCCGCCCTCCTCATGGACGGTCATGCCCGCCTTGTTTTCCTCGTCGAGAGTCTTGACGCAGCCGGTCATGCGCACAACGATCATGTCGTTTTTTATGGACGACAGCACGTCGTCCACCCAGGCGTCGGAATCGCCGCCGTTATATATGAATACGTCGCAGTTCTGGATCCTGATTATGTCCTGGGGCGTGGGCTCGTAGGAGTGTATCTCCGACCCGGGGGGCAGAAGCATGGTTATATCGGCCCTGTCCCCCGCCACGGCCCGGGCAAAATCGTATGCCGGGAATATGGTGGCCACCACTGAGACGCGGCCGTCCTTTTTCACCGCCGCGCCGGGCGTGCTGCCGCAGCCGGGCAGAAGCATTATAAGCAGCAGCGCCGACAGCACTGCCGAAGTAATTTTTGTAAGACTCTTTTTCAACGGAATACCTTCCCGAGCAAAAAATTCATTAAAAATAATTATATCATAGCTGGCAATAGGGCAACAAGTTATTTCTTTCTTTCGCCGCGTCTGTTATACTATTTACATTATCAAACTTTCGGAGGCGCAAATGAACAAATACGGGCTGAGAGGCTTCGGCGGGGATACGGAAACAGCCCCGCAGGAGGAGGCGCGGCTGCTGTCCTCCCCCAGAGGCGAGGTATATTACTGGGTCACGGAATGTGAAACGCCCGGCGCTCCGTGGCTGATGCTGACAAACGGGCTGGGCATGGATCACACCGTATATGCCGGCGTGACAGCCGCGCTTTCTGACATGGTGAACGTCATAACGTGGGATCTTCCACTCCACGGCATGAGCGAGGAGTACGGCGAGTTTTCGTTTTTGAACTGCGCCCACGACATGCGGGAAATTCTCAACGCCCTGAACGTGGGCAGCGCCTTCATTGTCGGCCACTGCATCGGCGGCTGCGCCGCCCAGGCCTTCGGCACTGTATTCCCGGAATACTGCAGAGGGCTTGTGCTCATCGACACCTTCCCCTTCGGGCAGGAGCTGTATAACTACAGCGACTTCGAGTGGCTGGACCGGCTCACGGGTGTGATGAGGGCGGTGCCGTCCGGTCTCTTTGCCGCCGCGCTGGCCGGAATGTTCAGCGCCACTCTCTCCGGGGAGCGCGAGCTGAAAAAAATAATGGCGCGGCAGAATACCGCCTGTGTGGCGGACGCGCTGGCAATTTCCATGACCTCTCTCAGCGGTCAGGAAAAGCCGTCCTTTTCTTTCCCCGTGCTGGACATTGTGGGCGCCAACGACAGACTGGGCCCCATAAAGAGGCTCAACGAGCTCGCATCCCAGGCGGGCGGTTACGACAGCATGGTGATAAGCCGCGCCGGGCACACTCCCTTTGCAGATAATTTTGAGGAATTCTGCCTTGTGTTGCGTGATTTCATAGGCAGGCTCAGATAAGATGCGACACATTTTGCGCTGCGTCTTGACGTTTTCGAAAATCTGACGGTCAACCGTTAAATTTTGTCAAACAAATATCAGAATATTACCGGAGCTGTGGCGTACGCCACAGCTCCGGTGAATTTTGGAATGTATAATCAAATCGTACCAAGGAAATAGGAATTATAAATACCGGATTGAAAATATAAAAGGAGGACTACGCAATGGAACTCTACAACAAGCTTATAAAGGATACTCAGGAGCTCTTCGCAAAAGGCAGCCCTAAAACATGGGAATACAATCCCTCCGACGCATGGACCGATAACGGCACCAGCGAGCTGGTGCTCCAGTCCGACGCCGCCTACGAGCTGGGCGCCATGGGCCAGGGCTCTGCAAACTATCTGTGCCCCACCACTTCCGCAGAGCTGGTGGACAAGGACGAGATCCTGCTCTACGGCCCGGACATGAAAGAGATAAAGGGCAGCGTGCCCTTTGCCCGCATAGTGCTGGTGCGCGTGGGCGTTATGGACGGCGACGATGAGGAGATATACCGCGCCCTCAAGGACATCGAGTTCTGCAAATATCACGTGTACCCCGAAGGCTACATGGTCCGCATGTCTCCCGAATCCTACCGCGAGCAGGTCAGAGTCAGCAAGCAGTCTGTGAACCGCGGCATAAACTTTAGGGCCGTCGGCGCCGACTACATCAAAAAGTACAAAGAAAACCCGGACGTACTCAACGTCAAGGTCATCTTCGTCACCGACCCGTCCTTCGATTTCGACACCATGAAAAAGCACGCCAAGATGGCCGACGACATCACCTCCACCCTCACCCACATTCTTGAAGGTCTGCCCACCGACTGCTCGGTGTGCCAGCTCAAGGACGTGTGCGACGAGGTCGAGGGAATGAAGGAGCTTCATTTCGGCAAGGCCGCCCGCGAAGCAAAGCACGACTGAGCGCCCGGATAACGGGTTCCCTATATATCGAAAGGAGCGATACACATGGAAAAACAGGCTAAAATAATAGCTGTCGCCGGCAAGGGCGGCGTGGGCAAAACCTCGCTGTCTGCCTGCATGGTGCGGCTGCTTACGGAGAAATATCCCGACAAGAAGATACTGGCCATCGACGCCGACCCCGCCGTGGGTCTGTCCGTGGCCCTGGGCGTGGACGTTAAGCTCACACTGGATGACATCCGCATGGGCGTGGTGGACTCCGTGGAAAACGGTGAAGCCCGCGAGGCTCTGGAGCTTCTCAGCGAGGCCCGGTTCCGCATATTCGACGCCCTGGTGGAGATGCCCGGCTTTGCGTTTCTGGCCATCGGCCGTCCGGAGAGCTCCGGCTGCTACTGCAAGGTCAACTCCTACCTGAAGGAAGTCATCGGCGTGCTGGCCAACAGCTTCGACTACGTCGTCATCGACGGCGAGGCCGGCATTGAGCAGATACAACGCCGCGTCATGGAGAAGGTCACACATCTCATCCTCATCACCGACCAGTCCAAGAAGGGCGGCCAGGTCATCACCACCATAAAGGGCGTGGCCGACGACCTCATAGTGTACGAGAAGATCGGCGCCATTATAAACCGCATGACCAATCCCGAGCTTGCCGACCTTATCAAGGTCCCCGGCGTGGACATCGTGGCGAAGATCCCGGCGGATCCGGCCTTTGCCGCCAACGACATCAAGGGCCAGAGCGTAATGATGCTCCCGGAGGACGACCCCCTGCTGTGCGGGGCCAGAGAAGCCCTCACCAACATGGGCATCATCTGAAGCGACAAAAAAAGGGCGCGTTGCAAAACGAACCTGGGTGAAAAACAGAGAATCGGTCAGCCCGAAAGGGTTGGCCGATTCTCTGTTTTGCGTTAAAATGAATTTATGAAGAAACAAATAACGCAAAACCA